>Ga0265294_10006663_pt1 | contig 13813 bp, 17 predicted proteins | sample MunlanPumphouse3_FD_192504 | JGI IMG/M metagenome (GOLD analysis project Ga0265294, IMG submission 192504) | Groundwater microbial communities from a municipal landfill in Southern Ontario, Canada - Pumphouse #3 | ecosystem: Environmental > Aquatic > Deep subsurface > Groundwater | place... | reverse complement strand
CAAATTATATTTATCATCACCTAATTCATTTCTAATATCATTTAAGGGTTTAGATAAAATATCTATATTTAACTTCTGTTGTTCTATTAATGTCATTAAAACGTTTATAAATGGTATTAATAAAGACGTATTCGATAACATATCATAAATATTATTTATTACTATATCGTATTTTGATGCAACAACCTTAAATATATTCTTTATAGTAGTGAACTTATTAACTAGATTATCTATATCTTTTTGATTTATATTGTATTTTGATAATAATTCAAATAATTTTTCAACTTTTTCTTTACTTTCCCTTGTTAATATTGATATTGATGTTATTGTCATTAATATTACTTTCTTATCAGAAAAATTAGTTAATAATTTAGATAGTTCATATATATTTGCGACCGACAATTTATATTTTGATGCATAATATAATTTACCTACTTTATTATCTATTCTACTATATTCCCAATTATACTTAGATATATTTAGACTTTCGTTTATATTTTCATCATCTTTTTTCGATATATAGAATGATAATTCATCATCCATTTTTAATCTATTTATAACTCTATCGTCATTTAAAAGTATTTTAACAATTTTATTATGTTTATTTTGATCTGCTTTTTTTAATGATCTATTATGTTTATCAGATGGATCAACTCTATCATCTTTTAATAATAGTTTTACCAAATCTCCATACCCATACATTGCAGCAGATATAATAGGACTATTTCTATCTGTAGAAGGATCAACTGAATCAAAAGTTAATAAATATTTAACAATATCTATATTACCATGTTCACATGCTATTTCTAATGGTTCATTTCTACTAATTGATGGATCAACTCCGTCTTTTTCTATTGCATCTTTAACAACTGATAATAACCCATATGTACACCCTTTATATAATTTCTCTTTAGGTGGTAGTTTATTTATATTTTTTAATATATCATCTTCATCTTTTGGTTTTAAAAAATGTTTTATGGATTCATTACAAAAGTTATATTGTTCCCTATATGTTTTTAAATATTTCATAAACTTTTTATTTTTTTTATAAATAAGGTTTTAAGTAATCTTCCATTTCATTTATGTATTCAAATGTATCATAATCTTCTATTTCTTTAAGATTTTCATCTAATATAATAATTGTATCTATATCATTATCCTGAATAAGAATATGGTATTGTGTATCTTCAACTTGGAAATCAAACCACTTTCCCATTTCACTTATTTCAGGTGATTTAGATTCAAACTCTTCTAATTCTTTTTCAGTAAATAAATCATATAAATCATGTTTTTCTATATAAACATATTTTTTATAGTCTGGTAAACTATAAACTATATCTTTCATTTCATCTTTACTTTTATCTTTTAAGATATGTTTTATTGACTCGTTACAAAACTTACTTTGTTTATTATATGTTTTTAGATATTTCATAAAATTTATAAATTTTAAATATATATATAAAAATTATAAATTAAAATATTTGTTATTTAACTTTTTATTTTTTATCTTTGTAATTAAATACGCTAAAAAATTATGATATATTTTATAAGTGATAATCATTGGGGCCATAAGTCTGTTATTCATATGCAAAATAGACCATTTATCAATATTATGGATATGAATAATTCGATGATAGAATCATGGAATTCAGTAGTTAAACCTTATGATGAAGTATATTATTTAGGTGATTTATCATATAAAATGAACGGCAATGCACTTTCAATGATACTTAATAAGTTAAATGGTAAAATATATCTTATTAGAGGTAATCACGACAAAGATAGAGTAATAAATAAATGTATTAATAGATTTGAATGGATAAAAGATTATTATACATTTAATTATGAATATAATGATAAGAATTATAAATTTGTTCTTTTTCATTATCCCATATGGTCATGGGATGGAATGTGGAGAGGAACTATTCATATTTGTGGACATACTCACGATAATTCAAAACACTATTTTGAAAACCATCCAGGTAGGATTGTTAATGTTTCTTGTGAAATGATAAATTACAAACCTATTTCTATTATAGATATAATAAATATTATGAAAGAAAAAAATGTAATTCACCCATAAAAAAAATTAATGTTAAATTATTAAAAAAATTTTTTTAGTTAAATTTTAAGTTATATCTTTGTATTAAATAATAAAATCAATAATATCTTAATTTGAAAAAATATGAAAAGAGAGTGTATCACAATTTATGCATCACAAAGATTAATTGAACTATTAAGTAAAATTAATCACAAAATATCTAATGCAATAATTAGCGAAATTAGAAATTATAATTGTTATCCTATATCATATTTGGATATTGGTGATTCTAATGACACAATATCATTTATTTATTCTAATAAAGTTAGAGAATTACAAAGAGATTATGATTATAAGTATACTGAAATGGTATGGAAGGATAAAAGATCAGAAATGAAAGTTGGTAAAATAATAAAACTTTTATTCGGTAATTCGTTTCCTATCAATAATCCAAAAGGTGTTGATTTACCTAGTAAACCAATTGATATCGAAACATTTGTAAACATGTTTAAAGCAGAACGTGAAAAAAATGAAAATTATGATAGATTTGATATAGTATCAGGCGAAGATATTATATATTGGTATAACGCTAAACATTATACAAGATTTACTAATTGTGACACACCACTTGGTAAATCATGTCTTAGATATGATGAATCTGCTAAATTATTAACGATGTATGTTAATAATCCTGATAAAGTAAGAATGTTAATTCTTAAAGATGATGAGAATAAATTGAGAGCAAGAGCTTTACTTTGGAATCTAGATTTACCAGAAGGCAGAGTGTATATGGATAGAGTTTATTCCGTTAATGATTTTGATATAGAACTTTTTAAAGATCAAGCTCGTAAAAATGGATGGTTACATAAAGAAAGACAAACATACGGTTGGAATAATGTAATTGTTGATACTAGAAATGATTCATTATATACACCAAATAATTTCATTATGAATGTTAAATTAAACGATAAAAAATATAATTATTACCCATATCTTGATACATTATCAATTTATAATACAGAAACATGTATATTATCAAACGATGGCAAATTATTGAAAAAATCACCCCATATTAATTTAATTGATCCAGGTGGTAGTTATATATCCGAAGTAGATGATAGACCAAGACGATATAGTAGATATTATGATGATGATATATTAGAAGATGATGCCGTTTATTGTCAAATAGATGATGACTGGGTATATGAATCGGATTCTGTTTATGTTTATAATACAGGTGGACTAAGAGCTATAAAGCATTATGATAATATTGTTAAATCTAACATATTAGGGAAAACTAAGCATTTTTTGAAAGGACAATGTTTATATTCAGAATATTTAAATACTTATGTTTTTTGTGATAGTGTAAAATATGCATATTCTGATAATTCTAAAAAAAATAAAATAATTATACACCAAAAATATATTGGTAAAGGATTTAAAATTGATGATGATGGTGATATCGTGATTGATGAAGAATATACAACAAAAAAAATTAAAAAATTGGATAAAAATGTAGATAATTATTCAAATGGTAGATATTATATAAATCAGATAGAACCACTAAATTATTATCGTTTATGGGAAATAGAAGACCAATCAGATGTTTATAGATTAATATCTAATATTGATGATTGGGGTGATTTAAGTAATGATGATTAAATAATCTCTAAAAATATACTTAAATAGTTAAACATTCCAAAGAAATGAGAATATAATATATTCTTTGGAATGTTTAATTTAAAAATTAATTTTTTTATGAATAAAAATAATAAATTGTCTATTGAATTTGAAAAAATAACAAGTCAAAAATTTGAAACATTTTATAACAAACACAAACCTAAATTAGTATGGTATTTAACTAGATACACAAAAGACCAAGATTTAGCAGAAGATTTTGCAGATGATGCATTTACACAAGCACTATTAAAAATAAATAACTATAACAGTGAAAAATCACAGGTGCATACATGGATATATAAAATAGCAGAAAACTTAGTAAAAAAAGATTTTAAAGATAAAAAAAGAATGTCCGTAGTATCATTAGATAAAGATAACAGTGATACAAACTTAAACTTAATTAATATTATACCAAATACTGATATTAATGATGATTATAATATTGAACAAGATAAAGTAATTTTAAAGAAAGCAGAAATAGTAAAAGATATTATATTAAAATTACCAGATAAATACAAAAAGGTAATGGTTTTAAGAGAATTAGAAAATAGACCATATTTAGAAATATCTGAACTTTGTACTAAGGATATTGATATTGATATGGATAAAGGTCAAATGGATATGCCAAATCCTCGTGAATTCTTAGATATATCATTAGAAAATAAAGGTGATGATTATTGTTTTATTAATTTTAAATACAATGAAAATGATGAATTACAGATGAAAATAGATCCTGGTAAATCATTCAAATTTGATAAAAGTGAAATTAATAATATAAACAGTATACAATTAGATAATAAAAGTAAAGTTGTTGGATTATATAGAACATATACTAACTTATCTACTATAAAATCTCAAATTAGTAAAGGTAGAAGTATTATACAGAATATGACAAAAAATAAATTTAAATACCTAGATGACAATGGTATATTATAAAAATAAATAATTAATTTATTAAAAAAATATCTCAATATATTATAATATTGAGATATTTTTTTAAAGTATTAATTTATAATGATTTACGATAATTATTTAGAACACTAATTTATAAATATATACAAACATCTTTTATTATTTCATATTTTTAATTTATTCGTGAAATAATTAAAAAATAATTTATAATACGAATATTGAAACTATTAAAAGTGAAGTTTATAAAAACGAAAAAAAAAAATTAATAAAAAAAATATTAATATTTAATTTATCATTTTTAATCTTTTTATCTGTTTTTTTATCAGCTAACCCTATACACCCAAATGAATCAGAAATAATAGAATCAGTTAAAGCAGAATTGAATTATATTTATGATGATAATATAAAATTAAAAAATATTATATCTAACGATATAAAAACATTAAAAATAAAAGACGATGATATTTATAAAAAATTAAAAACATTAATAACAGATACAGTTTATTTTAACATTAATGAATTTGAAAAAACAATAAATGATAAGCATAAATCATATAATATATTAGAATCAAATATTGATATGTCATTTGATTCTATATATAACTTACCTACATTAACACCGATATCATCTAGTGATATGATAAGAATATCTAGTAAATTTGGATATAGAAAACATCCGATAAATAAAAAATGGACATTTCACGAAGGAATTGATATATCAGCAACTAAAAAAACCGAAGTTTATTCTACATCTGATGGTATAATTGAAAATATCTATTGGGTAAATACGGGATACGGTAATAGGGTTGTAATTAATCATAAAAATGGATATAAGACTGTATATGCACATTTAAATTCTATAACAGTTAAAAAAGGTCAATATGTTAAAAGAAATCATAAAATTGGATATGTTGGAAATACAGGTTCTTCTACAAATAATCATTTACATTATGAAATACTACTAAATAATAGACCAGTTGATCCATTAAACTATATTTATTCATATAATAAAAATCATTAATATTAAACTTATTAATATTTTTTTAATATATTTTAAAAAATATATTTAAATACATGTGTAATATTAATCATAATTATATTATTTATAAAAAATATAGTATAGAAGAAATTTTTGAAAGTTTAGATAATAATTCATTACCAGATGAAATCTTATATAATAATAGAGATAAGGATGATTCTTTATATAGAGCTAAAATAATTAAAGAATTAATTAAAAGAGATGGGTTAGAATGTAAACAATGTAAAAAAATACCAGAATATTTTGCGTTAGGTAAAGATAAAATTAATAGATGGCATTTAGATTTATATAGTGAATATAATAATGATCATTATATGTATACAATTGATCATGTACACCCCAGAAGTAAAGGAGGAAAAAATGAATTAAGTAATTATCAATTATTATGTAAAAGGTGTAATGAAATAAAAGGAGATAAAGTTGATAATGAAACTATTATTGATAATAATTCTAGAAAAAATGAATTAAAAAGTAGATATATATCTAAAAAATTAGAATCTTTGTCACAACAAATAAAAGGAATTTTATTGAAGTTAAAAAATCATACGTTAATTTGTATTAAAAAACAAGATAATTTTACTTTATATGGTGAATATAAAATAAGAAATATTAAAGTTACTTTAGATAATCAGTTTAATACAAAATATATAATATATATAAATAATGATATAGGAAAATCAACAAAAACAACTTTTGATAATTTTATAACTAAAATTGATTATGAAAATTATTATAAATAATGACAGAATATATTAATATAAATACTAATGAGACTACATCAATATTAAATAATAGAACAACCATACATAGATATATCATTATGTATATTGTAAAATTCTCTAATATTTATAACTTTACGGAAATTAAAACCAATGGTAATATAATAACAAATTTAATGGATATTATACCATCATTTAATCGTGATAAAAAAAGTCTTACAATAATATTGGCAGGTAGGATAAAAGTACATCTAGATAGTGATATGAGATGGGATGATAATAGATTAATACCAATATATGATGATTTATATATAAGAAAATTAAAAATAAATAAAATTAAAAATACAAATTGTGAATTTACAATTCTGAAAGAGATAAAACTAAACAATTATAATTTTTAATTTTAAAAAAATAATGGTTAATTATGAAAGAAAAAATGATTAAAGAAACAGGTTTATCAGAAAAAGATTTAGTATATTTAAGGGAAAATTTTATTGATAAATATACTAAAGAAAAAGGTTGGGATAAAGAAAAATTAACTACTGAACAACTTAATGAAATATTCCAACAAGAAGGTTATAAAAAACCAGGTTTACTTTATAGTTAAAAAAACAAAATGAATAAATATGAAAACATTAAAGAGGGATAATGACATAATCAGAGTAAAGGATAATGAAGTTGATAAATATTTAAAATCTGGGTATAATTATACTCAAAAATCTGTATGGAAAAAAGAGGTTAGGGATGTAAATAATACCAAGAGGGATAAAAAAGATAAAAAATAAAATATCATTTTTAATATATAAAAATAAAATTAAATGCAAACCATATTAATAGTAGATGATTTACAAGTTAATAGGTTCATTTTAAAACAACTTATAGAATATGATACCAATATTATTGAATCAGATAATGGTTAAAATGCAATAGATGTTGTTAAAAACAATAATGTAGAATTGATATTCATGGATATGAATATGCCGATAATGGATGGTGTAGAATCTTCTAAATATATTAGAAATAATATTAATAGTAATATAAATATCGTAGCAGTTACAGCTTATAGTTTATATGATATTAGTGACTCATCCGTATTCGATGATATCTTAAATAAACCTATGAACTACAAACAAACTGAAGATTTGTTTGTTTCACGTTTCATAGACTTCTCTAACGAGAACGCCTCACCGTGTTTTTGTTTTAAGTCCGTTGATCAGTCCCTGATCCAGACTGTATTTTATTATTTTAACTTGATTAACGCTAAAATTTTACTTTCATGATTTTACCTGAAACAAGATTTTATTCCAGAACCGTATATCATTTCAAAGAACTTTTAATTTACTTTAGTATATATTAAATATTTAAAGTCCTTTTTGAATATTTTAATGATTTTAAATGTTAAATTCATCCAACTGACTGAATATCAGTTGGTTTTCTTTAACAAAATTTTATAAATAAAAACATTTTAAATGATTTAATAAAAAAATATCTAAAATTTTAATTATTTTAGATATTTTTTTTATCTTTGTAAAAAATAAAATATGGATAAATATCTATTAACATATTATAAAAACGAAACTGTTATATTATCAATATCTAATTGTAATAAATGTCCTTTACTTAATATTGATTTTACAAATAAATCTTGTAAATGTAGATATAATAGTTATCGATTAGTAAAAGACAATATATCAAATTATAATGAAAATTTATATAGAGTATTTGATTATATCAATATACCAAATTGGTGTAGATTATCAAATAATACACAAGATTTAAAAAATAGTAATATTTTTAAAATTTTTAAAAACTCAATATCAATATCTAAAAATAATTTAGATATATCAAAATTAAAAACTATAGAATATTTTAATATTACTGATATGACTGATTTCGTATATGATTATACGAAAAAATCTAATTACAATAATATTAAAAAAATAAACCATAAAATATGTTCTTTATGCGGAGAAGAAGATGATAACGTAAACAGAAACAATAATTACGGTATGTGTGATAGTTGTTGGGAAATATCTAAACATAATGAATATAATAAAAAATTATCATACATAAATAATTTTAGATTAAAACGTGATATTGGGATTAAATCACATTTTAAATTTTTAAGTGATATAAAAATAAAATAATGAGTAAATATATATCTACATTAGTAAATAATAAACCAACTTGTTTATCTTTAATGAGTTGTAATTTATGTCCATATTTAAATATTAATTCTTTAAAAAAAGAAGCAATATGTTTAAATAATAATAATAAACTAATTGAAAAAATTTATTATTATACATATGATAGAGGTTATCATAGACCATTGAAAAAAATTAGTATACCGAATTGGTGTTTATTAGATGATGATTTTTATAAACCATTGTTACAAAAAGATGTTATTGTTTATAAATATGGAGAGATAAATAAAATAAAATATGAGATTTTAAATAAAGATATTTTAAATGATAATTACGTTAAATATATAGAGAATAAATTAGTAACAAAAGAAAAATTTGATAACGTAATTAATGAAAATAATATACAGTCTTTTGAAAAAATATGTTCCAATTGTGGTAAATATAAAGAAGATGTAAATAGAAATGAAAATATTGGAATGTGTTCTGATTGTTATAGTAATTTTAAAATATCTAATGATAACTATAATATCTATATAAATAATTTTAGACTAAAACGAAATATACCACATATAAATAAAATACCCAAAAGTATTTTTTAAATAAAATTTTTTATTATCTTTGTATCAAAATTATCTATTATGATGTTCAATAAAGAAAAATATCAAGAAATGTTAAATGATATTATAAATAGTACTAATAATATCGAATCAGACACTGATAGTATCACAGAACTATTAGAAGAACTGGGTATAAAAAATTCAAAATCAGATATTTATAACCTTGTTTTGTGGAATGATCATGTAAATAATATGATGGATGTTATATTAGCACTTTATGAAGTTTGTCAAATCCCGAGTGACGACTGTGTTAAATTTACAATGGAAGCACATAATAAAGGTAAATGTGTCATAAAAAGTGGTTCATATGATGATATGTATAAAATGAAAAGGGGATTAAATGATAGGAATTTAGAAGCTACAATTGAAAATAATTAAAAATTAAAATATAATAATTATGAATAATTCTTATTGGGGATTTAAAGTCAAAACAAATACTTATGCAGGTAATTTTGAAAGAGAAATATGTTCATATATGGCAGGTCAAATTGGTGAATGTGGTGTAGGTAAAAATTTTATAGATGAAAACATCACAAATAAATTTAGTAATATTAAAGATTTACCTGATGATTATGGTTGTTATAGACCAGTACAATTGGATGAATCAGATTCAAATAACCTTATAATATTTTTTGAAACAGAACCAACTAAAGAACAGATTGAAATACTTAAAAAAAGATCATATAATTTTAAAGAAAATAGTAACTTTGGTGATATTAATATACTAGGGTTTGAATTAATACTATTTGGTAAATATGGTACATTAATTACAAAATATTAATATAATACTGTTAAATTGACAATATATCAATATTGGTATATTTTTTGTAAACAATATATCTTTAATTTTATATATAAATTATAAATTATAAATTATAAATCAAAAACTGAAAATATGGAATATTCTGAAAATTTTAAATTAGTAATAAAAAAAGCAAAAGAATACTCAAATAGTATTATAGAACCAACTCATTTATTATTTGGCGTAATAAGTGTTGAAGATTGTATGGGTTACAAAATACTATCAAAGTTAATCGATATTAATGATGCTAAGAAAAAAATGAAAAAGTTTTTCATTAATGAAAATACATTAACTGATACTATTGAAAAAGATGATGAGTTATCATCATTAAGTACAGATGCACAAAACATTATGATGCAATCACAATTAGAAGCTAAAAAATATAAATCTAATATAGTTAGAACTGAACATTTAGTACTTTCTATAATAAGAGCAAAAGTAGTACCTAATATAAGGTATTCTGATGTAGAAGAAATGTATAATAATATGATGAATACTAATGAAAATAACGACATGGAACAAAAAAAACCTAAATCTTTATCAAATAAATCAAAAACTCCTATATTAGACGAGTTTAGTACAGATTTAACAGAACTAGCAAAAGAGGGTAAATTAGATCCAGTAATTGGTAGAGATAAAGAAATCAAAAGGATTGCTCAAGTTTTATCAAGAAGGAAAAAAAATAATCCTATTCTTATTGGTAGTGCAGGTGTTGGGAAAACTGCTATTGTTGATGGTTTAGCACAATCTATAATTAAAAAAGAAACTCCTGATATATTACACAATAAAAGAATTTTATCTCTTGAAATGGGATCAATCGTAGCTGGTACTAAATATCGAGGCGAATTTGAAGAAAGAATGAAAAAAATTGTTGATGAACTAAAACAAAATAAAGATGTTATAATTTATATAGATGAAATTCATACAATTGTAGGAGCAGGTGGTTCAACTGGTTCTTTAGATGCCGCTAATATTCTAAAACCAGCACTATCTAGGGGTGAAATTAGTTGCATAGGATCTACTACTAATGAAGAATATAAAAAAATCGAAAAAGATAGTGCATTAGAAAGAAGATTTCAAAAGGTTAGAGTAGATGAACCTACATATAATGAAACATACGAAATTTTACAAAATTTAAAAGAAAGATATGAAGAACACCATATGGTAGAATATACAGATGATGCTATTGAAGCTTGTCTTAAACTATCAGATAGATATATAACAGATAGAAATTTTCCAGATAAAGCTATTGATGTAATGGATGAATCAGGATCGTCTGTTAGAATAAATATAGAAACACCTGTTGATATTATCAATAAAGAAAAGGAATTAGATGATACTATTAAGTTAAAAATGAAAAAAGTAACTGAACAAGATTTTCTATATGCTGCTGATCTACACAAAAAGCAAAAAAGTTTAGAATCAGAAATAAAAACTATGAGGGATGATCTAAATACTAAAAGATTACTAAAAAAGAAAAAAGTTACAAAAGAAGATGTATGTGAAGTTATATCTATAATGACGAATATCCCATCTAAAAATATTACTGATGATGATACATCTAAATTAATAAATTTGCCAATAGAATTGAAAAAGAGAGTTATTGGACAAGATGATGCAGTTGATAAAATATCAATGGCTATATTAAGAAATAAAGCTGGTTTGAATGATGGTAAAAAACCAATTGGTACATTTCTATTACTAGGTCCTACTGGTACAGGGAAAACCCATATGGTTAAAAAATTAGCTGAACAATTATTTAATAGCGAAAGAGATTATATTAGAATTGATATGTCAGAATATATGGAAAAACATTCTGTATCAAGATTAATAGGAGCACCTCCAGGTTATGTAGGTCACGAAGATGGTGGTCAGTTAACAGATGCAGTTAAAAATAAACCATATTCTATTGTTTTACTAGATGAAATAGAAAAAGCACACAATGATGTATGGAATATATTGTTACAAGTTTTTGATGATGGTATATTAACTGATAGTCAGGGTAGAACTGTTGATTTTAAAAATACTGTAATTATAATGACTTCTAATATTGGTTCCAAAGAGTCTAGACTTAGAGGTGGTGGAATTGGTTTTAACAGTGACAAACAAATTATGGGTAAATCAATTGTCGAAAAAGAACTTAAAAAGAAGTTTTCACCAGAATTTCTAAATAGAATAGATGAAGTTGTTCACTTTGATTCTTTAGATAAAAATAATATAAGAAAAATTATTGATATTGAAATTTCTAACTTTAAAAATAGGTTAGTAGATAATAATATAGATTTTGAATTGGATGATACAGCTAAGGATTTTATTTTAGAAAAAGGATGGGATGAAGATATGGGTGCTAGACCACTAAAAAGAGCAATACAAAAATATATCCAAGACGAGATATCTCTTAAAATAATAACAAAGGATATCAAAAGTGGTGACAAAGTATTTATATCACATAAAGAAAATTCTGATAAATTAGAAATACTAACAATTAAAGAACTATTACTACCGGAACATGTTTCTGGTGATACAATACCAAAAGAATAAATAAAAATAACCCCCTATCAGATTTGATAGGGGGGTTATTTTTTAATGTTATATTATCTTTTTCTTGTACTATTGTTACTATTACCAATACTACTACCACTACTATTATTACTTCTACTAGTTCCAGTAGTTCCAGTACTTATACTACTAGAATTTCTTCTACTAGTTCCGGTATATGATGAAGAACCATTATATTTATTATTATTTCTATTATTGCTGTTGTTACTGTTATTTATATTTTGTGAACCATTATTATGTATATTTTTTATTGGTTTTCTATTACTAGGTCTATTAATTTGTCTATTTCTAGGTCTAGTTGATATATTACCATTTAATATCTCTTTATATGGACTTCTGTTAACATTATTATAAATATTTGAACTTCCTGTTTTTGGTCTAGTATAAGTTCTGTGTTTATCATTTAAATTTCTTTTATTTAATCTAGTATTGTTTGATGAATTAATTGGTCTTTTACCGTATGTTTCATTTTTATTGTTTTTAAATTCTGTATTATTGTTCAATGAATTAACAGGTCTTTTACCATATCTTACATTTTTACTATATCTATTATAACCATAATTATTATAACCATAATTATTATAATAGTTAAACATATTCCAATTATAATGTCTTTGATAATAATGATATCCACCATACCCATAATAACCAAAATGATTAAATCTATATTTATTGGTAAACATATTATAAATATAATATGGTTCAACCCACACATAACCATTTACGAAAACTACCCTATAATGAGAATCATATAAATATGGATTAATATACCAACAGTTATTATTATAATTTGATAATGAATTCATATTTAATTTAGCATTTAATCTTCTTTTATATGATTCTTGATAAGAATCAGATACTATTTCTACATATGGATTAACATAATCTAATTCGGATTCATATATAATAGTATCAATATTTTCATCATTACTATTACTAAGAATATCATTATATTTATTTTCTATATCAGTATAGAAAATATCTTTAGACTCATACTTAGTAGTATCATTTTCTACAATTTTAGTATTGTGATAAATATCATCAGTGTTTTTAGATAATTTATCAGTTGTAGAACAACTTAAAAATAAAATTGAACTTAATAAGAATAAAATAATTTTTGTTTTCATAATTTTTATTTTTTTTAAATATTATAAACAAAAATTATACCATTTATTTAAATTCATAATTTATTACATACATATTTTCTTCATGATCAAAATCATCTTTAGTTAATACCCAATTAGGAAAAAATCTCTTTATTATATTTTTATAAATATTTCTTCTTTTAGAATCCGCAGTA
>Ga0265294_10006662_pt1 | contig 13813 bp, 9 predicted proteins | sample MunlanPumphouse3_FD_192504 | JGI IMG/M metagenome (GOLD analysis project Ga0265294, IMG submission 192504) | Groundwater microbial communities from a municipal landfill in Southern Ontario, Canada - Pumphouse #3 | ecosystem: Environmental > Aquatic > Deep subsurface > Groundwater | place... | reverse complement strand
ATAGTCATAGACCGAATATACCTGCCATTGTTCAAAACGGTTAACGACTGCAAGGGCGGATCTCTGAGCATAAATCGGGATAAAAAACAAGTACTAAATTTGGTTATTTTTCCCTGATAATGCCCGCTGCAAAAAATTCATAGCACATTATACACTCACTTTCCACTCGGACCTGTTCCGGACATAAATATCGTTTTCCATAATTTTCATTGACAAGGATATTGTTTATGCATAGTTACTTTTTTTCGTGTTGCGGGGTGGAGCAGCATGGTAGCTCGTCGGGCTCATAACCCGAAGGTCATAGGTTCAAATCCTGTCCCCGCTACCAGACGCATACCAAAAGGCTTGAAGAAATATCTTCAAGCCTTTTTTTTATGGAAATTGTACCCCGCCCCCGAGGTCCCGCGTTTTCTCTTCCCGCCACATTCAGATTTTTTTCCGCGCTGTTATCCCTTCCCCGGACCAGCTCTCCTGAATATATATCCGGATATAGAAGCTGGGCTTTGTCTACCATCCCTCTCTGCCCCCGGAAAACCAGCCGCCAGAGATCCCATCAAAGAACGAACACAAAGTCTTCAACACCCGGTTCCCTCCCGTCTCCGTTCCTGCACTGCCGTGATCCCCGCCAAAGAAAAACATGTCAATGTATCGGCCATGGTCTCCAGAAATTCCGGGGTTATCTCCAGATCCCCAAAATATTCGGGATTCTGTCTCCGATTATGCTTCAAGATACTGCGGCAGAGATTAACGATCATCACTTCACAAAAGTTGACATCCTCTTCCGAGCCCTTCTCCCCCAGAATACTCTGAATAACCTCAAGAAACCCCTCCCGTAGAGGGTCCCGAAGTTCCCGCCACAGGTCATCCACAAGCCCGGTGGGGCTTAAAAATTCCCGTTCATGCAGCAGATGCAGGCTTTTCAGCTCTTTTTCATTACTCAGCAGGTTGAGCAGAAAAAAGATATGGGCCCGCAATCGCTGATCTATTGGAAGATCAAGGGTGGGCTGAATACTTTCATAGAGTTCGTGACCGCAGGCGTGGGCGTACCTCCATGTTTCCGTATACAGTCTGGCCTTGCTCCCGAAATGATAATTTATTGCGGCGATATTGCACGCGGCCTTTTGGGAAATTTCACCCACAGTGGCCGCGTGAAATCCCTTAACTGCAAAAAGTTCACAGGCTGCTTCCAGAATCCGGTCTTTGGTTTTTTGTCCGTCTTTTCGTGGTGGCATGGTCTTGACATTCCTTAGTTCAAATGATTATTTAAAATTTTCATTTAAAATGTTCTTTTGATTTTGTCAAAGTGTATCCCTCAAATATTCAGGAGTCAGAGATTATGCAGCACCCCTACCAGTCCTCCAGTACCCGAACATTATGGGTACTTTTTTTCATGCTCTTTGTGTGTGTCCCCAACCTGGAAGCCACCCCGACCATGGACGTGAAAAAGCCCTTGACCGGTGTTGTGGTTCAGGTTGTCACGGAAAAAGAAGTCAACCCGCCCATGGAATTTGTGGGCAAAGTCGAGGCCGTGCAGTCCGTTGATTTGACCGCCAGGGTCCAGGGATATCTGGCACAGGTCAGTTTCACGGAAGGTGAGCGGGTTCGCCGGGGTGATCTTCTCTATGTCATTGAACAGCCGCCCTATCAGGCCAGGGTCAATGCGGACAAAGCCCTGGTGGCCAAGGCCGAGGCAACTCTTGATTATGCCTCTAAATATTTGAAACGCCTGCAGTCAACCAGAGAAGCCAGTGTGGCCCAGACCGATCTGGATACGGCCGAAAGCGCCACGCTCGAAGCCGAAGCCGGTCTTAAAGAAGCCCAGGCCAATCTGCAGATTTCCCGGATTGATCTGGGCTATACAACCATCAAGGCCCCCATCAGCGGACGTATCGGTAAAAACGCCTTCACCCGGGGAAACCTTGTCGATTCCACCTCGGGCTCCCTGGCCCGCATCGTTCAGACAGATCCCATCCGGGTGGTCTATTCCGTGAGTGAGAATGATTTCGTGAACGTCAGAATGAAGCTCCTGAAAAAAGGGGTGAGCCAAAAAGATGCTCCCGCCCTGATTCCCCGCCTGCGGTTACCCAACGGCACCATATATCCTCGGGCCGGCCGCATGACCTTTGTGGACAATAAGGTGGACCCGCAGACGGGCACCATCGCCGTCCGGGCCGAGTTTGACAATCCCGACGAGCTCCTCCTGCCCGGAGAGTATGTCACTGTTCTAAATGCCCCGGCACAAGGCGAAAAACAGCCAGTGATTCCCCAGTCCGCAGTGCAGGAAGATAAAAAGGGACGGTATGTCTACACGGTGGATGCAGGCAACCACGTCCAGCGCAAAGAAATCGTTACAGGCTCTCTTGTGGGCACCTTCTGGGCCGTTGAATCCGGCATCGAAGCCGGAGAACGGGTGGTTGTTCAGGGCGTACAGAAAATCCGCCCGGGCCAGGAAGTCAAGGTAACCATCGCTGAACCGGCCGGGAGGTAATCCGCATGATCTCGCGCATATTCATCGAGCGGCCCCGGCTGGCCATGGTCATCTCCATCATCATCACCTTAGCGGGTGTTCTGGCCATGCTGAACATCCCGGTAGCCCAGTTTCCCCAGATCACCCCGCCTGAAATCCACGTCACAGCCACCTACCCCGGAGCCAGTGCCGAGGTGGTGGCCAACACCGTTGCCGCGCCCATCGAGGAAGAGATCAACGGTGTGGAAAATATGATTTACATGTCCTCCAGATGTACCAACAACGGAGGCTACGATCTCACCGTCACCTTTGCCGTGGGCACGGATGCGGACATGGCCCAGGTCAACGTCCAGAACCGCATCCAGCAGGCCGAGCCCAAACTGCCCGGCGAGGTAACGGATCAGGGCATCTCCGTTGAAACCCGGTCTTCGGATATGCTCGGCATCATCAATTTTTATTCTCCCGGGGAAACCCACGACGGACTTTTCCTGAGCAACTACGTGAGCACCAACGTCAAAGACGCCCTGGCACGGGTTCCCGGGGTCAGCGACGCAAGTATTTTCGGAGAAATGGAATACAGCATGCGAGTGTGGATGAATCCGGAACGGCTGACCGCCTTAGGTATGACCGCCGATGATGTCATCTCTGCCATCCAGAATCAGAATGTCCAGGCGGCCACAGGCTCCATCGGAAGTTCTCCTTCGGCATCCTCCCAGCAGGTCAATTTTCTCGTACGGGCCAAGGGACGTTTGAAAACCGTGGACGAATTCAAGAATATCATTGTCCGGACCAACGCCCAGGGCGGCAGTGTTCGCATCAAGGATATCGGCCGCGTGGAACTGGGTGCCAAGTACTATAACTCAAGCAGCACCTTAAACGGATCACCCGCCCTCTCCATGGCGGTCTACCAGACCTCCGGGGCCAATGCTCTGGACACCATCGCCGCAGTGAAAGCCGAACTGAAAAATCTGGCCCAGCGCTTTCCCGACGATCTCGAATATAAAATAGGCTACGACAGCACACGATACGTGAGCAGTACCATCGAAGAAATATCCTTCACCCTGCTGATCACCTTCATCCTCGTGGTCTTTGTAACCTATCTCTTTCTCCAGGACTGGCGGGCAACTCTGGTTCCCACCCTGACCATCCCGGTCTCTCTCATCGGCACCTTTGCGGTGCTCATGGCCCTTGGCTACAGCGCCAACACCGTCACCCTCTTCGCCCTGATCCTGGCCATCGGGCTGGTGGTGGACGACGCCATCGTGGTGGTGGAAAATGTCCAGCGGATCATGCAGGATGAGGGACTCGGGAGCAAGGCGGCCGCTTTAAAGGCCATGGAGCAGGTTACCGGGCCCATCATCGCCACCACCCTGGTGCTTCTGGCCGTATTCGTGCCCGTAGGTTTTCTTCCAGGCATTACCGGCCAATTGTACAGACAATTTGCCGTGACCATTTCCACAGCGGTTTTTCTCTCAGCCGTCAACGCCCTGACCCTCAGTCCGGCCCTGTGTTCCCGGCTCCTGCGTCCCGTGCGGACCATCAAACACGGTCCTCTGGCCTGGTTTTCCCGCGTACTCAATGCCTCCCAGAGAGGCTATGCCGCCGTGGCCGCATGGCTGATCCGCCGGGCCCTGCTGGTTGTTCTGATTTTTGGAATCATGGGTGCCGGCTCCTATGTCGCCTTCACCCATCTCCCCACCAGCTTCATTCCCCAGGAGGATCAGGGAGTCATATTTCTTGATATCCAGCTCCCCGAGGCCGCGTCCCTGGAACGGACCAAAGAAGTAACCCGGCAGGTGTCAGAAAAACTCAAGGCCATGCCCGGCATGGCAAATGTCATTGCCGTGGCCGGAAACAGTCTCATCAGCGGCTCCAATGAAAACTCCGCCCTGGCCGTGGCCATCCTGAAGCCCTGGGAAGAACGGACCACGCCTGAAACACAGGTCAACGCCCTCATCGGTCGGATACAGGGAGAAATGGGTGCCATCCCCTCGGCTTCCATCTTTGCCTTTGTCCCCCCGGCCATCCAGGGTCTGGGTATGTCCGGGGGATTCGATTTCCGGCTGCAGGCCCTGGGAGACCAGACGCCCCAGGATCTTGCCTCTGTAACCCGGGCTCTTGCCGGTGCCGCCAACCAGAACCCCATGCTCCAGAGAGTTTTCAGTACCTACACCGCCAATCTGCCCCAGCTCTATCTTGATCTGGACCGGACCAAGGCAGAGAACATGGGTGTCCCGGTGAGCGAAGTCTTTTCTGTCCTGCAGTCCCAACTCGGCTCCAGCTATGTGAACGATTTCAATATCGGGAGCAAGACCTACCAGGTCAAGGTGCAGGCCGAGGCCGGATTCCGCGATGATATCGCCGACATCGACAGATTGTACGTCCGCTCAAACACAGGACAGATGGTTCCCATGAGCAGTCTGGCCACCCTATCCACGGTTCTCGGGCCGCAGCAGGTGACACGATACAACATGTTCCGCTCGGCAACCATCAACGGCTCGGCAAAAACGGGCTTCAGTTCCAACCAGGCCATGGCAGCCATGACCTCGGTAGTGGAAAACATCCTGCCCGACGGCTATACCTTCCAATGGTCGGGGCTCAGCTACCAGGAACAGAAATCAAGCGGAGAAGCCCCCCTGCTCATCGGCCTGGCCCTGCTCTTTGCCTACCTCTTCCTGGTGGCCCAGTACGAAAGCTGGACCATTCCCCTGTCGGTTATCATCTCCGTATCCGTCGCCGTTCTCGGAGCGTTGCTCGCACTTATACTGAGCGGAAAAAGTCTCTCCATCTATGCCCAGATCGGACTGGTCCTGCTCATCGGTCTGGCCAGTAAAAACGCCATTCTGATTGTGGAATTTGCCAAAGAGGAACGGGAAAAAGGCCGCTCCGTGTTCCAGGCAGCCGTGGAAGGGGCACGTATCCGGTACCGGGCCGTACTCATGACCGCGTTTTCCTTCATTCTGGGCGTCTTCCCTCTGGTCGTGGCCACGGGGGCAGGGGCCAGCAGCCGCCAGTCCATCGGTATCACCGTATTCTGGGGCATGATGGCCGCAACCCTTATCGGCATCTTCCTCATCCCCGCTCTGTACGCGCTCTTCCAGAATTCCCGGGAACGGATGTCCGCCTGGCGCAAAGGGATCAACCATCAGCCTCAACCCGAAGATTAAGCAGGAGACGGATAGAGATATGAAACCATACACAACACTACGACAGGGTATGCCTGTTCTCATGGCCCTTCTCCTGGGCCTTCTCATAACCTCCGGATGCGTCAAGGTCGGGCCGGACTATCTGGCCCCGGATCTCTCCGCGCCCGAAACCTGGCACGGAAAACTCAAGGATGGACTCAAATCGGAGCCATCTGATCCGGAAATCATGGCCCGCTGGTGGACAACCCTGAAGGATCCTGAATTGAACCACCTCATGGACAGAGCCGTGGCCGGCAACCTGAGTCTTCAGGAGGCCAGAGCCAGGGTCTGGGAATCCCGGGCACAACGGGGCATCAGCGCGGCAGATCTCTACCCCACCCTGGACGCCGCCGGAGCCGCAACCAAAAGTAAATCCAGCAAAAACGCAGGATATACGGGTACTGAAGAGAATCTCTATCAGACAGGATTTGATGCGGGCTGGGAAGTGGATATCTTTGGCGGAGTGGCCCGGAGCGTGGAAGCGGCCGATGCCGATCTCGCGGCCAGTGAAGAAGATCTCCGGGATGTGATGGTTTCTCTGCTCGGGGAGGTGGCCTCCTCCTATGTGGAAGTACGCACCTACCAGACACGCCTGCAGGCGGCTTTGGACAATCTCGACGCCCAGCAGGAAACCTTTGACCTGATCAAATCACGATATACGGCAGGGCTGAGCGATGAACTCACGGTGCAGCAGGCCCGGTATGTTCTGGAAAATACCCGGGCCCAGATTCCCAGTCTGCGTTCCGGGCTGGATGCAGCCAAAAACAGCCTGGCTGTCCTCATGGGGGAAACACCGGGAGCCGTGCACACGGAGCTTGAAGCCTTTGCTCCCATTCCCGTTCCTCCGGTCAGGATTGCCGTGGGTATTCCCGCAGACAGTCTGCGACGCCGACCGGATATCAGAAAGGCCGAACGCACCCTGGCCGCCCAGAGTGCACGCATCGGCGTGGCCACGGCGGATCTCTATCCCAAGTTGACCCTGGCCGGTTCCATCGGCCTGGAATCCCTTTCCACGGGCAGCTTTTTTGAAACCGGGAACAGCAAGGCCTTCAGCCTGGGCCCCAGTATCAGCTGGTCCATCTTCGATGCCGGTTCCATCCGCAGAAACATCGAGGTTCAAACGGCCGTGCAGGAGCAGTATCTCGTGCAATATAGAGCAGCTGTGCTCTCGGCCCTGCAGGAAGCTCAGGACGCCATGGAAAGCTACGCCCAGGAGCAGCTGCGCAGGCAGTCCCTTACGCTGGCCACCCAGGCCGCCAGACGCGCCGTGGTCCTGGCCAAAGACAAATACAAGGCAGGCCTGGTGGATTTCAGCGACGTTCTGGATGCCCAGCGCTCCCTGCTCGACTATCAGGACCAGCTGGCCCAGAGTGAAGGGCTGGTCACCACCAATCTCATCAGCCTCTACAAAGCCATGGGCGGGGGATGGGAATCTTACAGTCTCTCATCTACGGCCCCCCAAAAAACAACAGAGACCGTTTCTCAGCACTAAACGGGGCGACCCGCCGGTCGCCCTTAGGAAAATAACGATCTGCAGACGTCTCTCAGAGCATACAAAAACCCCGTTAGTTTTCAGCATCCATGAAAACTAACGGGGTTATGCGCATACAAGCATGAACAGGCTCAGTCACAAATCAGGAGTAGCAACCCTCGTGACCATCAGATGTCTCTCTACCACAAAGAATGCAGATTTTTGCTGGAGTTCATCGTGACACGGGAAGACTGGGTCCAATGCTCTGCGATCTTCCCCTGGGCGTCAAACCGAAACGTGTGTTGCACAAGGAGCCTCACAAGGGAACCATCACCCGGGTCCTTGAATTCCTTTCGGGTCTGAAAAGAGACCAGATTACCGTCAGCCATGAGGTTGTGGAAAACGATCTTTGTCCGGGGCCTGTTCTTGAATTTGGGATCTGTCTTCAGATAGTGAATCAGAACTTCCACCCCGTTACCGGCGACTCTCGGATCATGCTGGATGTATTCTCCAGCATAGGTTCTGGCCTTCTCGTAGTTGAGGTCTCCCAGGATCAGCTGGAAAAATTCTGTGGCGGCTTTTTTATTGGCCTCCAATCTCACCTGTGCAGCCCTGAGTTCCTCGCAACTCTCTGCAGCCCATGCCGCCTGTCCGATGCCTAACAAAAGGACGATACATAGTCTACCAAGGGTCTTTTTCATGCCTTTTATCCTCTCTTGAGTTTGATATCCCCACACGGGGAGAAAGCTTCTATCTATCTTTCAGGCTTTCATCTTTCTCCACAACGCAAAAAGGACTTCCAGTATGACGCTGAAAGTCCTTCTATATGTGTGGTGGAGCCCACGATCGGATTCGAACCGATGACCTCTTCCTTACCGAGGAAGTGCTCTACCGACTGAGCTACGTGGGCTCGCTGGAGCGGGAAACGAGATTTGAACTCGCGACTTCAACCTTGGCAAGGTTGCACTCTACCACTGAGTCATTCCCGCTCAAACAGAGGAGCATTCCTAGAAAAAGTTTTTACAAATTTCAAGATATTTTTTGCATATTCAAAAATAATATAACCTTACAAACTTTCAACACATCGCCCAACTGCATCGAGCCGGATCTCCAGAACCTTACCACACACAGATATACAGCGGCGCGCAGACCATTTAAAAATCCAGATATCTCTTCGCCTCAGGTTGTATGAACGAAACCAGAAAAAAATACATGGCCGCCAGTTCCCAGGAAAAGGGAATATAGCCCAGATACCCAAGAAACGGCATCTCAAAAATATGCCAGAAGCCCACAAAGGGAACGTCATAAATCCATTTGGGGACGGAATAATAATTCCACATCTCCCAAAAAAATCCGCACACAAGGCATCCTGCCCCCAGACAAAGATAGGACTTCCAATGGCCGGAAACCGCGTCTTCAAGAAGCGAGCGTCCGCCCCGCCACACATTGACGGGATCAAGGACGCAGTAGGCGGCACCCCACACAAGAGGATACGCGTACCTGGGAAAAACAAGGATCAGGGCAAACATGATCCAGCCGGCAACAAAAACCCCGCGCAACAACGCATGGGAAGGTTTTTGTTGCACCTCTTTCCCTGCAGTCAGCCCTACCCATCTGAAGGTACCCATCAGTTCCGCCGTCCCGAACACCGCGGGCATAACGGTACAAAAGCTCAATGTGGCAAAGAAGGCGTACCCGACATACGGCAACCCCCCTTCTCCCTGGTATATCCAGTTCTGGGTCCGAAGATTAATCAGTTCAAAAAACCACCAGCTCGGTGCAGAGAGGACAAAAAGCAGAACATACCGTTCTTTTCCCCGAGCAAGCAGAGAGGTGCCCTTTCTGTAGACAACCAGACCGTCCACAGCCAAGGAATACCCGACCCATAAAGGGAAAAAAAGGATATGTGTCCGCAAGCCTTCCATTGTCCAGTTCAACGCCCAGCACAGACCAACCATGCCCAAACCTATCCACCCATACCCCGGATAACGCATTATCGTCTCCCCGCAGAAGCACTCGCGCACCTGCGTTTCACGTTCGATCCATTATGACCGGGTGTTCGGCCAAAACAATACAGCGGAAGATACCATGCATGCCCATTGCCATATCCATAGTATTTCCCCTACCCATTGCCATCACATATTTCAAAGAGTATTCAAATAAAAAAGCACTCGGGCATGCGACACACCCCATAATCCCTCGGAGAAGGTACCATGACAGAACCGATCCGCAGTATATGTATAGGTATTGTCGGCAATGATCCCCAACTTGAATCCATACTTCAGATCATTGCCAACAAAGAACTTATCTCTATTTTCCCGGAAATCAAGGTCCGAGGGATTGCCAGTGCAATGGGTCCGTTCGATCAGGAACTGATCATTGAATTAGGTGCCCACGTCTATTCGGACTGTCCGGAAATGCTTCGTGCTCATCCGGAAATAAACACCTTATTGGTCATCGAGGACAATGCGGAACTTCTCACGACCCTGCGTCGGGAAGTTCCCCCCTCCGTTTCCATTATTGATCCCCGGGTCGTTGCTTTTTTGGGAGAATTTATTGTTCAGGAACGGTTCTGCCCCTCCTGCAAAACAGACCTGTTCGCAGCCCAGTCCATGCTCAGGACCGTGCTCAATGCAGTCACCGATGATATCCTTCTTATTGATACGAAACGAAATATTCTTGACGTGAATAAAAATGTCTGTACCCGTCTCGGACAGCCCAGAGAGCATTTTATCGGACAACCGAGCTGGACGGCATGGGGACGGCAAGCCGTCTCCTGGGAGGGGAAAAAAGAGCTAGATCCTTTTGTGCGCGCCCTCAAGACAGGGGAAAAAAGCGAAGGTGTCCACAGCCAGATCAATGCTCAGGGCAATCTCCAATACTACCGCATCTATGTATACCCTATCACCGATGACCACGGAACCATCACTTCGTTCCTGGAAATGCAGCGGGACATCTCGGATCGGACACATATGGAAAAACGACTCCAGCAATCCGAAAAAATGGCCGCTCTGGGTGAACTTGCCGCGTATATCGCCCATGAAATCCGCAACCCCCTGGTTTCCATAGGAGGTTTCGCGGGCTCACTGCTGAAAACCGACAGTCTGCCAGCGACAATCCTGCATAAGGTTCAGATCATCCGGGACGAAGCCAAACGGTTGGACGACATTTTGCGGGGTATCCTCAATTTTGCAAAACCTGCCACGCAGACAAAAAACACCGTTAATGCCAACCTGGTTGTGGAAGAAACCATGCAGCTTATGGGCATGGGCTGTGATAAACAGGGCGTTAAACTTGCGATGCATCTTGCATCGGATATTCCTCATGTTCAGGGTCAGGCCGAAGCCATCAAACAATGCCTGATCAACGTGGTCAAAAATGGCATTGAAAGCATGGACAAAGGCGGAGCACTGACGATACGCACCTTTTTTGCAGATCCCTTTGTGCACGTGGAAGTTACGGATACCGGCATAGGTATCAGCAAACGGAACATGGAACAGATCTTCAACCCTTTTTTCAGCACAAAAAAAGAGGGATCAGGGCTGGGGCTGGCCATGACCAAAAAAATCATTGAGGACATGGGCGGCACCGTGACCCTCGCCAGCAGAAAAGGGAAAGGAACCCGAGTGGAGCTGCTGCTGAAAAGCAAACAGCAGAAAAAATAAGGGCACAAGATGCAGTGCGCGATGCAAAGCTCGGGACACTGACATCGATCATGCGTACCATCCGGAAACATTTCCAGAGCAAAATAGCCCTGGCGGGTGGACGATGATAACGTCTTTCATGTTTGTCGGATATTTTACGGAATAACCAAGGATCACTCCATGAGAACAATTGTACTTGCCACAGGCAATCAGGGCAAAATCAAAGAATTTGTAACCATGTTCGGCCGGCTCATGCCGGATGTGACCGTGCTCGGGCTCAAGGATTTTCCTGAAATCGGGGAAATCCCGGAAACCGGCACAACCTTTGAAGAGAACTCTCGCATCAAGGCCATGGCCGTAGCCAAAGCCACCGGACACGTGGCCGTGGCCGACGATTCCGGTCTGATGGTCGACGCTCTGGATGGGCAACCGGGCGTTTATTCCGCACGATATTCAGGTGAACATGCCACTGATGAAAAAAATTACCTTAAACTTCTCGAAGAGATGCACAATGTCCCCATGATACACCGCACCGCCAGATTTATCTGCGTGATAACGGCCTACGCACCCAACGGAGAATCTCTGGTTGCCCGCGGGAGCTGGGAAGGACGGATTACGAGTGCACCCCTGGGAGATCACGGATTTGGCTATGATCCTGTTTTTTGGGACGATGAGGCCGAAAAAACAGCAGCGCAAATGAATGCAAACACAAAAAACAGCCGCAGCCACCGTGGAAACGCATTAAAATCTCTTCTTGAAGATTGGCCAGTTTTCTGGGAAAGAGTCTAAGAATACGTGATGCATACGGCAGTCTTTCAATTGGATTGAGCAGGGACGAACCAAGGAGCAGGTTATGTGTGGGATTATCGGATATGCCGGGCACCGACCGGCATTACCCATTATTGTGGAAGGACTTAAAAGCCTCGAATACCGAGGATACGATTCAGCAGGGGTAGCCTATGCCCAAAAGGGTCGACTCAACGTGGTCCGCTCTGAAGGCAAACTGAATGTGTTGGAAAAAAAGCTGGAGCGGGTCAATGCTCTTTCTGCCACCTGTGGCATTGGGCACACCCGATGGGCCACCCATGGCCTGCCCACGGAAAAAAACGCCCATCCTCATATTGACGAAGAAGGCCGTCTTGCCCTGGTGCACAACGGGATCATTGAAAATTATCAGGAACTCAAGGCCGAGCTGCAAAAAGAAGGACACAAATTCTGGTCGGACACCGATACCGAAGTCCTGGCCTATCTCATCTCCAAGGGATGCCATCTGAAAGACACCATCCCTGAGGCTATTTCCTGGGCCCTGAAACAGGTGGACGGCTCCTACGCCTTTGCCCTCATTGATCTCAAAAACCCGGGCAAAATCTGGGCGGCACGTAACTCCAGTCCTCTGCTTCTGGGCGTGGGAACGGGAGAAAATTTTGTGGCCTCAGATATCCCGGCCTTTCTGCCCTACACTCGGGAAGTCATCTTCCTTGAGGACAACCAGATGGTGGAGATGGATGCCAATGCATGGCAGCTCTACGATGTGGAGACCCTCAACCCCCTGAGCAAAAAAAACCAGCACATCACCTGGGATCTGCAGGCCGCGCAAAAATCCGGATACAAACATTTCATGCTTAAAGAAATCTTTGAGCAGCCCCAGGTCATCCGCGACTGCCTGGCCGGGCGCGTGGACGAGCGCAAAGGCACGTTGGTCCTCCCTGAGCTGGAAGACATGGCAATACCCAAAGGACTGAGCATTGTAGCCTGCGGTACCTCCTACCATGCAGGGCTGTGGGCCAAATACCTCATTGAGGCCTGGGCAAAAATCCCGGTGCAGGTGGAAATCGCCTCGGAGTTTAGGTATCGCAGTCTGGTCATGAACAAAGACGACCTAATTCTTGCCATCAGCCAGTCCGGCGAAACCGCCGACACCTTGGCCGGCATACGTATTGCGAAGGAAAAGGGGGTACACGTTCTCGGGTTATGCAACGTGGTCGGATCGTCCGTGGCCCGAGAATCGGACACGGTCATCTACACCCAGGCCGGGCCTGAAATCAGCGTAGCCTCGACCAAAGCCATGTGCAGCCAGCTGGTTCTCATGACCCTGCTGGCCTACTACTGGGGAGAGAAAAAAGGCACACTGCCCAAAGAAATCAAGGAAAAAATACTGCCCGGATTGCTAGCCCTGCCCAAACAGCTCAAAGAAGAGCTGCCCATGATCCGCAAAAAAGCCAAAAAACTTTCCAAGGAATATGCCTGGGCCAAAAACTTCTTCTATCTCGGTCGGGGCATCAATTTTCCCCTGGCCCTGGAAGGAGCCCTGAAACTCAAGGAAATCTCCTACATCCACGCCGAGGGCTATGCCGCGGGCGAGATGAAACACGGCCCCATCGCCCTCATTGATCCGGAATTCCCCACCTTTGCTCTGGCCCTGGATGATTTTCTGCTGCCCAAGGTCAAATCAAACCTCAAAGAGGTCCAGGCCAGGGGAGGCAAAATCATCACCTTGACCCACAAAGGCGCCAACATTCAGGAAGACGACTCCTGGGTCATCCCCAGAGTCAGCGGCCCCTTAAGCAGCTTTTTCGTCCTGCCCGCATTACAGCTCTTTGCCTATGAAATGGCCGTGTATCTGGGCAAGGATGTGGATCAGCCCAGGAACCTGGCCAAGAGCGTGACCGTTGAATAAGTACCTATTACCTGATGTTACGCACGGCCAGCCTCTTTTCTTAACGGGAAGCGTTACGCGGGTATCCGGAACCGTTACCTATTGAAGCTTTGGCCATGCGTCCTCTTGCAGAGCCCGGAACATGATTCATTGATATAGAACTATTGGGACATATCGTCATGCCTGTAGGGGCGCCCCTTGCGGGTGCCCTTTTCGGACGACACAACCCCCTCCTACTGGTCCTGAATATACAAGAGGAAACCGGTTGGGTGCCCAACACCACCCGATTGTTGCCATGATTCCCCACCAAAAAAGCCGGGCAGAAAAACATTCACTGTTTTTCTGCCCGGCTTTGTATTGCTGGAAAATTTCAACTATTTTCAATGCAAC
>Ga0265294_10006660_pt1 | contig 13815 bp, 13 predicted proteins | sample MunlanPumphouse3_FD_192504 | JGI IMG/M metagenome (GOLD analysis project Ga0265294, IMG submission 192504) | Groundwater microbial communities from a municipal landfill in Southern Ontario, Canada - Pumphouse #3 | ecosystem: Environmental > Aquatic > Deep subsurface > Groundwater | place... | reverse complement strand
TTATATATGGCAGTTAATTGGAAGGATAAAAGTATACCGAAAATTCCTCCTATAATTCCACCGATAATTCCCATGACAAGAGCAAGGGATAGATAGTGAAAAAGGATTTCTTTTTTCGTATAACCAAAGGCTTTTAAAATGCCAATTTGTCCACGTTGATTTTCTATAGTGCGTTTTAACATAATATATAAAATCATACAGGCAACCGACAAGAAAATGACAGGAAGAACTTTGGACATAGATTTTAGCTGTTCTAATTCTTGAGTAAGGAGTACATGGCTGCTTTGATCCTTGCGAGGATAAATATTTGTTAAACCGTAAGGCTTTAATTCTGTTTTAAGAAGGTCTTCTACATCGTTGTAATCTGTACCTGGTTTTAATGTAAAGATAATGTTGTTAAAGGAAGCTTTTTCTTTAAAAAGTGTTTTCATTGTTTCAAAAGGAATATAAGCAATTCCAAAGGTTTTAGGATTAGGAAAGAGGTCGCCGGAATTACGCATAGCATAAATAAATTCAGGATTGTTACCACAGCCGACAATGCGAAGGTTTCTTTTTTTACCTGCGGCAATGATGTCAATGGTATCGTTAAGTTCTATGTCATTGGCAGCAAAGAATTTACTATCTACCCAGATATTCATTTTCCCATTGTCTAACGGAGTGCCTTTTTCTAATAATACTCCATTTATGGGAACATTATTGTGGGGATCAATCGAGATAAGACGTAGATAAATTGATTCTTTGGAATCAGTTCTTAATACTCTTACTTCTTTTATCAATCTACCTTGAATGTTATCAATTCCCTCGAGGTCTTGTAGCTTTTCAAGCTCTTGATAGGGCATAGCTTTTACTTCTGCAAAACCATCTGCAAAATTCTGATTATGATAGAAAGTGTTTTTTGCGTTTTGTAAATTATCCATTACTATTGAAAATGATGCAAAGACCATTAGCCCTATAACAATAATAGAAATACAGGCAATATAGGTTCCTTTATTCTCCATTAATTCACGGAACATTTTTCGCCTTAACATCACCAAATCACCTTCTCGGGTGGAATGGGGTTCTCGTTTTTCTCTATATGACTAAGCTTTCCATCTTTAATATAGAAAATACGGTCAGCTATTTTAGCGATAGGAGTATTATGAGTAATAACAATTACTGTTTTTTTATTGGTTTTACAAAATTCTTTTAGCATCTGCAAAACTTGGATACTTGTTTGATAATCTAAAGCACCAGTAGGTTCATCACACAAAAGGATATCAGGATTCTTTACAATAGCTCTCGCTAACGATACTCTTTGCTGTTCACCACCTGAAAGTTGGGAAGGGAAATGGGTTGCCCTCTCGCTAAGACCTACTTTTCTAAGCATTTCTTCAGGGGAGGATGGATTTCTAGCTATTTCTGCTGAAAGAGTGACGTTTTCAATGGCATTAAGATTAGGAATAAGGTTGTAAAACTGAAAGACAAATCCTACATTATTACGGCGAAAAAGGGTAAGCTCCTTGGGACTTGCTTTATGAAGAGGGGTATCAAGGTAATAAAGCTCTCCGTCACTAGCTTTATCCATACCTCCCACCATATTCAGGAGGGTACTTTTCCCTGAACCGCTAGGTCCTAAAATTACAATAAATTCTCCAGGGTAGATTTCAAAATCCACTCCTTGCAGAGCTTTAACCGTAACTTCACCCATTTGATAAAACTTGCAAAGATTATTTGCAGTGATTATGGGCTTTATAGGGGAATTTATTTCAGCTGTAGTTTCCATTAATCCACCTGCTCTCATTAATATATGTAAAAATCTATGCACAAAAATGAGCAATAAAGCAAAAAAACATAAGATAAATATCATAATAATTATTGAAGCAAATATTTAAGGAAATACTAAAGTAAATAGTAATAATTGACGAGAAATATTAAGATAGCTTCCCAGAAAAAAACAGTTTAATTAAACGATGCGTGTTTTCTTTCATTTGTTCAAAGGTGGAAGTTTTTTCGTAAACATAATACATCAAAACTTGGCTTGTGATAATACCAAAAATACAATCAGCACCATCTTTGACATCAAAATCAGGAGCGAGAATTCCTTTTTCTTTAAAGAGATTTAAAAAAACAGATAAATGCTCAATAACTTTAATATCAAGTTCTGTATGCTTTTGCATATGTTTGTGGAAATTATTGTAGTTTGCTGTAAAGATCACAAGTAATTCTTTCCAAAATTCTTTTTTTGTGTCTTGCATGTTCTCAAACAGAACGTCAATGAGTTGAGTTAGAGTTTTAATTAGGTCTGCATTAGGATTGTTTGAAGTATAATTTATGATGTTGTTAAGCTTTTTTATTGCTGTATGGTGTTTATTGTTGATAAATGTATAAAGGTACAACTCGGATTTGGAAGGAAAATAGTTATAAAAAGTACCCATACCAATATTGGCACTCTTGGCAATTTGTGCTATTGTTGTTTTTTCATAACCTTGAGAATTAAAAGCATTTTCAGCTACATTAATTATTTGATCTCTCAAAGCTCTTTTTTTCCGTTCTCGTAAAGTTGTCATATATTATCACCATCATTTTTGTAATAGGTTCATTTATGAATGGATTACAAAAATGAACCTATTCATATTTTAAATCAAAAAAAGTAGGGGGTCAATAGTATGATTTTTATATTTTCTCTATTGACAATACTAAATACTTAGTAATATCCTGACTTTTGCAGTAAAAGCAGACAATAACAAGCCTGAATCTAAGTGGTAACAATAGATTCGGGCTTTTTTAATTGATCCGAAATATGTTGTGAAAAACCTCATTTTTTTGTAGAAGCTAAAATATTTTTTATCTCACCTACAGTTAAGAACCTTTTTTCAAAATCAATATCTGTAATATCACCGAGACCTTTAACAACTTCATTAAAATGATCAAGCATATAATAATTCTGATCCAAATAAGTTCCTGTAATATTACGCATTTCTCTAACGAGAACATTTGTAGAATATTTTCCTTTTGTCTCTAACTCCACAAGCCTAAGTAAAAGTAAAGCTACAAAACAAGTAAGGAAATGAGCTTCTATGTGCTCCTTTCTTGAAACAAAAACTGGTCTAGCTTTTAATTGACTTTTTGTGATCTTAAATGAATCTTCAATTTTCCATAATCCTCTGTAGAGATCAACAATAACTCCATCAGACATATTCAATTCACTTGTAACAATAGCATAATATCCATCATACTTCATTTCTTCTTCGATTTTAGCATTATTAAGGCTATGAATATTTAAAGTTTCTTTATAGAGTTCGCCTGTATCGGTATCACAAGGAGTTGATAATATATACTTTGCAGAACCTGAAAGGGGTAATTTTTTAGACGTAGAAGAAATCATTTTTTTAGCTTTCTCAATGGCTAACTCTCTTTGAGCTCTAGCTCTTTTAGCATAATCAGGATTATAGAAAACAACCTGTTTTTGATCAATAGGAACTTTAACTTTCTTACCTTTAGTGTTAGTAACAGTAATGTTAGTAGGGATAATCCTTGATTTAATCTTAAACCCACTATCAAAAACAGTATATCCCTCGTCGGATAAAACATAATTCTTCATCTCTTGAGAAGCACCTCTAATAGTTTGAGAATAAATATAACCATTCTTATTCAAAATATTGTAAGCAATATTTTCTCCAGAATTCATACCTTTATCTGCAACAACAATAATCTTCCCCAACCCATATTTTTCAACTACATCATCAAGAACAGGCATAAGAGTTTCACAATCATTAGTATTACCCTCAAAAAGTTTATAAGTAATAGGTAGCCCCTTCTCATCCATCAAAAGGCCCATTTGGACAATAGGATTGGGTCTATGTTCCTTGTTTACCCCTTTTTTACGTAAAGAATCAGGCTCATCAATTTCAAAATAATAATTAGTAACGTCATAAAACACATTAGAACAATTTCTACCATAAACCGTACGCAGATTCTCATGAAGCCTCAAAAGCAAATCATCCTTGTAATGATAAAAATAATCTAAAGCTCTGTAAACATCAAAAATTTCAAAATTAAAATCCATAAAGAAATCATCTTTAAGCTCAAAAGCATTTTTTTTAGAACAAGGGAAAAGAACTCGAGCATAAACAAGAAGTTGAAATACATCATTAAGAGAATAATCGATATTTAAATTTCTTTGTCTATTGATAAAGAAATTATTAATATCAAGCTTATGATAAAAATAACTAAGAACACTAAACCCTAAATTTTTTCTCAGAACAGAAGAAGAATCAATTTTTTCATCAACAGTAAACTTAAAAGATAAAGACATTGATGCTTCATCCTCTTCTAAAGACATTTTTTTAGCAACTTTTTTAAAATGAGCAATAGGATCGTCAAAATCCTTTTCCAGTTCATCAATATACCCAATACCTTTTACAAGTTTTTGTTTGACCTTTTTAGTTTTAGGATCTCTATATCCTTTAACAATAGAAAGATAGATTCTTCCAGATTTTTTATGCAAAGTTTTTCTTAAATACATATAAATCACCCAATACATATTGTATCACAACGCTCTACAACACACAACAGTAAAAAGATTAAAATTTGACAAAAAATATACCTTGAAATCCTTATGATTTCAAGGTTTCTCCATAAAACTATATTTATTTAACTGCAAAACTAGGGATTTATGTTAAGATATGGTATACTAATTTGAGAGAAGAGAATTAAAAGTGTATATTACTTCAAATGAAAGTATATATTATAAATGGCAATGTATACTATTTTTGGAGTGATGTTTGATGAGTAATCAAAATAAATCAAAGGAGAACAAAAAAATGATTACTATTCTAAAAAGACCATGTACTCCTACAGAATCCCTTGAACAATCGCTAAAAGAAATGAAACAAATGAGGATAGGTAAATTACCTAAAAAATCATGGAGGAATATGTTTAAAGAAATTAAAGAAATTAAAGAAGAAAAAAGGGATTAATAGTGAATGAAAAATATAATATAATACCGACCTTACAGTTTCAAAAAGATATTGAATATTATTATAGAAAAAAGAAATATAAGAATATAGAAGAAGATATAGATAGTATTTTAGAAAAGTTAGAAAATGGCGTTTTTGTTGGAGATGAGATACAAAACATAAGGTTCCACAAGATGAAAATGTATATAAAGTTAGAGCTGTTAATTCTAGTCTAAATGTTGGTAAATCTAATGGCTATCGTTTGATATATTATGTTGTTAAAAATGATAAAGATATATATTTACTTACTATATATTCCAAGAAAGATTTAGAAAATATTGATAATAAAGAAGTAGTTAGGTTAATTAAACTGTATTGCATTTAGAGTTACTTGCTTACCGTTCCACAGTTAATTGAAAAATTCTCGCATTCCAGCGGTACTATGTTTGCTGATGATAGGGTGTTGCTAAAATAGATAAGGGTCTGATTATAATTATTATATTATTATGAAGTAAAAATATATAACATAAATATTGACAATAGTAAGAAAATAATATATAATGATGTGAGTGGTATGTTTGGGAAAAATTATTTGGGAGGTAATTGGGTATGGATAGAAATGAAACAAATAAATTATTAAAGGAAATAGTTGTAAATGTACGACTTCAGGTTGCGTATAAACATTTACTTAATAATACAAAGGGTAACTCAGACAGAGATGAAATAATAAAAGGGAAAATAGATGTTTGCCAACAAATAATAAAAGAATGTGAAAATATACTTCCCCAGAATGAAGAATTTCGCACTGCCTTAAGGGGATACAAGAAATTAATTGAGTTAGCTGATGAAAAAAAAGGTGTATTAAAAGGTAAAAATGTGGAATCATCGCAAATTAATAATGCATGTGAAAAATTAGAAGAAAAAATTAGAAAAGTGGAAAATAGCATAGTAGAATATGTTAATTATGTGAGTGAGGAAGAACCAAAAGGTACGGTATTAGGACGTAATTTAGTAGAAGCTAAAAAAGCAAGAGAAATAGAATCACAAGCAAAAGAACTCGAAGAAATAGAAGCAAATAGTTTATTGAACGAAATTGATTTGTTATTAGGTATGGAACAAGATACTAAAAAAAATCAGGGAATAAGTGATGAAACATCTAAAGCTCGATTATTATCTTGTGATGAAAAAATTAAAGAATTAAAAAGTTTATTTCCTGATAATAAAGAACTGCAAGAAGAGTTAACAGGATATATTAAAGAAATAAGAGAAAATGGTAGAACTAAGGAAAATACAGTAAAACTTAAAGAAATGGTAACAAAGATAGTGTCGATAGCTTGTCCGTATAGTAATTTCAAATGCGAAGAACCAAAGAAAGTGGAGCAAAAAACTAGTGGGTTGACACAAAAAAATTATATAGCAGATGTAATATCTGATGAACAGGCACCCAAAAAAGGTGGTAAAAAAACGTGGAAATGCACAGAGTTGGCGTTAAGGAGAAAAAAGCATGAAAAAGAAGAACAAGCGAGAAAAGATGAGAAAGAAGTAAAAAAAATCATTAGTAGCGTGCAACAAAAAAGAGAACCGCTTCCTGGCGTAGCTAGATGAAAAAATGTAAGTTCAGGTGTACAGACACAATATAATTTTTGCGATTTTTTCACATCTTGACATAAGGGTTATTTGTGTTTATACTGTATATGTAACATATATACAGTATAAACACAAATAACAGTAGTGGCTGTATGTACAAACATCGGGGGTATTTTATGAACATTATTATTTCTAATTCATCAGTTGAAGCTATTTATGTACAGATTGTCCATCAGATTAGGAAACAAATATTGACAGGCGATCTTTATGAAGGGGAAGCATTACCTTCTATTAGAAGCTTAGCTCGTGAACTTCAAATAAGTGTTATTACTACAAAACATGCTTATGAAGAGCTGGAAAGGGAAGGGATGATTGAAACTGTAAGAGGTAAGGGCTCTTTTGTAGCGAGGCAAAATAAAGAATTATTGCGAGAAAAACGTCGTAATATATTAGAGGGAAAATTGGCGGACGTTATTCAGGAAGCTAGACTTTTAAAAATCACTCGCAAAGAATTGCAAGAAATGTTAGATGTATTGTTGGAGGAGGTTTAAGCAATGGATAATATTATTGAAGTAAAAGGATTAAAAAAGAAATATGAGGGATTTTCTTTACAGGACATAAGCTTCAACTTGAAAAAAGGGTATATTATGGGCTTTATCGGACCAAATGGGGCAGGGAAAACGACAACGATTAAACTACTGATGAATTTATTGAAAAAAGATGGCGGTGAAATAAAAATTTTTGGTCAAGATAATGTTCGATATGAGAAAAGCATTAAAGACAGAATAGGATTTGTTTATGATAATAGTGAGTTCTATGATGAATTAAATATCAGAGATGTTAAAAGATTTGTAGCTCCGTTATATTCAAGATGGGATAATAAGGCTTTTGAAGAATATATCAAAACATTTAATTTGCCTGTGAAGAAAAAGGTTAAAGATTTTTCAAAAGGAATGAAAATGAAGTTATCTTTAGCTTTAGCATTATCTCATCACGCCGAACTATTAATAATGGATGAACCAACTTCGGGTTTGGATCCTGTTTTTCGTCAGGAGTTTTTGGATATAATTCAAGATTTTATGGATGAGAGCAAAGGTGTCTTATTTTCCTCTCATATTACATCTGATTTAGATAAAATTGCGGATTATGTTACATTTATTAATAATGGAAGTATAGTTTTAACCTCTTCTAAGGAAGAGGTTATGGAGAAGTATGGTGTAGTTAAAGGTGGAAAAGACGATATAAATGATGATTTACGTCAAAAACTCATAGGATTACATGAAGGAAAATTTGGTTTTGAGGCTTTGACTTCTGATGTTGATAGTATTCGCACTCGCTATAAGAATCTCGTAGTGGAGCGACCGACTATGGAGGATATAATGTTATATCTTGTGAGGGAGGGAAAGGGAAATGTATAGTTTAATTTTAAAAGATATTTTAATTCAAAAGAAAATGATTTGGTTTGCTATTGGCTATAGTGTATTTATTTTATTTTCTTTTAATAGTCCAGCATTTGCTGATGCCGCTTATATTATGGGTGCTATGATGAGTTCGTATCTTTTTATTATGGGAGCCTGTGCGTATGAAGGAAAAGGAAATGGGGAGATGATATTAAATAGTTTCCCACTTAGACGTAAAGATGTTGTCAGGTCAAGGTATATATCAATTTTTGTGTTTATGTTTTTTTCTTTGGCTGTAATAGGAGCTTTGGGGGCTATAATGAAAAGTATTGGCTTACCTTATCCCCAAAATTATATTAGTATGTCTGATGTTATGGGAGTTGTGGCAAGCTTATTAATAGTATCAGCTATCTATTTGCCGTTTTATTATAAATTCGGGTATATTAGAGCAAGGGTTTTCAATATGATTATGTTTTTAATCTTTTTCTTTGTACCTACTTATTTGGTAAATTATATAAAGGAAAATAGCGAAAAAGAAATAGTTATTCAGTTAGCAAATATCTTACAAACAATGCCTGTTTGGCAAATTGTCTTTTTAGGTATTATTCTTATGCTGACATTGATGTTTATTTCTTATTTGATTTCGTTGAGTGTCTATAAAAAAAGGGATTTTTAAGAATTACGGGACAATGTAATGAGATAGATATTTGATAGCTAAACACGGTTGGTTTTATTCGGGGGATAGAAATAGATAAGGAGGCAATTCAAAATGGATAAAAAGCGAGCAGTTGAGTTACTAGAGAAAATGGAAGAGAATCTCTTACAAAAAGAGGAGATTAAGAAGCAAAAAGGATTTATACAAATGCTAGAGGGTGGTAAAGTGTATAGCGAACGTCTTAAAGAGAACGGAAAACAGTTAAAGGAATTGCAGGAAGAATTTAAAAATACTAATAGTATGCAAGAATTATTAAAAGAGTATATAAAAACGTTGAAATCAGGTATTGAGATTAAACAAAACCTTAAAGTAAGTGCGAAATATAGAACAAGTATTTCTTTAAAAGCATTGGAGGAACAAAACCAGAATATGGTTAATAAAGAGAGGCTAAAGACAAGAATACTTACAGCAGTTTGGAAGGAAAATTCGAAAAGCAGTGAAAATTGTATGCCTGAAAAAAAGAAATTTCAAGAAAGAAAGTGTTTTTAGTGAACTTGTTTAGCTAAAGCAGAATATCAAAACTCCCACTTATAGAAGGGGGAGTTTTGATGTTGTATAATTAATTTATAACTACAGTACATTCAGATGGCAGTGGATTTACGTTCTATAATTCTAACTAAAATTGGTATCAAAAGTAGTTGTAAAATTATTCCTGGGAGAGAAGTTACAAAAGATGCGGTAAGAAACACTTTGAGGCTAAATGCTTTATTAAGGAAATTGGATAAAAGTACATAATTCACAAGACCTGCGACTATTCTTCCTCCTAACATACCTCCAATAAGGCTGAGGAAAAGGGGTGCGTGACGTTTGTGATATAGGTACGAGATGAGATAACCATATGTAGCAAGCTCAAAGGTCATCTTTATTGCTGTGGGGAAAAGGATGGGCATACTAGTAATAAAACTACTCATTAGTGGAGTAATAGCTCCTACTAAGAGGGCAAAAAACGGTGAAAGAATAAAGCCACCTAATAGTATTGGTAAGTGCATGGGCAAAAATATTGGACCCACGTTAAAGGAGTGAAAAACGATAGGAAGCGTTAGTCCTATAGCTATTAATATTCCAGCAAGTGCCAGTTGCTTTGCTTGCTTTTGCATAAAAGTCCTCCACCATTAGAGTTTACTTAAGATATGTCATAGGATTGACAGGATTACCATTTTCTCTGACTTCAAAATGAAGATGTGGACCGGTGCTCCACCCTGTAGTACCAATTTTGGCAATTGCTTGTCCCTTTTTAACGACCTGTCCAGGTTTGACTAAACTTGCAGAAGTATGTGCATATAAGGTAACAATACCACCACCATGGTCAACCATTACAATGCGACCATATCCACCGCGCCAACCTACTTCGATGACAGTACCACTTTCTGCAGCTACAATATTAGTACCATAGTTAGCGGCGATGTCAGTTCCTGTATGCATACTTCTTTTATTAGTAATAGGATGAATACGCCAACCAAATTTTGATGTGACTCTTTTAAAGCCCGGAGTAGGCCAAGCTAATTTGCCACTTCCCAAATAGGAGGTATCTCCAGTTTGTCTTCTGATTTCAGCAGCTATATTAAGAGATTGTTGTTCCAAATCATGTAAAGCTTTTTCAGCTTGGGCTTTGTCGGATTTAATTGTTTTGTACAAACTTTCTTGACGGGAGCTAGCAATAGCTAATCTTCTCTTCTTATCATTTTGATCTTCTTTAAGCTCTGCTAATATTTGTTGCTTTTTAAGCGTTTGCTGCTTTTTCCCATCAACAATACTAATATTTTCCTTGGTTGTTTTGATAAGCGCTATATTACTTTCAGTTATTCTACTCATCAAATCCCAACGAGTAAGAAAATCAGTAATACTAGTTGAATCAAGTAATACCTCTAGAAAATGGACATCACCTTGCTCATACATTGAGACAAGTCGTTCCTCCAATACTTGTGTATCGTTATCAAGTTGAGCACCATGTTCTTCCAGTTCCATTTTAAGATACGCAAGCTCTTCTTCTACTGTGTATAAATTACTTTCCGTATTTCTCAATTCTTTTGAGGTGCTATTAAGTGTTTTGTTAATAGATTTTAACTCACTATAGGCCTTGCTTTCTTCCTTCTTCTTTTTTTCAAGTAAGCTTTGATTATCTTCAATTTTTTTCAAAAGAGCATCATGTTGATCTTGTAAATCTAAGTCAGATGCACATACTGTTGAAAATGTGCCTGACGTAAAAAGCAAACAGGTTGCTAAAGCTATGCACTTAACAAAATGAATATGTTTTTTCAATTTAGATCCCCTCCGATTCATAACAACACTAAATCTAATTTCGACGCTAAACCCAAAATTCCTGCTTAAAATACAATTTTATTTAAAATAAAAAAATAACCCTCAGGTTATATTGAGGGTTTAAACTAGTTGCTATTATAAAGGTTGAATATTAATTAGATTCCCTTAAAAATTTAATTAATCTTGTTATTAAACCATGCTTAGCAAGCAAGGCGAATATAATAATTATTACAAAAGCACAAACAGTATTTCCGATAATGTGCCAAATAGTTAATAGGAAAAGCTTAAATGGGGTTAGATGGTAGGAAATCATCAGTGCCTCATTCCAACTTTTACCTTGACCAATTTGTGATAGTAAATTAAAAAAAAGTTTTTGGTCTTTAGCCTTAAGACATTTAAAGGTCTTAGCATGCCAGCCTTTGCCATACATTAAAGCATCTCCAAAGGATACAAGTTCTTTTTCAGAAAGAGTTTTCCAACCATCCCCATAAAAATTACTCAAATAAAAGCGATGTATACCAATTTTTGTAATGTCGGGAGAAAATGGGGCTGGAGTATATTTAATAGATAGAGTTTCTTGGTATTCTTTAATAAAGTCGTGGGGCTGTCCTAAAAAAACAATTAGAGGATTTTTTGTTTCTACTGGTACGAAACCAGCTTCCTTTGCCATTTTCAGATAGCTTATAAACCACTTATAAACCTTGCTTTGCTCTTTAGGGGTATAATCTCCTAAAACTAAATTAGCACCATTTAATATGAAGGTTTCACTTTGTATATTTTCATTCAGATAAAAAAATTCCCTTTCACCCGATGTTTCTTCATGTCCGGTACAATCTGTTACTCGTAATTCATAATAAAGTTGTTTAAAATCTCCAGGGGCTGTAATGAATTGAGAGGGAGAGTACTCGTATAAAAATGGGTTGACTTCAAAAATTATTTCATTTTCGGGTTCATCTTTCCAGTGATATAGAAGTGAAATATTTTTAATGTCTCCGTCTTTATCAGTTAAATTACTTTTAAGTAAAACACCTTTTTCCTTTTTGCTAATGTAGGCATCTACTTTAATTTCTGGAGGAAAATGCGTTATTTTGTCTAAAGGAAGCTTGGCGAATAACCACGATTGTAAAAGAGAATGAATGTGTAATTCACGAATTTGTTCTATTAAGTCTAATGTTTTATTTGTACGTTGTTCATAAGTTTTTCCTATTTCCCAGTAAGGACGAGAATAAGGGGTTTCGTGGTCTACAAGGTCGGAGTAAAGTGAAAAAGCATCTTTAATGTTGCCTGCTTTGTTCATATAATAAGCTGTTCCTAGTTGTAGTAATTGTTTTTCATTACTATTTGTCGTTTTAGTATATTTCTTTTCTAAAAAAGAAGCTACTTCTGAAAATTGTTCTTGAGAGGTCATTTGCAAGAGGGATTCCTTTTCTGTTGCGGAAAGAAGTGCTTGCCAAGAGTTAATTTCTTCGGATATGTTTGATGTTATAATAAGATTTTCTATTGTATCTTTTGAATCCCATTTCCAGACTAAAGAATTTTCAATAATATCATAATTATTAGGGTAGATATTTAGGATTTGTCCGGGATGAGTTTCATTAAAATCAAGAGTGACAACAACGTTAAGTGCTGGATCATTCCATGAAGCGGGTGAGGTTTTGGTAGTATTAAATAGAAAGCCTGTATATTCAGTGTTATCATCAGTTGATGTATTGTGTATCGTATATTGAATTTCTAAATCTACTTCTTCATTTGGTTCAAATTCAATATTCCAAGTGTAACCTTGTAGTTTTTTGCTATAGGTGGTTTCTATCTCTTTTTCTTGTTGGATAATTTTAAGGTTAGGAACATCCTCATTGCTTTGAAAAGGTTGTAAACACAATCCCATTTTTACTTTTATTTTTTCTTCATCAGGATTTACAAAGTGATAGTAACCTTTGACAGTGGTTGTTGTTTCAGACCAGTCCAAAAATATATTTTTATGAGCAAGTAAAACATTTGTTTTACTAATGGGAAATATATCTTGTGGAAGACTTTGAAGTACCTTGTCTTGTGCAGTAATATCTGCGGTGGCATTAAATGGGAAAAACGATGTACCCAATAAAGCAAACAAAAACAAAATTATATGCAATTTGAATATTTTCTTTGCGAGCATTATATTTTCCTCCTTAATAATTGTAAGCAACGTACCAAGCTAATTTTAAGATATATTGTTACAAAGGTAAATAGGGTATTGTAATTAACGGCATTGTTTTGTTAAAATGATGTGTATGTAAGTGAATAAAAATTTGGAGGCAAAAATGGATATTGAGCTAGAAGGGGCTACACAGAGTGAGTGGAAGATTACTTTGTTTCGTAATGTTCTTAGTGATAATATATTTAAAAAGTTTATGGATTTGTTGAAGGAATTAACAAAGACAATACCTGATTCTCAAAGGATTCTTTTTTGTTACTATGATTTTTCAACCATATTTATTTCTTATGCTGTTGAGATGGCAGCGCCGGGCAGAAATATATGGGAAGATTACATAATCAGGAAAATTATTGATGATGAAAATTTATTTAGTCATTTAGCTGAATGCAATAATTATAATGAAATTCCAAAATCAGTTATTAAGATGGCTCAAAGTGATATGAAGCAGTTCCAAAAGATTGCTAAAATATCAGGAAGCATCATTCGGGATATAATAAAAAATAAGTTGGGTAGAAGTGTGGATATGAGTACCTTACCAGATTGGGAAGAGGTATCTAGTAAGACTATAGATACAAATGAGAGTAAAAATAATCTTCTATCGAATTTTAACACACTTGAAGCATGGGAAAAAGGGTTACCGTTATTGGCTGATTATTATATGAAGCAAGGTGTAGGTATATTTGGACAATACCATGCCTTTCGTTGGGTGAAAAATGGAGCAGCTGG
>Ga0265294_10006659_pt1 | contig 13817 bp, 10 predicted proteins | sample MunlanPumphouse3_FD_192504 | JGI IMG/M metagenome (GOLD analysis project Ga0265294, IMG submission 192504) | Groundwater microbial communities from a municipal landfill in Southern Ontario, Canada - Pumphouse #3 | ecosystem: Environmental > Aquatic > Deep subsurface > Groundwater | place... | reverse complement strand
AACTGATGGCCACCGATACGGAAACGGCGGAGATAAATCAATTATTTCTGGAGCAGGCAAAGGAAAGTTATATTCTCGCGGATGCTTCCAAATTCAACCGGACCGCACTGTACGCCTTTGCCAATTTAAGCGATATTACCGGTTTGATCACGGAACCCGGCATGTCCAAATCTCAATTCAAAAACCTGGGGAAATTAGGTGTAAAGGTTATTGCCGCCATGCAATGAAATTTTTGAACGGGAGGATTTCTGTTCATGTGAGATATAGATTGAGAAAATTTTAAATTGGAAGTCATTTTAAAAACAGTTTATTAAAACCGTTTCCCATAAGTTAAGCTATTGTCTATCAACAATTTCTATTACTGCGTTCAACTTAGACCTTTTCGTTCAAAAAGTCGAGTGCTGTACCATTTGTAGTTGTAACAAAATTTTGAACGCGGGTATCTTTCCCCTTCAAAATTTCGTTTCATATAATTTCAGGCGAAAACATGATATTTTGTTTTCGCCTGATTATCCTGTTCGGCGGTCAGTGTTATCTGAGCCGTTTTTTGAATTTTGAGCTTAGCTCCCTGACCACTTTGTAAACCAGTCTGATTGGACGCTTTTATCTGTCCACTTTGACTCCCCGGAATACTTCGCCCGGTGGAAAAGAAACTTTTCTCATATTGTCCCGGAGAGATATTCTTCAACTTTCGATGTGACCGAAATTCATTATAATACTGAATGAATTCGTTCACGATATTATCCAGTTCCTCAAGCGTAGTGGGCGAAACTCATTGTAAAAACCTTACAAAGTCCGACTGTAATTTTCAGCGGTCGCGTTTTTTGCGGTCCGCTGAAAAAGGCTTGCCATATTTATTATTTAATGTATTTGTGTTACGGTAGAAGTGGGTTTTTTTCGAAAGACGTTTGGAAAGAAATCACGGAAGACGAGTTGGCTCAAGCATTGGGCAACGTTAGTAAGCCCGTAAGCGAGGAAACGCCGTCTTCCGCTACCGTGCTCCTTAAGATCGTACAGCCATCTTGGGCATTGAAGCCCGCGTTGGAGGCAAGGAAGATCAATGGGCACATCTTTTACTGTAACGTCGGTTAATATTGGAGGCAAGTCATGAAATCGAAAAAAAATCGAAAAACACAACAAACCACTTGGATTGGCATTGATGTCGCCAAAAAATCCTATGATGCGGCGATTTACCTGCCGCTCGGAAGCGATGATAAACCGCGTTCCATAATTGAATTGCCTAAAAATACTTTTGAGCGCACTGAAAAGAGTATTAAAGCCTTTCACAATTGGACTTATCAAATTCGCGATAAAGCTGGAGTTCCAGGTGGACAAATGCGTATTGTTATGGAAGCGACAGGGCGTTATTCCCAGGAACTGGCTGACTGGTTTCGCTGCGAAATGCCGTTCACGAAACCGGTGATCCTGAATCCCAAGACGGTTTCCGATTACCGGAAAAGTCTTTACAAGGGCAACGATACTGATGCCATTGCGGCAGCGGCTCTGGCGCGTTTCGGCGCTGAACGGCAGCCTGAAGAAGCCATTGAAAACCCATTGGAATATCAGCATTTGCGTGAACTTACAAGGCAACGCTTGAAGATGGTCGAACAACGTACCGCCGCATATCTTCGCATGGAAGAGATCAAAGAGATTAAAATTATCGCTGATGTGCAACAGGATTTGATAGATACGCTTAACAAGTCGGTTGAAAAACTTGATTCTGAGATCAGGAAATGTGTTGCAAAATCTGATGAATTGCGCGAAAATGCTGTTTATGCCACCAGCATAAAAGGCATTGCACTGACAACTGCAGCATCTGTTTTTGCGGAATGCGGGAGGCTGGAAAATTACCGTTCCAGACAGTTGGGCGGGTATTCCGGTCTGGCTCCATTCAACCATTGTTCCGGCACCAGTGTAAACTATGCGCACATAAGCCGTCAAGGGCCAAAACAGTTGCGACAGGCTCTTTATACGCCTATGACAAGTATTTTGCGACATAATCCTGAAATGCGGGCATTTCGTCAGCGTCTCATTGATAAAGGCAAAACTCCGATGCAAGCAAGATGCGCTGTCATGCGGAAAGTACTCATATTGATAAGAGCTTTGGTGGTCAATAAAACTATGTATCAAGAAAATTTTCATAAAATTTAACATTTTGGTGTTGACTTTTTACACACCATCTCGCTTGAGTCATAAATTGGTAAACGTTGTTAAGCAAAGGGACACAACCGAGACGGGAATGTTGCCTTTCGCTACGCTCAGGCTCAGCCTACGCAGAGTGTGCTACATTCAGGTTATGCCGCGTTCATTTGTGACAAACACGATATTACCTCAATAATGTTCAGGCAGAGCCGAAAAACTATGACCCCGCCCAGAGGACGGGGTTTTACAGAATAAAATAAATAAACAGTTTTTTACCTGCTTGAAGCGCTTACGCCGGGAAACGTGCCGGAACAGTTTAAAGCAGCTTCCAAGACTAATTTTTCCGCCTGTCTTTCACAAAGCTAATATATTAACAGCCAACAACTTATGTTTTCGCGGCACCAGGACGTAAATAATTGTGGTCAAGATATGAAAAATCTTGATACTATTTTACTTGTAATAATTTAAAATCAATAGTATATTATATTAGATGTATGTATATAATAATTATTAGCTAGTTTTAATATTTTGAGCTTACATATTAAAACTGGAAACGAAGGTTATAACCGGAGGCCGTACATGGGAGAAAATTTTTGTCATACTAAAAACATTTCCCGCCGTTTTTTCTCTCTGGTCGAAATGCTTGTTGTCATGGCTATAATCGCTATCCTGGTGGGCATCGGGGCAGGCGGTTATACCGTCGCCCAGCGCTGGATGGCCCAGTCGAGAACTGAAGCGCTGCTGATGAAACTCAAAATCGCGCTTGAAGCATACAAGAACGACAAGGGCTATTATCCGCTGCCTAATGATGGTAACGAAATAAAGTTCCGTCTGGATGTTAATGTAAGTGATTTTACTGGTTCGGTTCCAAGTCCCAACGACCATCTTCAGCCCCGCAATAATATGAGCGAGTTCCTGGATTACAGCGAACTGCGCCATGAGCAGTCTAAAAAAGTAGAGCATTCAACTTATAACGAGTATTTCGTAAAAGACGGCTGGAAAACTCCGGCCGGGAGCGAAGATTACGGTGCAATAAAATACCGTTGTCCGGGCACTGTCAATACGACTTCATTTGATTTATATTCTGCCGGTCCTGACCGGGTTTATGGTACAACGGATGATATTTCTGTAAAATTCTGAGGAATTTTAATGATATTTAAAAGCAAATTAGAGTCATGCGAAATAAAGAAAACTGGTAGGGCGTGCTCTCCGAGTGCGCCGCAATCGAGAAAGGAATGGCCGACAGCGCAAATAGGAAAGTAACATCTCATGAAGATGTAAAAAAGATGTTTTTTAACTGATATGGTTCGGCGGGGAACTAATGTAGCTCAAGCGTCTCGCTTGAGTATATTCACAACCGGGACGGTTGTGCTACATTTAAACGTAACGGGTATTTAATGGTTTCAGGGAATAAAAAAAAGCAAATTATCCGGCATCAATATACGATTGTCGAATTGCTGGTTGTCCTGGTTATTGCCGGGATACTGACCGGTTTGACGATCAGCGGGATAAAAGGCGCTATTGCCCGCCAGGGGGCGACCGGCGCGGTCAGGTCGCTTGCCACAAAAATATCGCTGGCGCAGTCTTTCGCCGTATCCAGAAACCGCTACGTCGCTTTGCTGATGCCTGATTACGACGAACTCAATAACAGTCCGGAAAATATAGACAATAATAATTACGGCTACAAAATATCTGATAAAACTGTAAATTCCGCGTGGACTAATCACTACTCTTATTGCTTTACAAAAAACCGTTTATGTTTTGTAGACAAAAACAGTTCCGGGGAATATGTGTTTAATTCCTGGGTGGAAGGCTATGAGTGGCAGAAACTTCCTGCCAAAACGGTTGCTTTTATCACGGACCAGGGCGATGACAGTGCAACTGTTCAGGTTAAAGACATGCCGGACCCCACGCATTCAGACCCTTCTTCGCATCTTGTAACATGTTCAGCCATGATTTTTAAACCATCAGGCGCTTTGGTAAATGCTAAGTCAACTATTGTAAGAATTTTTCGGGCTGCTTATATTCCGACAGTTTCAGAGAAGAGTTTTATATGGCAAGGGGAGGAAAACAGAAATAAAGGCTGGAAAATAGCGATAAATGGTTTTACCGGAAGGGCAAGGTGCTATCAGGGAGGAGAAAGCATTGACGACGAATAGAGTACAATTTTTCAACATGATTGAAATCCTTCTGGCCTTGACGGTGGTTGCAGTCGGCATGACCAGTATAATGGGGCTCTTTCCGGTCGGCCTGAACGCTTCCCGCAATGCTATTGCCCAGAATATGAGCGCCGACGTCGCCGACCAGATGATTACGTATTTCCGGGTTATGAATGAGTCGGCGGCGGCTAATTATACCGCGAATATCGGGACATCCGGAACTTATCAAGCATCGCAATATTCTGATGAAGATGTTATAAACGCTCAATCAGAAGCGTTTTTGACAGCTTATAAATCCGGCGATGTAAGTACCAGCAGCACTACATATCCAAGAGTAGCCAGTGATTGGGCTATTTTTAAAAATCTTGCAGGCGCGTCCGGAGCGTTAGAACATCAGATGTTTTTTGTTGTTCAGGGGCCTAATTGTACAAAAGACGGCGGCAACCGCAGCATTGATTTTTCCGCTATGGTGCTGATATGGAAAAGCCAGGTTCAAATCAGAAGGTTGAAATCCGATGGTACAACTTGGGAAATATGGACTCCGGATTATGATCTTTCCGGGAAAATTAATATTGAATTGAGCTGGCCGTTGGAGCTGCCGTATAATGAGCGAAAAAAACGTTATTATCAGGTTGTAATCACTAAACCAAGTTCGTAAACAATTAAGGGACTGTAAATGTCAATCAGGGAAACACATATGACCCGGCATTATACCATCGTAGAGGTTATGATGGCGATGGGTATATTTCTGGTTATGATGACCATCATGATGCAGTTCTTTACTTCCGCGCAAGAAATATGGAATAATTCCTCAAAGCGCAATATGCTTTATTCCGACGCACGGGTGGCCATGAACCTGATGACCAGGGAAATCCAGTCAATGCTTTACCGTAACGACGAAACTGACGGTACCGGCATTTACCCGTTCTGGTATGAATGGCGGGAAATTACGGGGACTATTGAAGACTATGACAATAATCTTGATTCCGGCCGTACTACTGAAAATATGCCGGCCGCGATAAGGACTTATTTTGAAACCAACGATGAGTTGCCTGAAAATGGCAGCAATAACGCATACCTGACCGCCCTGAATTTCATTTCCGCGACTGATCTGAAACCTAAGGATATAGGATCGGACGTCTGTGAGGTTAGATACAGATTCGTACCCGTGTACAGTATCGTTTCAACCCCTTCGTCAGTAGACGATATAAAAGGAGGAAAGTTTCAACGGAGCTGTACGGCGGAATATAAGGCGGACGGATCAGAAGCGGATTCCGGCTATTACAACTTTGCGGAATGCTACTATAGGGGGGTAAGCCCCGGCACCGGCACAAGTGGTGATTCCGGGTATCCTTATAATGAAAGGGTTCTTAATATATGGGCAAATTCTTCAAGCATTGCCTTCGATACGGTTATTGACGGGGTTTATTCCATGAATTTCACTTGTTACAAATGGACTTCCGGGCTTGAATCCTATATACCCATGGATTCAGACGGACACGATTATGACGGTGGTACTACTGGTATTAATTATAACTTGGCAATGGGAACGCCTTGTCCGGTCGCAATAAGAATCGATATGAAATTGATGGACCCGAAAGACCTGAAAAAGCTGGTTTTAGCCATTTGTCAAGGCGACACCAGACAAATCAAAACACTGAAACAGAAAATACGTACTTTTTCGAAAGTGATCTATCTAGGTAAACACGAGGATTAGACAATAAATGAAACTAACAACGCCAAAACCGACACAAAGGAATGAAAAGGGGATTGCCCTCATTTTCAGTCTTATCATGCTGTCGCTGCTGCTGGTAATGGCGTTGTCTTTCGCGCTGGACTCGATGTATGACCAGAAAGCTGCTTATAATTCAGCCAATGTCAGTTCCGCCGGGCTTTCGGCCAAAGCGCAACTGAATCAAGTTATTCTCATGATAGAAAACCATCAGGCTAATTTTACAACTTTGACCAACAGCAATGCAAAAATATCCGCTTCACGGCTTTATTCTGTTGATTCCAGCACCACTCAAGTAATCAGTACTGATATGCTGACGGATGTTCTGCCGGTTGACGGAGTTTTGGAATATGACGCCAGTAGTGCCGATAATAACGATCCTGTACTCGACCCAATGACAGTCAACTGGAATTATGTCAGGGATAGCAACAATCAAATTATCGGCAGAACCGCTTTCGTGGTCATACCGAAGGAAAAAGTTCCTTTCAATTCCCTGATAAGTAAGACCGTTGATGAATCAGGCGGTGCGGTCTCTGACACTTATAACGAACAGCGTATAGGTAAAGAGGTTTCTGAAATAAACGTCAGGAACTGCTTGTATCAAATGGAAACCGGCGACAGCGCTGATACTTATACTGTAACTCCCGCGATGGCCGACATAATGAACTGGCTGAAAACTGTCACTGGCGTTACCTCAAACCGCTCTGCGGGCAAATTTAACGGAAGCTGGTCGAGTTATTCATATCTTTTCGGAAAGTATGTTTTGGATTTGGAGGGTAAAGACAGTAGTACTTGTAAGATCACGAATGATACTGACCGCGAAAAATTCCAACAGAATTTCATGAACACCTTTAATCTTGACGCCAATAAAGACCAGGAAGCGTTCTGGGCCGACCTTGACAATGATACGGTTGTTGATTCGGGAGAACTTTTCAACCGTTTTGATCTTACAAGGACCAACTGGAGTACAACCTTATTTGCAAACGATCTGGTTTTTACCGGAAAGAGGATATTGCTGACGAATAGCGGTACTGCTATGGAGATGGAAACTTGGGACGGAACTGATTCCACCAATACCTCCAGTGGTCTGCCATGGCTTGCCTTTTTCGGCTATAAGACTGATGGTACGGAAGATGAAACTCTGGCAGGCACGTTTTCCACAGTCGCCAACCGCCGCTATCAGATTGCCGCGAACCTCAAAGATTATTGTGATAACGATCTGGATAGTGACAATAATACTGTTATCAGGCCAACTTCCGATGTTGATCCGGCTGACTGGGTTTCGGGAAGTGATGTCCCGGCTTTTACCGGTAATGAAAAAACTCCTTATATTAATAAGATTGGAGTCAGGGTTGAGTTGGAACGCGAACATAGAGAGTACGAAGGTGATGAGTATACTGATATAAAGACGCGGGTTCAACCAGTTGTCGGCCTTATAAATATTTACGGCAGTACTTATGACAAGCTCAAAGTCAAAATATCCGGAACTATAAGCACTAAGATTTCTACGGACGGCGGAACTAACTATACTACTTCTAAGTTAACGCCTTTTGATAAAACCATTGACTTTGAAACTTCCGCCTGGCCGACGGCTTCGCCTGGTTACCTTGGACATACAAAAGTTATTTTAGGCGACAGTACGAACGGAACAACGCGTACTTTATCAGGATATGGCACCTCAACCGCAATTAAAGTAACCGCTGTTAACATAACTAAGGTTGTTTTATATAATTATGATGATGAAACGCTGGCTTATGATTATGTTAAGACTTTAAGTTTAAGCCCTGATTTTGTCGCTTTCCAGAATACCACTTCTGAAGTAACGCAAACATCATGGTTCGGATTTGCGGTTCACGATCCCAGGCAGAACCTGAATGCCGATGACTGGCAAGCCCTGACTCCAACGGTTGCTGATACTCCGGCAAATGTTACTACAACCGATGATAATCCTTCAAAAACTTTTTCAATTCTTGCCGGCGATCCTCCTTATTACGGAGCTCCCAATTCGCAGAACAGTTATGACGGCAGCGGCGGTAATCCTGATCATGGTGGCGGAGATAATACTGAGGCGCCGACTGCCGGTTCCGACCCGGAAACTGCAGCCGATCCTGCTAATGGTGCGCTTTCCACAGCTTATATCAGAAACGCACCGATGGAATCGCCTTGGGAACTCGGCCTTATTCACCGAGGCGCCAAATGGGAAACCCTTAACCTTAAAGTCTATAATTCCGATAAGGCTTATCAAACGGTGACTATAAGCGGTAATAAATATATTCTGGGCGGCGGAGCCTATTCTGATGGTGACGCTAATATACTTGACCAGGTAAAAATGACTTCCTCTGCCGAAAGCCCGGAAAAAATCAATCTAGCTACGCAAAAAACCAGGATTTTCAAGGCTTTATTCTCCCAGATCTATTTGGGTTGTACTATTGACAGCTCGATGTCGACCAGTTCCATGGCTGCTGGAGGAACCGTTTTGTCAATAACCGATACTGAACTGAACGAGACTGATTCTGTCATGAAAAAATTTGAAACCGCCAGCACAGACAATCGCACAAGGGCTTGTATTGCCGAGAAATTAGAGGATATTGCCACCACTAAAGGATCAGCAACTACCGATGCGGCCCAGGAAGAGCTGATCGGCAAAATAATAAACCTGACAAAAATAGGCGGCCAGACCGGGAGCGGTGATTATACTGTCGTAATCGTAGCTCAAACTATAAGAGATATCGGTGGAGATGGTTCCGATATTAATATAACGAAAACCTCTGCCGATGAATCTGCGACTCAACCTGTTCCATGTCAGCTTGGTAGCTTTGATATAGTTGGTCCTACTGGTACTTCTACTCTTGATTCCGATTGGAAACGAAACGTATACGGGGATGATATTACCGCCACCCAGAAAATTATTGCCGAAATAAGTAAAGATGCGGAAGGCAAAGTAACTATAAAGAACTTGCAGTATGTTGACTGAGTTTAAATTTATGAATAAGATTTTTTTAATATTGGCCTTATTGATTCTTACGGTTGGCCTTCTGGCTCAACAGGCAAATACTCCCAGTAACGCTCTTACAGAACGCGAACGAATTATTAAAAAAATTGAAGTACAGCTTGAAAAAAGCACGGTTCTGGAATATCTGAAAAAATGCGCATTGGCGATTCAGAAAGGCGAAAAGAAAGGGAAACCCATGGCAAGCCGTGAATATTCGACATATTGCATAATGCTGGAAAGTTATATGCAATATCGCTGGTTCATCGCCGATACCGGTCTTAGCCGGAAATGGCTTTCGAGTATATACGATCTGGTAAAATATATGGGGAAAACCAGGGATATTATCGAAACGGCAATCATTAACGGTTATACCAAAACCCCTAAAACGCAGCAGGCCGTCAAATATTATGATGTGGCTTATAAACGTTTCATTAATTCAGTACAAAAGCCTGTAAAAGTATCTGAAAAAGTCCAGCGCAAAGCCAAGTTGCAGAAGGTCTTATGGCAACGGGAAATGCGGAAAAAATATAAGCTTAAAGAAAAGCGGACGGTTCCGGATTTTTGACGTGGGACGTGGGACGTGGGACGTAAGAAGTGGGACGTGGGACGTAAGAAGTGGGACGTAAGAAGTGGGACGTGGGACGTGGGACGTGGGACGTGGGACGTGGGACGTAAGAAGTGGGACGTGGGACGTGGGACGTGGGACGTGGGACGTAAGAAGTGGGACGTAGGACGTGGGACGTGGGAAGCAAGAAAATAAAAAAATGATTTTGTCAAAAATGATTGCCTTCACTATGTTCACGCTCATTGCATAGTTTGTCTAAATCTTTTTTGTGTTCATTCGTGCAGGGGAGAAGTATATGGCGGCGCTAAAAAAACATTCTCCGAAAAAAGACGAACGGGGTATCGCCCTGGTCTTTACTTTTATGTTCCTGGCGCTGCTGTTGATAATTGCGCTTGGTTTTGCGCTCAGTTCGATGTTCGACCGGAAATCCGCGTTTAACGCGGCAAACGCCGCTGCCGCCGGTATTCTGGCCCAGACGCAACTGAAAGAAATTGTCAGCCTGATTGAAAATGACAAAGCCAATCTTGAAGACTCGAAGCTGTATTCACATGATTCCGGTTCTCCCTCGGTTACGAATACCGATATGCTCAAAGATATGCTCGCAAGCCGTTTACCGGTTTCCGGTTTGCTGGATACGGTGGACACCGATAAAGTCAACTGGAATTACATCAGGAGTAAAGATTCCGGCCAGGAGATCATCGGCAGAACCGCTTTTGTCGTTATTGCCGGCGGAATTGCCCTGGATTCACTGGTGGACGGCCGCGCCGGCTCCACTGCCTACCCGAAGCACAGCGAAGAGTTTGATACCGAAACCAGGATCGGGAAATATGTTTCCGAAATCAATGTCCGCGCCCCGATGCCGAGCGCGACTTCAACAATATGCGACGCCCTCAACTGGCAGGGAACAACCGCCGACAGTACGGTTCCGGGATTTGACAACGGCAAATATACCGGCGACTGGAAAAGTTCCAGCGCTCTTGTTTCGACCCTTGAAACCGCAATCGGTTCAGCTCTTTCCTCAACTCAAAAAGAGGAACTTTTAGGAAACCTGTCTATTATCGTCGCTAAAGATGAAGAGGCGTTCTGGGCTGATTTGAACGATGATGCCGGTATTGGTTTGGACGAACTGTATAAGCGTTTCAACTTAAACAGAACCGACTGGGATACGTTGTCCATTGACGGGAAAATGTTACTCGACTCCGGAAGCGCCGGGGCGCCGACGCAGGCAATGGAAAAATGGACGGATACGGATTCCGACGCCGGTTCAGCCGGTTTGCCGTGGCTGGCGTGTTTCGGTTACAAAGACGACGGAACGGGAAACGGGGTTCCTGATGAGTCTCTGAAAGGAACGTTCAACCTGACGCTCGACCGCCGCCGCCAGATCGCCGCCAATCTCAAGGATTACTGCGATACGGACGATATTCCGTCCTCTGACGTTGATCCGGCTTCCTGGTACGGCGCTTCAACCGCTCCTGCTTATACCGGTAACGAGAAAACCCCTTATATAAATAAGGCGGGGGTTAAAATCGTTGCGAGCAGTTTATCTTCCGGCTCCTCGGATTACAATACGTCTGGGAAAGTTGAGATCAAACCGCTTGTCGGGCTCGTCAATATATACGGAACCGCCTGGCCTGACGATCTTAAAGTGAGAATTACCGGCTCCGTAACTGTTGCCTGCAAAATAGACGGTGTCGTCAAAATATTGAATACCGATCCGGCGACCGCGACAAATTCGGTAATTCCCTTTGATACGGTCATTGACGTTAACGGTACGGATAACGCTTCTCCCAACTGGCCCGGCAGTGACGGATACAGTCATTTCCTGGAAGGTGCGGCAACCGCCGGAACGACTTTAAGCGTCGGGCCTAACGCGGCCGCGATAAACGTCGAAATCAATGTTACGGCAATAAATATCGATAAAATAATCCTGTATGACGCTACGACCAACACCAAAGGATATGATTACGTCAAAAGCCTGTCTGTCGCCGGTCTGCCGTTTACGGCGATTTCGTCTTCCACCGGGGCCGACGACAGCAAAAACTCCTGGTACGGGCTGGAAGTAAACGATCCGCGCCAAAACCTGAATTCCGGCGACTGGGTGCAGTATTCTCCCAGTTCCGTTGACGCGCAGCATGTTTTTTCACTCGACGCGTCGGATGATACTGTATGCAAACCTAATGCCGACAGTTCCAATTCCCCGGCAGCCGTTTCTCCGGCGCGCGTAGCTCCCAAGGACGGAAACGATGCCGAAGGAACGATCACCGATCCGGCGAACTCGCAGCTTTCCACCGCTTTCATCAGGAACGCGCCGATGGAATCGCCGTGGGAACTCGGCTTTATCCACCGGGGCGCCCAATGGGAAACCATTAACCTGAAAAAGTATGATACCGGCAAGGCGTACCAGACAGTCACTATCAGCGGCAATAAATATATCCTTGGCGGCGGGGCTTATTCCAGCGGCGACGCCAATATCCTCGACCAGATAAAAATGCTTTCCAAGGCCAAAAGCCAACGAAAAATAAATCTCCATACCCAGAAAAGCGGGGTGTTGGAAGCCCTGTTCTCTAAAATAAAACTGAAACCGACAATCGACGCCGCGATGTCCGTAAACTCAATAGCGGGCGGTTCCGATACTGAAATGCTTGCCGGGGTTTCCACTATTATCGCGAATATAAAGGCGAAGTTCGCGGATGACACGACATACCCGCTTAATACGAAACGAACACGGGCGTCAATCGTGGATAAATTACTGCTGCCCCTGGGAACCACAATAACCGCGGACACGGATGCCGGACAGGAAGAACTGGTCGGCAAAATCGTTAATCTCACTAAAATCGGCGGTAACGTTGATACTTTTACCGCAATTATTATTGCGCAGACTATCAAAGACGTCGGCACGGCCGCGGGAGTAAGCATGAGCAAGGCTTCCGCGGACGGTACGGTTAAAAGCCGAAACTGTATATTGAGTGTCTTTGACGCTGATATCGATCTTGCAAATCCGGATAAAAGCGTCTATTTTGATGAAATAACCGCGGAACAGAAAATTATTGCCAGAGGGTACCGCGCTGTCAACGGCAAGGTGGTAATAAGCAGTTTTCAGTATATTGAATAACGTAGGCCGTGAAAAGATAACACTAAGGATAATATTCGATCATGCATAAAATTTTCCATTGCCTGTGTTTAACCATATTCGCGGCAACTGTCATTCAGGCGGACTCCGCCGCCGATAAGGAACGCGAACGGCTTATACTGAAAGTCAACTATGTTCTCGAACAAACCACGGTTCTGGAATACCTCAAAAAATGCGTTTCGGAAATCCGGAAAGACGGAAAGACGCTGCCGGCCGCTAAATATTCTTCATACCTGAACGTCCTGAACGCGTATTCACAAAACCGCTGGTTTGTCGCTGATACCGGCCTCAGCGAAAAATGGTTCAGCGATGTGCGGAAATTAATGGAGTACATGCATAAAACCCGTGATATTATTGAAACGGCGATACATAACCACCAAACCGGAAGCGCAAAATATAAACAGACCGTAGAATATTTTAACGCCGCCTTTACCCGTTTCGCGGAATTAGTGAAAAAGCCCGTCCGGGTTTCAGCTAAAGTCCGGCAACAGGCCGGACAACAGAAACTTTTGTGGCGCAAAGCCATGAAGAAAAAGTATAATATAAAACCATGAACCCCCTAAGCCGGCATGGCCGGAACCAAATAAAATTAATGAACATCGAACATCGAATGGCAATAGCAACACTACCGGGAGCGCCGGTCGCCAGACCGGCATATGACCACCGCCGCCATATCGCAAAACAAGTCTTGCCGGAAAAATGCAAAATATTATGAACAAAGGCCTGAGAATACTTGGAAACGGACGCAGTGGAAAAGCCGCCGGGAAATTAGCCGAATGCCTCGGGCTTTCGTATAAAATACTTTCCGATAACGACACTCCGGCGCCGAACGGTAATTTCGAGAACTGTCAATTAATCGTGGTCAGTCCGGGAATCCCGCCCGGATCGCCGCTTTACCGCGAAGCCGTGGAATCGGGAACGGAAATAATCAGCGAACTCGAATTCGCAGCCAGGCATTTCCCCGGCAAATATCTCGCCGTTACCGGGACAAACGGCAAAACCACTACTACCGAATTATGCGCCCGCCTGCTTGAAGCGCTTGCCTTGCCGGTTGTCGCCGCCGGCAATATCGGACACCCGTTCAGCGCTGTTTGCGC
>Ga0265294_10006658_pt1 | contig 13817 bp, 10 predicted proteins | sample MunlanPumphouse3_FD_192504 | JGI IMG/M metagenome (GOLD analysis project Ga0265294, IMG submission 192504) | Groundwater microbial communities from a municipal landfill in Southern Ontario, Canada - Pumphouse #3 | ecosystem: Environmental > Aquatic > Deep subsurface > Groundwater | place... | reverse complement strand
CGGAAGAGAGCATTTTTTAAAGCATGTCTTATAATAACCTGTTTTTCATTTAATCCTTTAGCATATGCCGTTTTTATATAATCCTGCTTTAAAACATCCAACATTCCGGATCGCGTATATCTTGATAATATTGCAAGAGACGTAATGACAGAGACTGAAACAGGAAGTATCAGGTGTTTTGATAAATCAAAAAATTTCATAACCAAAGACATATTATCAAAATCAAAAGAATATAATCCCGATATCGGAAGATATCCGAGATGCACTCCGAAAATTATCATAAATATCAAAGCCAGCCAAAAAGACGGGACAGAAAAAGCTATAAAGAGAAAAACTGTTGTCCCCTTATCTAAAAAAGTATCTTTTTTAACGGCGGAATAAACTCCTATCGGAACGGCAATAAAACAAATAAAAAATAAAGATAAAAAATTCAGCAGGATTGTTGCCGGCAGCCTTTCAAATATTTTATCTCTTGCAGGTCTTGAGTCTTTAAAAGAATCTCCGAAATCAAAAAAGACAAATCTTTTTATCCATTCAAAATATTGTATATGTAAAGGTTTGTTAAGCCCGTATAATTGCTGAAGTCTTTCTTTTGACTCCGCGGTAACTTTGACATTCATATCAGTAATTGAATCCGTAGGCTTTCCCGGAGTTAAATGCATGATAAAAAAAGTTATTACGGTTATACCTAATAAAATCGGAATGGATAATATTATTCTTTTTATTAAATAATGCATTTTAATATTATACAAAATATCTAAAAGACATTAATATTACAAATTAAAAAAAGACTGTTAATATTTTCTAAAATTAACAGTCTTTTTTAATACGTATGCTTACTTTTTTATCCCAATATTTTCTTTAAATCCTCTTCGGGAGTGCTGATAGGAGTAATATTGAATTTGTCAACTAAAACTTTTAATATATTAGGCGAAACAAAAGCCGGGAGAGTAGGTCCTAAATAAATATTTTTTATTCCAAGATGCAGCAATGTTAAAAGAATGCATACAGCCTTTTGTTCATACCATGATAATACAATAGACAACGGCAGTTCATTAACGCCGCATTTAAAAACTTCGGCCAAAGCAACAGCCACTTTAATGGCGCTGTAAGCATCATTGCACTGCCCCATATCCATAATTCTCGGAAATCCGCCTATTGTTCCCAAGTCCAAATCGTTAAAACGGTATTTACCGCATGCAAGAGTCAGTATAATCGTGTCTTTAGGGGTCTTTTTTACAAATTCAGTATAGTAATTTCTTCCAGGTTTTGCACCGTCACAACCGCCTACAAGAAAAAAATGTTTAATATCTCCTGATTTTACGGCTTCTACGACTTTATCGGCAACAGAAAGAACTGTTCCGTGTCCGAAACCCGTAATTACTTCCTTTCCGCCGTTAATTCCGGTCATAATTTTATCTTCTTTATATCCGCCGAGTTCAAGCGCCTTTTGTATCACAGGTGTAAAATCTTTATCATCGCCTATATGTACAGTATTCGGATACGAAACTATTTCCGTCGTAAAAACTCTGTCGGAATAAGTCTCTTTAGGAGGCATAAGGCAATTTGTAGTAAACAAAACAGGAGCAGGTATGTTATCAAATTCTTTTTTCTGATTTTGCCATGCGGTCCCGAAATTTCCTTTTAAATGAGGATACGCCTTTAATTTAGGATATGCATGAGCCGGAAGCATTTCTCCGTGCGTATAAATATTAACGCCTTTATCTTTTGTCTGCTCGAGAAGTAAATGTAAATCTTTTAAATCATGTCCCGTAACTACGATAAACGGACCCTTTTCTATAGTCAGAGGAACAGTAACAGGCTTTGGAATCCCGTAAACTTCTGTATTTGCGCGATCTAAAAGTTCCATACATTTTAAATTAATTTTACCGACTTCAAAGACTAAAGGCAATAGTTCGTCTGCGCTTGATAATTTCCCGATTCCTGCCAAAGCTTTATAAAAAAATTCGTTTATTTCGTTATCTTCATACCCTAAAACCATAGCATGATAAGCATAAGCGCCGACGCCTTTCAAGCCGAATAGAATTAATGATTTTAACGAACGGATATCTTCATCACCTTCCCAAATTTTTTTAATGTCAAAGCGTTCAACTTCGCCGCAGCCGCATGTGCAGCAGCATGATGAAGATAACTTTTCTTTCTCTTTCCTTATAACGTCAATTTGTTTATTTATGCTTTTTTCGTTAAAATTGACGTTTGTTATTGTCATAAATAGACCTGAAATCACGGACTTATGCGTTGTTTCTCCGACGTTTTCCCCTTCTGCCGCCATTGCCAGGTCAATCAAGGATTCAGTCAATTTATCCTGTATATTTGCAACATCTGCAGGTTTCCCGCATACCCCTGCCTGTCCTTTGCATCCTGTTGAACCTGCAGTTTGCTCGCATTGAAAACAAAACATTTGATTCATTTTTACATTCCTCCTTTAACCTGATATTTTTCCGTCTGTTGATACCGTAATAACCTGCCACGGAATAAATTTTCCGCTGTTTTTCAGCGCACTTATAGCGGCTTTTTCAATACCTCCGCAGCAAGGAACTTCCATACGGATAATTGTTAAACTTTTAACTTCATTATTTTTTAATATTGCCGTAAGTTTTTCGGTATAATCAATATCGTCTAATTTCGGACATCCTATTATAACAGCTTTGTTTTTTATAAATTTATTATAGAAATCGCTGTATGCATAAGCAGTACAATCAGCGGCAATCACTAAATCAGTATTTTTAAAGTAAGGTGCACTTACAGGAACAAGTTTAATTTGAACGGGCCATTGATTAAAGGAGGAATCTTCTTTTTCTTTAAAAACAGGTTTGCTTCCGGGACATGAACAATAAGATTCTTCTTTTTCCATGACGGATTTATTTTGCATTACAGACTGTTCGTTGTACGGAACGGTTTCTCTTTCAGTAAAAGTTATTGCTCCGGTCGGACAAACCGGCAGACAGTCACCTAATCCGTCGCAATAATCATCGCGTAATAATTTTGCCTTTCCTTGCGACATGCCTATTGCGCCTTCATGGCAGGCCTGAACGCAAAGTCCGCAGCCGTTACATTTTTTTCTGTCAATATTTATTATTTTTCTTATCATAATCATCCTCCGCATAACTGAGTAATTGTTCGTTTTTATAGTATTTTATTGCTTTTACGGATTTATTGTAATAAAATATATATTATAAGTATGTTGTTTTTACAACAAAAATAAAAAAGGGACTTTTATGAAAGAGTACACAGACGTGCTAAAAAAAATACCTCTTTTCCGCAATATCGACGAAAAAGATATTGTCTCAATTTTATCATGTCTTTCCGCAAAAGAAAAGATATACAATAAAGAAGAATATATTTGGTCGGAAGAGAATAAAGTATCCGAAGCCGGAATTATTTTAGCCGGAAGCGTGAATGTCATTAAAGAAGATTACTGGGGTAACAGAGCGATAATATCTAAATTTTCAAGCGGCAAAATGTTCGGAGAAGCTTTTTCGTGTTCTAAACTTGCAAAACTTCCCGTAAGCGTAGTAGCTTCTGAAAAAACAAAAATTCTTTTTATTAATTATAAAAAAATAATCACCGTATGCCCGAATTCATGCGCTTTTCACTCCAAACTTATTGATAATATGCTTAAAATTCTCGCCGATAATAATATAATGCTTATACAAAAAATGGAACACATCGTAAAAAGGACTACAAGAGAAAAAATTCTTTCTTTCCTTTCAGAACAGGCAAAAAAAGTAAACAATAATTCTTTCAAAATAAATTTTAACAGGCAGGAGTTGGCAGATTATCTTTATGTTGACAGAAGCGCTATGTCTAACGAGATTTCAAAACTTAGGAACGAAGGAATATTGTCTTTTAAGAAAAATCATTTCAAGCTTTTTGAAAAGAAAAATCCTAAAACGATACATTAGATTTATCTAAAAAATCGGAGCAAAGAGCCTCATGATAGCCTGCATAAATTTTTCATTTTTAGACTGCATATTAACGTATTCAGTATCCATAACAGAGCTTTTTTTGGCATCATCTAAAAAGATATCGGCCATTTTTGAAGTTATATCCTTTCCGTACATAAGATTTGTCAGTTCAAAATGAAGTTTAAAACTTCTAACATCTATATTAAACGTTCCTAAAGAACAAATATCGTCATCGACTATTAATGTCTTGCTGTGAATAAAAGCCGGATAAAAATACACGGTTGCCCCTAATTTTGCCATATCGCTTGCATAGCTCTTTGTAGCATAATACACAAGCTTTTTATCAGGTTTTTCAGGAATCATAATTCTTACGTCAACGCCGCTTTTGACAGCCGTAGAAACAGCATCGGCAAAACTTTCATCAGGTATATAATACGGCGTTTGAATCCAAATTCTTTCTTTGGCGTTATAAATAAGCTTGATATATGTTTGTTTTATTTCTTCATTTGCTACGTCGGGACCGCTGCTTATTAACTGCATAGGAAGTATATTTGTTATATTATGCTTGGGCTTCGCCAATACATATGTCGTTACATCCTTATGCGTAACATAAGAATAATCCTTTAAAAACCTCAAGTTTATAAGAGCAACTCCGTCGCCGGTTACTCTCATGTGAGTATCTCTCCAAGGTATTTTACCTTTATTCATATATTCATTGCCTATATTGGCTCCTCCGGTATACGCTATGCTGTCATCAATAACTACCATTTTTCTATGGTTACGGTAATTTATATTAAAATTAAGATATTTCCATTTCCCCTGTAAAAACCTCAATACTTCGGCTCCGTTGTCAATTAAAGATTTAAAAAATTTATTGTCGGCGCTCATCGATCCTATATCGTCAACTACAAGTTTTATATCTATTCCTTCTTTTGCTTTTTGAACGAGAATATCTCTGAGCCTTGTTCCTACACTGTCTGTTTTATATATAAAATATAAGATATTAATTGATTTCTTTGCATTTAAAATATCAGAAATCATATCGTTGTATTGTTTTGCAATATCAGTGTAGATTATAACCTCATTATAAATCGCGACAGCGGCAAGATTATATTTTGCGTTGAATTCAACGATATCATTTATATGCTGCTGCTTGGATATATTAAGATTTTTAAATTTATTCAGATTATCATCCAAAGTGCTTGAAGCCAAATTTTTATCTTTCTGCATTTTAAGATAAAAAGCTCTTTGTTTTTTTAGAGAAGGTCCTTTACCGATAAAGACATATAACACAAAACCGGCTATAGGCAAAACTATAAATAAAAGCGACCATACCATAATTGAAGACGGTCTTTTTTGTTCCTTAAAAATCATAATTGCAATAGACAGCAAATCTAATATAATTATGATGAATAAATAAATATCAACATCAAAAGGCAACAAATTGTATCCTCATTTTTATTTATTTTCAAAACAAGAACGACAACCAGATTTTATATTTATATATACAAAATATCAAATTCGTTTAAAGATATCCGTCTTAAGTGAAGAAACTCTGTCTAAGAAGAGAAAACCGTCCAGATGATCAATTTCATGCTGTACAACTATTGATTCAAATCCCGAAGTTTTTAATATTTTTTTCTCGCCGTTAATATCTAAATACTTAACTTCTATTTTCGCTTTTCTTGTAACATTACCGGTAAAAGCGGGAACGCTTAAACAACCTTCTCTTGATTTTAGCTTACCTGACGAATATATAATTTCAGGATTAATCATTATCAAAAGCCCGTTATTTTTATGAGGTTTAATATTCAAAGAAACATCAACTGCCACAATCCTTGATAATACTCCTACCTGCGGCGCCGCAATACCTACGCAATGAGGAGAACTTTTCATTGTATCGCACATATCAGATATAAGTTTTTTTACGGCATTGTCAACAGATTCAACAGGAGCGCTTATCTGTTTTAAAATGTCATTTGGAATTGTCAGAATATTTAAAGTTGCCACTTTTATATCTCTGTAGAATCTGCTTGGTTTACTGATATATATACGTTTAATTCTTTTGACAATAATTTCATTTGGGATTTAATATTTTCTACGGTTATTTTCTTAGGCAGCTGTATTTCCAACAACATAACATATACTTTATCTTTAACGCCGATTATTGATGTTTGAACGTCGGTAATGTTAACTTTTTTTAACGCAAGATACTTACTGATGTTATAAACAATACCGGGTTTATCTGCGCCGTAAAGAGAAATAACATAATCTCCGAAAGTTTTTATATTCCTGCTGTTATCATCTATTTCATTTATAGAAAAGGACAAACCCGTATCTTTTAAAGCATGTTTTAATTTTATTTTGATTTTAGATACATCCGAATCTTTCGGATAAGCTATAAGAAGAATCATCGCAAATTGACCGGATAACAAAGTCATGGTAGAATTTTCTATATTGCACCCAAGTCCAAAAAGGGCTTTTGATATAGCACTGACTATACCTGTTTTATCCTTGCCTATCGCAGATAATGATAATAACTTTTTAGTCATTTATTACTTCCTCTATATTATTTATCACCGCAGAAATTTGCTCCGATTTTTTACCTCCGCCTTGCGCAAAATCGGGTTTTCCTCCGCCTGAACCGTCTATTTTTGCCGCAAAACGTTTTGCTATTTTACCGGCATGATAACCTTTCTTAACAAGATCTCCGCTTACTGAAACGACAAAAGAAACTTTATCCTGTAATTTTGAAGATATAACTACTACTGCCGAAGAAAGTTTTTCTCTGGCCTTATCAGACATATCTCTTAAAGATTTCACATCAATATCTTCAACATCAAACGCTAAAACGTTTATACCGTTTACAATTTTAACTTTCTTAATATACTCGTCTATTTCGCCGGATATGCATTTACTTTTTAAAGATGCTAATTCAGATTCCAAATGTTTTATATCAGCCAAAAGTTTTTCTGCCGCTACGGATAACAAATTTCCGGGAACTTTTAAAGTTTTAGAAATGCTGTGTATTTGTTCTTCCAAATCGTTGAAATACTTTTCCGCCGCGCTTCCGGCAACAGCCTCTATTCTCCTTATTCCGCTTCCTACCGAAGATTCGGAAATAATTTTAATCATCCCGATATCTCCTGTTCTTCGCACATGAGTACCGCCGCAAAGCTCCATTGAAAAAATATTACCGTCATCTTCTTTTACTGTTACAGTTCTGACGATATTGCCGTATTTTTCCCCAAACAAAGCCGTTGCTCCTTTTTCTCTTGCTTCCTGTATAGGCATTTCAACTATCGATAAAGGAAAATTTGCCCTTACGGCTTCATTCACATTCTTTTCTATCTGAGAAAGTTCTTCCTTTGTCAGCGCTTTAAAATGATTAAAATCAAATCTTAAAGAATTTGCAGTTACCAAAGAGCCTGCCTGAGCGACATGATTACCCAATAAATCTTTTAAAACTTTATGAAGAAGATGCGTCGCAGTATGATGTCTTGCTATCTGCTGCCTGTTAGTCCCGTCAATTGATGCAGTTAAAATATCTCCTGCTTTAACAGTACCTTCTTTAACTGCTATTTTATGAACAAATAAATTCCCTATAGGTTTTATAACTTCCGAAACATATATTTTTGAATTATCATTAAATAAAATACCGAAATCAGCAATCTGTCCGCCTGATTCGGCATAAAAAGGCGTAATATCAAGTATTATTTCTCCATTATCGCCTTTTGATAAAACGTCAACTTTTTTACCGTCTTTTATCAAAGCCAAAACCTTTGAATTCAAAATACATTTTTCATAACCTTTGAAATTAGTATCTCCCGTTTCTTTATGCAAAATTGAATAAAAAGTTATATCCTTCTCGCCTGAACCGCTCCATGCGCCTCTTGATTTTTCCTGCGCTTTCTTTTTTTCATCTTCAAAAGATTTTTCATTGATTGATAATCCGTTTTCCTGAGCTATTTCTTTTGTAAGTTCATGAGGGAACCCGTATGTATCATACAGCTTAAATACATCACTTCCGTTAATAATGAAATTCTTTTTATTTTTATAATCAGATATTAAATTATTTAATATATCCATACCTGTATTTAAAGTTTCCAAAAATTTTTCTTCTTCAACTTTAACCATTGATTTAATATTGTCAAGTCTCGCCGTAAGCTCAGGATAAGCAGGCGACATAATTGAATGAACATCGTCCACAAGCTTATACAAAAACGGCTCATTCATTCCAAAAACCTTTCCCTGTCTTACCGCTCTTCTCAAAATTCTTCTTAAGACATACCCTCTGCCTTCATTTGAAGGGAGTATTCCGTCGGAAATAAGAAATGTAACCGCTCTGGCGTGATCCGCTATCATTCTCAGTTTTTGAACATTATCTTTCATAGAAACTTTCAATAATTCAGAAGATGCATTCATTATAGGCAAAAACAAATCCGTTTCAAAAACATTATTTTTTCCGTTTGCGGCGGCAACCAAGCGTTCCAAGCCCATTCCTGTATCTATATTTTTTCTTACAAGAGGTTTTAAACTGCCGTCTTCCTGTCTGTCAAACTGAGTAAAAACCAAATTCCAAATTTCCAGATATCTGTTACAGTCGCATGCAGGACTGCATGTAGGTTTACCGCAGCCCATTTCAGGACCGAGATCTATTAATATTTCAGAACAAGGTCCGCACGGTCCGGTAGGTCCCATCGTCCAAAAATTAGTTTCATCACCCATTTTTATGATTTTTGATTCAGGAATTATTTTCTTCCATATTTCCTTAGCGTCATCATCATCTTTATAAACAGTTATATAAAGCTTGTCTTTCGGAAGAGACATAACATTTGTTAAAAAATCCCATGCCCAGGCAATAGCTTCTTTTTTGAAATAATCTCCGAAAGAAAAGTTTCCGAGCATTTCAAAAAAAGTTAAATGTCTGTTTGTTATTCCGACTTGTTCTATATCGGATGTTCTGAAGCATTTTTGAGAAGTCGTCGCCTTTGTAAAAGTGTCTTTGCTCTGACCTAAAAAATGTTGTTTAAACTGAACCATTCCGGCAGAAGTAAATAACAGAGTCTTATCGCCTGAAGGAACCAAAGAATCCGATTCCACAATTTTACAGCCTTTTTGTCCAAAAAAGTCTAAAAAAGTTTTCCTTATTTCAGATGATTGTTTATTCATAATGGATTATTTTATCAAAAGCCGCTTATTTTGGCAAATTTGAATGATATATAAAGTCTTTTATTTAATATAATAATTTTATACCATAACATTCATATATATTTTATTTTTTATACGGACATGCCATATAATGAAAATCTTTAAAGTTATTGTTTCTTGTATTATTATTTTTTTATCGTTAAATGCAAATCAATGTAAAGTTTTTGCAAATGAAAATGTTTTTTCGGAAAAATTTTATGATTTGCCTGAAGGCCCAGATTTTTTAACTATCGCCTATTCCGGAGATCAAGATATAACGATACCTAACGGACCGACATTTCTTAACAGCATTTCAAGAGATATGAAATCACCGGGATATTGGGTTGCAAAAATAAAAAACCCGGACAAAATTATTTTATCTTACAATAAAATTCTATCAGTAAATAATAAAATTTTATCACATGGAATTTTATTAAACGACGTAATCAATTATCCTAATTCCGTGCGCAAAAGTATTTTAAAAAACCAAATAAATACTATTTTAAGACTTTTTACATGGCGAAAATATTTAGATTCTTCTTTAAAAACAATAAACCAAAGCTTTATTAAAAAAATCAAAAAAAACATTAAAATACCGTCATCGGGAAAATATGTTAAAGTGAAATTTGCTATGACGGTAAAATACAGCAATGTAAGATTACTGCCTACAGATACGGCGTTTTTATATAACAAAGAGACATCGGATATAGACAGACTGCAGGTAGCCGGACTTGATTTGGGAGAGCCACTGGCGGTATTAACTGTAACAAAAGATAAAAAATGGGCTTATATAATATCTTTAATTTCAGAAGGATGGATAAAAACTAAAGATATCGCTTTTACCGACAGAACTACTCTTACAAAATGGTCAAATGCAAAATCTTTTGTCGTAATAATAAATCCTAAAGCGGATATATTTATTGACCGACAAATGAAAAAATATCATGATTACGTAAGGATGGCGTCGAAACTTCCATTAATCAAAAAATTTAAAAATCAAACTGTATGCATAAGAATACCGGCGTCTGATAAAAAAAGAAACTTATTTTTTACAAAAGGCTATATGAACGCTTCCGACATTAATTACGGTTTTTTAAAATATACGCAAAGAAACGTTCTTTATCAGGCATTTAAACATTTGAACTCACCGTACGGATGGGGAGGCGCATATGGCGAGCAGGACTGCTCAACATTCATAAGGCAGCTTTTCGGATGTTTCGGTTTTACTCTTCCAAGAAATTCATCAAATCAAAAAAAATGCGGGGTATCCCCCGTAGCTGTCAATATAAATGATTCCGATTACACAAAAACAAAAAAACTGCTTAACCATGCCGTAAACGGAATATCTTTATTATATTTGCCCGGTCATATCATGGTATATATAGGCAGCGAAAAAGGAACGCCGTATGTAATACATTCAATATGGGGAACAGAAAATTGGGGAAAAAACGGCAAAACAATTAACTTTATAAACAGAATAGTAGTATCAAATCTTTTAATAGGAGACGGAACAAAAAAAGGGTCTCTTTTAAAAAGACTTTCCCGCATTACAATAATAAAATAAATCTGCGTTTTTTTATTTTATTTTTTCTATTATTTTAACGGACAAATCAACGGCGCTTTCCAAATCTTTGATGTTAAAAACAGAACTTGAAGCATGCAGATATCTCGTAGGAATGCTTAGTATTCCTGTCAAAATGCCTTCTCTGTTCATATATACGACTGCTCCGTCTGTCATACCGCCGTCTATAACGTCAATTTGATGTTTTATATTATTTTCTTTTGCCGTATCTATCATCAATCTTCTGACTTTATTGTTTACTATAGTTCCCCTGCCGCTTGCTTCTATAAGAGTTATTGCTATTCCCTCTCCGATTCTTAATGAAGACATTTTATCTTCAATTCCAGGAACATCTCCGGCAACGGTAGTATCAAGAATTAAAGCAAAATCAGGATTTATGGCAAAAGATGATGTTCTTGCTCCTTTCAAACCTACTTCTTCCTGCGCAGTTGCAACCGCATAAACTTCGGCATCAAATGATTTCAGCTGTTCCATGACTTTAATCATAGCATAACAACCTGCTCTGTTATCTATCGCCTTGCCGTAATAAACGTCATTATTCAAAATTCCAGCATTAGGTTCAAAAATAATCTGGTCGCCTATTTCAATTTTTTCCAAAACTTCCTGTTTTGAATTACAGCCTATATCTATAAACATATTGTCATGAGTCATTACTTTTTTTCTTTCATCCGGACCCTGCAAATGAGGAGGTTTTGTGCCTATAATCCCGTAAACATCTCCTTTTTTTGCTTTAACAACAACTCTCTGCCCGGGTAAAACCATATCGGCGATTCCGCCTACCTTTATAAAATATATAAATCCTTCGTTATTTACATATTTTACGGCAAGACCTATTTCATCCATATGGGCCGCTATCATAATTTTTTTTGAGCCTTTCCCTTTTTTTGCAATAACATTGCCGAAATTATCAATTCTCACATCATCGCAGGTTTTCTCAAGTTCACGTTTCATAATTTGGGCAACAGCCTCTTCACAACCGGAAATACCCGGAGCCGACAAAAGTTCTTTAAATAAATTGTCCATAGTCTTACTCCCTTATTTTTATATTATTTATTGCTTTTATTCTTTCCATTACAGGAGGATGAGAATATTCCAAAAAGACTTTAAATCTGTGCGGCGTTAAATTAGTAAGATTATCCACTGAAAGTTTTTTCAACGCCTCAATCATTGAATCAGGTTTTTTATATGTTTCAACAGAATACCTGTCGGCTTCAAACTCATATTTTCTCGATATAATATTTTGAATAACCGATAAAAACATAGAAACCGGCGTATATAAAAAACCAAAGAAAACAAGCGCAGCGTAAACCGATATATGCTGCATTCCGAAAGCTTCAAAGAGATATTGGTTGCCTATAAAAAATGACAGAATAAAAAACATTAAAATTGTATTTAGAAAAGACATCATCATAAATTTAGATATATGACCTTTTTTGTAATGTCCCATTTCATGAGCAAGAACTGAAACAAGCTGGTCTGTAGTATGTTTTGCTATCAACGTGTCAAAAAGAACTATTCTTCTGAATTTCCCGAAACCGGTAAAAAAAGCGTTACTTTTTGTAGATCTTTTTGATCCGTCCATCTTATAAAGACCTTTCATTTGAAAATTTTCTCGTTCGGCATAAAGTTCAAGTTCAGATTTTAATTCTCCGTCTTCAAGCGGTATATATTTATTAAACAAAGGCATAATGAATACAGGAGCTATAAATGTTATTAAAACTTCAAACAAAACAACTGCGCCCGCAGCATAAATCCACGCAAAAGAACCGAATTTTAAAAAGAACCATATAATAAGAGCAAAAACTGGCAGTCCTATAACTGCAAATAAAACGGCTGTTTTTAAAAGATCAACAATAAAAGTCTTAACGGTAGTTTTATTAAATCCGTATTTTTCTTCTATAACAAAAGTATTATACGCCGAAAAAGGTATTTGTAGAATATTAAGGATTACCATTAAAAACATTATAAAAAACAAACCCGTTACTATTTCTCCGTATCCGAAAGATCTTGATAAAACATCAATAAAATTAAAGCCTCCTGCAAATATAAAAATAATTTCTGCAATTAAAATCACAACGGAAGATATAAAAGAAAACTTTGTTTTATCTCTTAAATAATTTTGTGATTTTTTATATTTTTCTTCATCATAATAACCGACAAATTCTTTCGGCAATTTTTCGGTCATGTTTTTTATATTCAAATAATCCGCAACAGCATCAATTATAAAAGCAATCAGTAAAAAAGAAATTACAGCTGCTAAGTAAAGATTCATAAATATCTCCAATCTTACCGTTTATTACGCAATTTTTTAAAACTAAAACATATAACGGCAACATATTATCCGGTCTTTTATTTTTTATATTTAAGGAAAACAGCTCCCAACGGAGGAAGCGTTATCTCCAAAGTATAAGGTTTCGCATGAGTAGAATAATCATAAGTATTAACGCCTCCGAGATTGCCTGAATTACTTCCAAAATAACACTCGGAATCGCTGTTTAAAATTTCCTTCCAAAAGCCTTTTTTTGTAACTCCTACTTTGTAGTTATGTTTAGGAACGGGATTAAAATTATATATACATGCAATAACTTCGCCTGTAGACGGAGATTTTCTTAAGAAACTCAATACGGAATTATCGGAATCATTGCAATCTATCCATTCAAAACCGTTCCAGCTGTTATCATCCTCATATAAAGACATTTCCTGTTTATAAACTTTATTAATATCCTTTACCCATCTTTGCATTCCCGAATGCTGCCAGAAATTCAAAACATGCCATTCCAAACTTTCATCATGCGACCACTCTCTTACCTGTCCGAATTCAGAACCCATAAACAAAAGTTTTTTACCCGGATGGCCGTACATATAGGCTATAAGAAGCCTCAAATTTGCAAATCTCTGCCATTCGTCACCCGGCATTTTGCCCAATAAAGAACCTTTTCCGTGAGTCACTTCATCATGAGAAAAAGCCAATACAAATTGTTCACTGAAAGCATATAATAAACTGAATGTTAAACTTGTATGATTATATTTTCTGAAAAGAGGATCAGTTTTAAAATAACGGAGGGTATCGTTCATCCAACCCATGTTCCATTTAAAGCCGAAACCAAGACCGCCTA
>Ga0265294_10006657_pt1 | contig 13819 bp, 11 predicted proteins | sample MunlanPumphouse3_FD_192504 | JGI IMG/M metagenome (GOLD analysis project Ga0265294, IMG submission 192504) | Groundwater microbial communities from a municipal landfill in Southern Ontario, Canada - Pumphouse #3 | ecosystem: Environmental > Aquatic > Deep subsurface > Groundwater | place... | reverse complement strand
TAAGCGCTTAAAACGTGTTTTTCGAGGCTCTTTAACTCGGTTTCCAGTTCGGTTTTTCTGTTTGCCTTATCAGCATCTCTGAAATTCCTGCCTGCTTTACAATCCTGCCAGAATGATTTTTCAATATTGCATTTACTCTTTGGGTCATCAATTTGAGCCCTTATTGAAATAAACTCATCTTTAACTTTGTGAGTGAATCTCAAATTTAAATTTGCAGGTGTTTTTTTTGAGCGATATTCAAAATTTACGTTTGCCATGTCTTTAGTTCTTTAGTACTGTAAATGTACAAAATTTGTACAACTAAACAAAACATAAGCGAACAAATTTATATTAGATTAATTCATTATACAACTTAATACATTATATTTGTGCCAGTTATATTGTTTTTAAATGTTTTATTTTTCCCTCTTGTTCTATGGTTGTGGTACTGGTGGCACCACTTGAAAGAAGTCTAAAAACGTTGTAATTAAAAAGATTACAACGTTTTTTGTTTACCCTTAGGTAAAACAATGCTAAAAACATTTACATGTTGGAACCAGATGCTCTGCATGATTTTCGGTCTGCTTACCGCTCGTGACAGCATGCGTGACTTAATGCTCAGTATGTAAGCCCATGAAAAAAAATAATAAATAATTTTAAAGAAAGAGCAACGAATATAAGAGATTAAGTGACGCTATATCTACTTTATCTCTCGTTGATTCTGAAAATCATAAAACGTCTTTCTCATTAAATCAGCGAGGGATAATTGATAATTAATATAGGCTCTTAGGTGAGATGTGTACGCATTGTTCAAACGATTTCTTTCTAAAGCCAGACTTTGGCTGTCGATATCTCCGTCTGAAAAACGCTGGCGAGTTATTTCGAAACTTTTCTCGGCGACCAATACGTTTTTCTCTAAGACTTGCAGCCTTTTTAAATTACTGTTTATACTTGCTATAAGGTTTTTAACTTCGGTTTCTATTTCCCGCTCAACTTCCTCTTTGCGGTAATTATACTGTTTTAGTCTTGATTCTGCTGCTCTCACTAAGGCTCTATTTTCGCCCCAATCCAAAATGGGAATGGTAACGGTTAAACCGATTCCATAGCTAGAATTCCTATCGGCAAGGTTGTTATATGAATTTTTGATTGACTGCATAAAACTAATGTTAGCCTGATGATCCATTCCCGCTCTTTCAAAGTAGGCGTCCACGTTTCCTCTTATCATTCCGTTTGCTCTTTGTTGTTTTATGCTCAGTTTTTGTAATTCAATCTGAATTTCTTGCTCCCGCACTTCCAGACGGTTTTTGAGTGCTAAATCTACAGCTTGTATCGGGTCGATTATAACGACTTTATAATCCATCTCGTCACTTAAAATTATACTGTCATCCAAACTCAATCCCAGCAATTCAATGAACGCATTTTTAGCCGACACTTCATTTAAAACGGCAATATCATAGTTGTTTTGTGCTTCAGCCAAATCCACTTCCATTTGTAGCGCATCCACTTCGCGAATAAGCCCGGCAGCGTATTTGTTTTTCGAAATCTCATACGCATCCATTTGCCGCTCCAGATCTAGAGAGGCGATTTCGGTACTTTTTTGAAGTGACAGCAAGTTATAATATGAACTACTTACCTGGTAAATAAGATTTAGCTCTTCTCTTTTAAATTGCTTATTGGAACGCTCAAAATCCAATTCGGCCCTTTTCAGGTTCGATTTAATGCTGTTGTATGCATAAAATGAGTGGAGCGGCTGATTAAAACCGATTCGCGAACGCAAACGTGACGAACGAAAATTGCTTTTCAGGTTATCACTGCTCGATAACATATTGCTGATAAATAAATTACCATCTGTAGGTAGTGGTTGGTTGATAGTCAGTTCTCCCGAGTATCCCAAATCTTTTACCGGATAATAGTATGTAATTCCGGTAGTATCGTTCCAGCTTTCAATGGTTTCGTTATATTGGGGTGCCCCTATGGTCATATCGATGTGAGTTTTTAATCTGCTTGTAGCCGATTTCAGATTGAATTCGGCAATTTTGAGGTCTTCACTCAATCGCAGCATGCTATAACTCTTGTTCTTGGCGATCTCTATGCTCTCTTCCAGCGTAAGTGTATAAGCTGATTGGCTTTGCAGCAATAAGCAATATATGAATACAAATGAAATGGCTAAAAGAAGTTTTCTCATACGATTTTGTTATTTTGTGGTGTATTTGGTGCGTTATTAAGAATTTCTTTGAGGATTTAGTTTATCGGAATGAATCATACCATCTTTCAGGTAGATGTTCCGATGAGCGTAATTCGCGATTTCCTGTTCATGAGTAATTAAAATAATGGTATTTCCTTCCGCGTGTAATTCTTCGAATAATCGCATGATTTCGACACCGGTTTTTGAATCTAGTGCACCGGTTGGCTCATCGGCTAGCAAAATTCCGGGATTGGTAATTAATGCTCGGGCAACAGCAACACGTTGTTTTTGTCCACCGCTAAGTTCTGAAGGCTTGTGATTTAAACGCTCTGATAGACCTACCCTATCCAGCGCTTTCAACGCTCTTTCTCTGCGCTCCGCACCCGGAGTGCCGGTATAAACAAGTGGAAGTTCCACGTTTTGAATGGCATTTAATCGGGGTAACAGATTGAAATTCTGAAAAATGAATCCAATCTCCTTGTTTCGCATAATCGATAGGGAATCATCATCCAACGTGCTGACATCAACACTATTAAAGTAATAATGTCCGCTCGAAGCAGTATCCAAACAACCCAGAATATTCATCAGGGTGGATTTGCCCGACCCAGACGGCCCCATTATGGCAACGTATTCGTTTTTATCGATGTTGAGATTTATACCGTGAATAACAGGTATTTCGGCATCTCCCAAAGAGTAATTCTTTTTTAAGTCTTTTATTTTGATCAGCATTTTTTGACTTTTTTTTTATTCGTAGCGAATGGAATCGACAGGTTTTAAATTTGCAGCATTCTTAGCGGGTAAATATCCGAAACTTACTCCTACAATTACCGAAAATGAAAATGCAATGAAAACGGAGTATGGCTTTATGAAAGTATTTATATCGGTAAATAACGATACAATCAGTGAAAGAATAATACCGATTAAAACACCAATAATTCCGCCAATGATACTAATCGCTACTGATTCAATAACAAACTGGCTCATAATATCTATTTTACGGGCACCCACAGCTCTTCGGATTCCAATTTCGCGCGTACGTTCCATCACGTTTGCCAGCATTATATTCATAATTCCAATACCGCCTACCAATAACGATATTGCTGCGATAGCCCCTAAAAGGAAGTTGTAGATTTGGCGTTCTTTCTCTTCTTGCTTAAGCAATTCGTAAGGGATAACAATGCTGTAATCGTCGTTATTGAAGTGATGCCGGCGCAAAATTTCGTTAATGATTTTGGAGGCTTCTACCAGTTTGTCCGAATTATTTATTTGAACGGTTATTTGTTGAATCTCGCTTGCAAGTATATTATCCCGTGTGAAACGGTTCTGAAATAATGAAAGTGGAACAAAGACATCCGTATTCAAGTCTCTGGCAGCCAATTCACCCACGGTTTCAGTAAAAAGACTTTTGGATTCCAATACACCGATAACTTCCAACCACTGATCATCAATTTTAACTAGTTTTCCTATGGGGTCTTCACCTTTAAAAAAATTAGCTGCCACTCCTGCACCCAGCACACATACTTTAAGACGTTCGTTGTAATGCTTGTAGTTGATGAAATAACCGTTCTGCAATTTGTAGTTCATCATTGCCTGAAAATCGGGAGTGATGCCGATGATGGTTGATTTTACCGATTTATCGTTGTATCTCACGTCTGTGTTTTTTTCGGCTTGCGAAGCAATTCTTTCTACGCCGGGTACTATTTCTTTAATCACGTTGGCGTCATCAAAAGAAAGTCCTTGAGAAAATTTGGCCCTCACTTCTTCCAGTTCTTCATCGGAAAGTGTTTTTTCGCGGATGATAATGTTGTTGACACCCAAATCCTGATATTTGGCAATAGCCTCGCGTTTGGCTCCTTCTCCAATCGATAACATAGTGATAACGGACGCCACACCGAAAATAATTCCCAACATGGTCAGAAAAGAACGGAATTTATGGTCGGCTAACCCTTGAATCGCTAAATAAAAATTTTCATTATATTGCATATCTTATACTTTTCATAAAAATTCACAACTGACTGTCATACCGGGCTTTAATCGCTCGTCAGGTTTTAAGATCCGAACTTCCACATCTAATACTTTCTGACGCGATTTTTGGTCTTTCAACCGACTAAGTTTGCCAATATATACAATCTCTCCGTCGAAAACAACTTTAGGCATGGCATCTAATCTCACGGCAACTTTTTGGTTGAGAGAAACTTTTAAAAAATCGGTTTCATTCACCTGCGTGTTCACCTTCATAAATTCCAGTTCGGGAACTATGGCAAGAGGATTGCCGGCATAAATGTTGTCGCCAATTTTATAAATATTTCGGTTAGAACTTTGCCAGTTTGTTGCAATCTGAAATACTCCCGATACAGGCGATCGTAATGTAAGCAAAGGAATAAAGCTTTTTGCGTTTTCTATTTCCTTTTTGATTTGTTCAACTCTGATTTCCTGAATTTTTAAATCACTGGCATTAATAATTTTATTGAGCTCGTAGATCTTTTTTTCTTTTTCGAGAGTAATCACTGCTTGATCGTACTCTAGTTCTTTAATTTTTCGTAATCGTTCCGATTCAAACCGGGAAGCTTCCAACTCAATTTTTTTCAAATCGAATGATGCGAGTTCGCTCCTTATTCTCGATTCATTTTCTTGTTTTATGTTTTCTTGTACCACATAAAGCTTTTCAAGAACAGCCAACTGTGTTTCTAAATTGCTTTCGTTATCCAAAATATACTTATTGATTTCGGTCGGATCAAGCTGCGCTATAGAATCACCTTCCTTCACAATTTCACCGTGGTTTAATAATCCCACTATTTTCATCTGATACCATTGCCTTCCGTAACGATAAACAACAACCGAACGTGAATTTACTGCCGCCAATTCTCCGGTTTCCACAATGACAGTTCCGTCAGAGGTTCTTCTTTCGCCATCCGATCCTAAACTTTTTTTGCACGAAAAAAGAATAGGTATAGTCAGAAGCAAAAGAAAAAGGTTATATAATTGCAATTTTCTCATTATATCTCAGCGTTTTCGGTTTTCTTATCATCGATTTCTTTTGCAAACGGATTTACAAGCGCAATTTCTTCACCTTCTTTCAATCCGTTGACCACAACTATATAATCGGTGTTGTTTATTCCGGTTTCAATTTCTGTTTTTTCGTAACTTGTGCCTTTCTTTTTGTAAACGAAGTTTTTTTCTCCTTCAGCAAACAGAGCGTCAAGTGGAATAAAAAGAACATCTTCAACTTTATCCATGATTATCCGGCAGCTAACCGTAAGTCCGGGAAGTAAATTTTTATCAGTTTCATTGAGTAATATTTCAACCGGAAATACTTTTATTTTCGATGAATTGTCTTTGTTTACAGCTAAATTGGCAATAGTATTTACGGTTCCCGAGAAAAGTTTGTCGGAAAAGGCATCGGGTTTAATTTCTACTTTCAATCCTTTGCTGATTTTGGCTATATCAACTTCATTTATTTTTACAGTGGCTTTCAAAGACGATAAATCGGGAAGTTGAATAATTGGGAATCCACTCCAACACTGATCTCCAATCTGAAATTTACTGTTGCTGCTCCAGTTTTTCGATAAAATGGCAATTCCTGATGATGGGGTCACAACCGACAATTTTTGAAGTGTTTCATGAGCTTCATCAAGCCGCGATTGAAACTGCTGTATTGATAGATTTCTTTGCTTGATCTCTTCTTTCTGAATTTTTATGCGATTGTCAATTTGCTCTTTAGACCTTTCCAACGCAATATATGCTTTGTCAAGATTTAACTGGATTTCCTTTTTCTTGATGTCGGACTCGTAAACAGCTGACTCGAAGCGTATTTTCGATATTTCATGCGATATACGCGTTACTTCATAAGCGGCTCTGAGTTCTTCGAGCTCGGACTGTTGTTGTGCTATCATTTTATCCTGTTCTGCCATGGCAATTTCCAGACTTGACTCTGCTTCAACAATTCCTTTCAGAACTTCCGACGGATCAAAAACGATTAATGTATCACCCGCCTTCACTTCCTGTCCGTCTTTTACCAATTCTGTGATTTTAAGGTTCCCATAGCGCCACGAAATCGTTGGTGATATAATATTAATGGATTTAATGGCCTCGATTTCTCCTTCTTCGTACAAATCGATAAATAAAGAACCTTTGGCTACTTTTCCAACGGGTATTTGTTGGGTTTCTTTCTTTTTGCACGCCGTGAATAACAGCGAACAAGAGATAAAGAAAATCAATGCTTTTAATATATTTTTCATTTTTACAGTTACTTGATATTGCGGTTTTTTATTACTGAAATGTGTTATTTTGAATAAATATCTATTATTTCACGTTTATTGAATCGTTTAAAAGCGTTTTACCTTTCACCATCGACTGTGGCGGTTTGATTAACGCAATCACTTCTCCTTTCTTTAATCCGTCTGACACAATGGATTCTTTAGACGAATATAATCCGGTTGTTATTTGACGCATCTCGTATTTTTTGTTCTTCTTCACATACACAACTTTGATGGAATCTTCTTCGTAAATGGCAATTTGCGGTACCACAATGGTATCTTTAACTTGCTTTATAAATACACGACAATTTGCGGTGAAACCAGGATCTGGAACTTGCAAAGTGCTGTCTACGGAAGCTTCTACTTCAAAAAACTTTACTTTCGAATCTCTTTTATGCGGTTGTCCAACGGGGAGTTTTTTGATGATCTTTCCGTAAGCGATGTTTTCGGGCATAGCATCAAAACTGAAACTAACGGAATCGTTTTCGTTTATCTGACGGAAATCCACTTCGCTTGCCATTATTTTCACTTTCATTTCTGAAACTTCGGGTATAGTTATCAACGGCATATTATTCCACACGTTATTGCCAACTTTCAACTTTTCATCGGTCATTTGTGAATTCGATACAACAGCTAATCCTTTGCGTGGAGAGCGAATGGTTAAGGCATCAAGAATTGTTTTGGCGGATGCTAATCGGTTTGTTAATTGTTGAATATTAAGTTCTAATTTCCTGACTTCCGACTGATTGATAACCTCAAGGGCTTCGAGTTTCCTTTCGAATTTATTTTTCTCGATAAGTGTTCTTTCAAGCTCTAATTCCTTGATTCGTCTTTGTGTAGGGGTGGCAAACTGTAATTGAAGGGAGTCTAAATGTGCAATTTCGGTATCTGCTTCGTTGTTTTTTACTTGTGCTTCAAGCAAAGCATATTGCATTTGTAAATTAGCTTTCACTTTACTCAACTCGGCTTCTGCGGTTTCTAATTGAATTACTAAATTATCGTAAACAGTTTTGCGATCGTTATCTTCAAGAATACACACAATATCTCCTTCATTAACAAAGGTTCCGTCATCTATAAGAAAGGTAATAATGGCATCTACATTACTTGGGCAGGCTATTGTTGTATAGCGCACAGGTTCAGCTACACCATCCATCATAACGGTGTTTTCAAAATTTGTTGTAGAAATATTGTAAGTTGAAATATTCTCTTTGTTGCTTTTATTGCATGAGCAAAAGAAAAATATAAAAATCAACGTACATTGGGCTAAATATCTTTGCACGATAGTGTTTTACAGATTATATTTTGTAAATATAGCATTTTCTTTTTAATTACGAAAATTTAGTATTTTCAATTATATAATTTTATGAATTGTTTTGTTACGTTTATATTAGGAGCGGCTTTGCGTAAAGGAACCAGCCTATGTAACGTCCATCTTTCTTAGGCTTTATGATAAACAAGTCGGTCATACAAAAACCCTGAAAGGATACCTTTCAGGGTTTATTGATTTTGTAATACATATTATAGATCGATGGAATTAGATTCTTTCAACAAATGAATGCCGGCATTATACTGATATAATGACACTTGCAGCTTCTTCTTATTAGAGTTCACAGGATCAATCACTACAAAATGCATTTTAAGAATGTCCTGATTTATCTTTATACTTTTGTCACGTGTCTTTTGATCTTCCCAAGTACCGGAGTTAACATAAAGACATTGCTCATCATTGAGATTGGTGCAGGTCTTTATCATAGGGTTATGGGTGTGACCAAAAACTACAATGCGGACATCTGAATGGGGGTTTTTAAAATATTGAACTTCGGACTGACCATCAATATACTCGGTTTTTAGACTGCCTACTATCGCTTGGTCGATATCTGTCATAACGGCAACATTGTTGTACTTTGCACGTTCATCCCAATTTGACTGTGTAAATAATCCGTTGTACAAATTCATTTGAATACTTCCGTCTGTGGGACTGTTTTGAGGCAGAATGTCATTAATAGAATAGGTCTTTGTATAATTTCCTACATTGGTTGTGATAATTGGATCACTGAAATTGTCTTTTACATAAATAACTTCTTCCATAACCTTCTTCCATAATGTATAGTAAATATATTTGCTATTCTGTTCGGCATCTCCTGGTGCGTTTAAAGTTACTAAAGGGACTTTTGTTGCGGCTTCGGGTGTTGTGGAATTTACAAATGAATTGGCGGCTAATCGGGCAAAGAAATAGCCTGGAGGCAGAATTGCACCGGGGGCGTCACCCTCATTAGCCTCCGGTGCAATGGAGCAAAAAAAGTCATACCGATGACCATGTTCAATGGCTATTTGAGAATATCCACCTGGATGATAAGTGCCTACAGCATATTTGCTCCCTGAATCGCGAGCTTGATTGACTCCTGGCATAGCAAGATTGATATTCTCAGGTAAGAATCCCATGTCATGATTCCCGGGAACATAAGTGAGCCTTATTTTGCTATCCTTAATAATACCGTTCAATTCATTAAATATCTCTTTGTTTGCGGCTACTGTCTTCTTTACAAAATCAGCCTGAGTACCACCTCCATATGTATCGGTGCGGGTCGGAATATACCACTCATCAAACATATCGCCTGCGACTACTAATTCCTTGATAGTTTCAGAAGAACGAACTTCTTTGAGAAATTGTTCAAGTCGCTTAAGGTGACTCACTGTTTCAGAATATGCTAAATCGTTACCAAGATGCAAATCGCTGATAACAACAATCTTGTCTCGTTCTATAATTTCACTTTGACTGATGTTGTCAAACGGATTTACGGGAAGTATCTCATCTGTATTGTCGCACGATGTCAAACCCATGACTATCGATAACAATAGAAATACTAAGTAATTTTTTTTCATCATGTATAATAATAATGTATGCTTATTCATATCTAGTATGCTTGTCTTTCATTATGGAGATTGTTTTTATTAATAATCTATGTTTATGAAAAACGTATATTTTTTCGATCTGCAAATCTAAGTAGAATTAACGTCTTACATGTATCGGATTTACAAAAAACACTGTCTCATATTTACAAATTTTAATAACTATCTTCAATATATCTTCAATTTGCAATTACTCCATAATGGCTTTTACTCAACTGATCCAATATGATTAACAAAAAAATGTTGTTTATATGCAATAATAATTAACTTTAAAAGAATAAATATTAAATATTAAACATTTAAAAATTACTTTTGTACCAGATAAACTCATGGATTCATATTAGCACTTAAATGCATTATTTATATATAGCCACAATCTTCGCTGGAGCACTGGTTTGCTTGCTTGCATCATTATTACTGTTCGCCCGAAGCAAAACGGGTGAACGTTCACGCATAATCCTTGCAGTAATTGTCTTTTTTTCTGTAGTGAATTATATTACACGATTCATCGATCTTTGCAAAGGTGAGGTTCCTGAAGTTGTGGTTTCTACTAAAATGTTATTAGTGGCAAACTTTATGGTGATTTCATATATCATGTATCCAATAGAGGTAATTTCTCCTGGATGGCTTAATTTTTGGAGAATCGTAAAACTGTACGCAATCTGGTTACTGTTGTGTTTTGTATATATTATCACTTCATGGATAGGTTTGCAATATACACCGTATTCTTCGATTCCTGAAATGTTTGTTAATGTAGAAAAATTTGAAGTTTGGTTCCGCTTGGTTCTTTGTTTGTTAATGTTTGCTCCGGTACTGTTCATATTTTATATTCACCGCATGAAACAGAACAATAACACAGATTGGATTTGGTTGAAAAAATATACATTCACCTTTTTTGTGAATATTCTTGCATACATAATGGTCTTGGTATTAAATAATCCAACACTAAACATACTGTATTACTATATAAGTGTAGGATGTAGTTTATATATTGCTTATATGGAACTCTTTGATCGATTGTTGAGAAAGTCAATGGTCGGCAATTATGAAAATAAGATTAATCTGCAGGAGGTAGTGATAACAGAGGACGAAAAAACTTCTCCCGCTTTTAATGGTTTTATTATTGAACCAAAAAATTTAGCGCTCGTTGAGAGACTGCATGCTTATATGAAAGAAAATAGTGCGTGGCGCGATCCGGACCTGACACTCAACCGACTGGCTTCTGAACTTTTTACAAACAGAACAACACTTGCGCAAATTATGAGAGAAAGTGGATATGAAAATTATACGAATTATATAAACAGATTGCGCATCAACGATTTCTTGCAGCAGATAAAATCTGGAGAATCAACAAATTTTCAAGAGGCTTTCTTTTTTGTTGGTTTTCGCTCAAGAAGCACGGCTTTACGAAACTTCAGACAGTTTACGGGTAAAACTCCTTCTGAATATTTTAAAAATAAAATACAATAAATCCATCTCAAAACACACATTATATCAATTAATTAACTAATATTGCAGTAGTATACTTTAGATCGAAAATGATCAATTCTGCAGGTTGCTGTTTGGGTCATAATAATAGAAATTTTGACTGCCGCAATGGGCTATAATAGTGACTTGAGAAGTGGCTTTAGGGGAATCTGAAGACAATTATTATTCATTAAATTTGAAAGCACTATGAAAAAAGTTCTGTTCTTAGCGTTTATGTCATGTGCATGCCTGATTGTAAATGCACAATTAGCCTATTTTCCTTCAGAAGGGACGGTTTTGACGTATCATAACCTGGATAAGAAAGGAAAAATTGAATCGAAAATCGTGTACAAAGTGGAATCGGTTAAACAGTCGGGTGAGAATGCAGATGTAACTTATTTTGTGGAATCGTACGGAAAAAAGGATGAACTGGTATTTAAAGACCTGATTACTTTCAAAAAAGAGGGTGATAAATTATTTTTCGACATGAACAATTTCGTCAATAAAGGGGCTTTTCAACAAAATGGAGAAATTCCAGCTACTGTAGAAATTGAAGGAAATTCTCTGGAAGTGCCTATTAATGGAACAGCAGGACAATCACTGCCGGATGCAAATATGACAATTGCATCTGACATGGGATTTGTGAAACTGAAAATGACGACTAACATTATCAACCGAAAAGTGGATGACATTGAGGATTTGACTGTGCCTGCAGGAACATTTAATTGCATGAAAATTAGCGGTGATGTGAATGGAAAGATTCTAGGAATGAATGTGAGTGGCAAAAGCGTTCAGTGGTATTCTTCGGGAATTGGTATGGTGAAATCCGAAACCTATGACAAGAAAGGGGAACTAAGTGGTTCAATGGTGTTGGTTTCTGTATCTAAATAACGATTTACAGATAAGTAATTGTTCGACTTTTAAAATATATTGAGTGGTTGTTAACAGAAAAAAGGTCTCTTTGATTAAGAGACCTTTTTCTATTTTATAAACTCTGCACTTGTTGTTTAGATATATTTATCACTAAAACGGAATTTTACATCGGTTACAAAGTTTTTTATACGTTGCTCTTCACTTTTCTTGCATATAAGCAATGCATTATCAGACTCCGCAATAATATAATCTTCCAGTCCCTGTACTACAACCAACTTATCTTTGTTGTTCATTGCAATAATATTGTCGTAACTTTCAATGTAAAGTGCATTGCAATTAATATTGGCATTATTTGCGGCATCTCTTTGAGAAACTTCGTGAAGGGAACCCCAAGTACCTAAATCGGACCAACCAAAATCGGCTTCTATAACATAAACATTATCTGCTTTCTCCATGATTCCGTAATCGATGGAAATATTTTGACAAAAAGGAAAGCTTTCGTCAATAAATTTCTTTTCTTCCGGAGTATTGAAATATTCAATTCCTTCATTGAACTTTGCAACGATATCCGGCAGAAACTTGGTAAAAGCCGACATAATGCTCTTGGCGCTCCAGAGAAATATTCCTGAGTTCCAAACAAATTCTCCACTTTCACAAAACACCTCAGCTAATTCTCGATCGGGTTTTTCGGTAAATGTTTTTACTTTGTGAATACCCTTTTTTGATTCATTATTAATCTGAATGTATCCATATCCTGTTTCTGGTCTACTCGGTTTAATTCCCAGTGTAAGAAGCACCTCGTTTGTAGCAACAAAGTTGAGACCCTTTTGAATTTCTGCGATGTAAACATCCTCTTTTAGAATCAAATGATCAGCAGGAGACACAACAATATTTGCATCGGGATTAATTGCTTTGATGTGATACGTTGCGAAAGCGATACAAGGAGCCGTATTACGTCTCATCGGCTCAAGCAATATCTGACTTTCAGCAAGTTCTGGTAACTGCTCATGTGTGAGACCGGCATAAATCTTATTTGTCACAACAAATATGTTTTCTACCGGAATTATTTTGCGGAACCGATCAAAAGTGCTTTGTATTAATGAACGTCCTGTTCCAAAAAAGTCAAGAAATTGTTTAGGTTTTTCTTCGCGGCTAAAAGGCCAAAAACGGCTTCCAACACCGCCGGCCATAATAATACAATAATTATTCTTCGTCATATTATATGAAAGATATTACTATTTATCATTAAATTTAATAAACTCTTTGATATATAGTTAACGTTTAGTATTTTGTTTTGTTTATAATTAAATCTTAATTCAAGTATAAAGATACGGAAATAATTCTAAAATATATTAGTAAATGAACTTTACAAAAAAAATGTGTAATCCATTTTAAAGTATGAAAAAATATAACTACTTTTGCATTCACATTTTGAAAACAAATGCCCAGATGGCGGAATTGGTAGACGCGCTGGTCTCAAACACCAGTGGATTCACTTCCATGCCGGTTCGATCCCGGCTCTGGGTACGATTTTAAAACGCTAAATTATTCAGAAATAATGATTTAGCGTTTTTCTTTTGCCCGGCGTGTCCGCAATTTGTCCGCATTTTGCAGGAAGTCCGAAAAAATATTCAGTTGAGAATGGCGTTATCGATATATTTGAGAGGCTTTCTTAGAAGGGAAATGCGTATAAAGGAAATGCACTTAGCCAATGTGAATTCAAATTTCACAAACCGTTCACTCATGATAGGTTTCCATCTTTTTCTTCTAAAAAAGAAATATGGCAAATTTTCACCATCGATAAATAGACTTGAATCTGCATCGGCTTTTTTATATGGGCAGAACTTCACATCAACATATAATGTACCTTCCCTAAATAACATATCAAACATTTTGGCATGCTGCTCATCAATGATATTCTTAAACCTCCCATATCTGAAAATGTCTATTTCACTAAAAGTCGTAATTTCAAAAGAACGAGGCTCCAACCATAACGCTTTATCATAATCTTTTTTTGCCTCTTTGGATTTTTTTCTTCTGCGAAAAAACAATGATCTATTAATGTAAGCATCAGCGTATTCTGTATTGAAAGTCAATGCTTTGTCAAAACTTCCAAGAGCCATTTTCGATTTTCCTAATTTTTCATACG
>Ga0265294_10006656_pt1 | contig 13820 bp, 7 predicted proteins | sample MunlanPumphouse3_FD_192504 | JGI IMG/M metagenome (GOLD analysis project Ga0265294, IMG submission 192504) | Groundwater microbial communities from a municipal landfill in Southern Ontario, Canada - Pumphouse #3 | ecosystem: Environmental > Aquatic > Deep subsurface > Groundwater | place... | reverse complement strand
TAAAATATAAAAAATAATGAATACATTACCTAAACACACAGTGGTAAAATTAGTAAATATTTACGGAGAAGAATTAGATGGGACTATAATACCTTTATCAATAAAGGGTACTATGGATGTAGAGGAATTTATTGATAATATTAAGAATAAGTTAATTAATGAAAAAGATGAAAAATATGTAAATGTTAAAAAATCTTTAGATGCTGAAAATATAGATGAAACTGAATTATTCGACCAATATGTTGAATCGAAAATAACAATGGATTTAATGAAATTAAATGAGGATGTTACAGAAGAACGTATAAAATCTCTAAAGGAAAAAAGAGCGAAGAAATTACTTGAAGGTAAAACTAGAGATAATATACTGAATGAATTAACAGATATAGCTTTAGATATAGATATACGTAAACATATATTATTTAGCACAGTTAGTAGAACTCTTTGGAATGTATTGAGAAAACCTGATAATTTAAGAGAGCATTTATTTATTGATGTAGAAGATTTAGAAAATTCATTAGACCAAGATACTTTGGTGAGTATATTTAACCAAAATGTAGATGAAGCTAAATCTGGAGAAGATAACTTAAAAAACTAGCAAAGACTCCATTGATAATGCAGGCGGATGCTTATGCAAAACGCTATGGGGTCGGATTACAAACTGCATTATTTGGCAATAATTTTATGCCAGACCAGGAACTGATGATTTGGACAGCCGGAGTTACTCAATGGATTGAGTGGTATGACTATGTGCGCGAATCAGGAAGTTACTATGATGCACACTGTCCCACTAATATCAAAGATTCTCCAGAAGAGTATAATAGTTGGCTGAATGCTCAAAAGCAAAAGCAGCAACAAAAAAATAACACGCCTTACGGGAGAAGATAATGGCACAACAAATATTATTAAATGCAATATTAGATACTAAAGATATAGAACGAAAGTTAAAAACTCTCGGTGGGGAATCTTTTGGTAGAAAATTCCAATTACAAAATATGGTAAATACTGGTGTTATGAACGACTTAAAAAAAGTTGAAGATACATTATCTAATGTTAAAAATAATATATTAACTGCTCAAAATAAAAGCGTATTTGGCGACACTAGGGCAATACGCATATATGCAAATCAACTTACACAAATAAATGCAGACCAAGTAAAAAGTTTAGGTCTAGTAAGACAGCAAATGACGGAAATTAGTAATGCAGCTAAGAAATTTTCTAAAACTATTCCTGGAAAATTGGGAGAAGTATATCGTACAAAAGGATTTACTGAGGCGGCAATGTTCGCGAAAAGGCAGGGTATAACTGACCCGAATAAAATTGCAGGATTAGCAAAATTAAGTGGGTATGAAGAACAAAAAGCTCAATTAGAGTCTATTGCTAATGGGTATGAAAAAGTAGGTATGAAAGTTAAAGAAGTTGGATTATTAGCCAGTTCTGCACAAAAACCTATGGTAAATATGTTACAAAAAGTTGGAGTTAAAGCCCAATCATTAGCTGGGGCATTTGGAACACTTGCTGCAAAAGTTACAACATGGTTAATTGCAACAACTGGTATATTTATGGCCATAAGATTAATTAAATCATTGGGTCAGGAGATGAAAGCCCTACAAGATGCACAAATAAGATTACAAAGAATTTTACCATCTATTGGCGAAGAGTTAGAAAAAAATACAAGAACGGCAATGGATTTTGCAAAACAGATGAATCATTTAGCCGGTGCTGGCTATGTACAAACTATAGATGCTTTAACTGGGGCAGCTAAGGCAGGATTCGATTTTGCCGATTCAATGCAAGTTGCACAAGCGGCATTATTAACAATAAATATAACTGAAATTGAAAATGTTGATAAAGCAACTGGATATTTAATAGCTACAATTCGTCAATTTAATTTACAAGCAAAAGATTCGTTATGGATACTTAACCAATGGAATGAATTGGCTAAAAAAACTGGTGCTATGGCCCCAGGAATAGCAGAGGGTGTAATTCGTTCTGGTAAAGCATGGGCATCAGTTGGTGGTACTCTAGGACAACTAAATGCTGTAGTGGCTACAACAATTGAACAAACTGGTGAATCTGGTGAAAAAATAGGTACAATGCTTAAAACATTATCAGCTCGTTATGCAGATGTTAATAGGGCAAAATCACTTAATAATGAATTAGAAAAAATTGGAGTTACATTACTACAAGAAGATGGTAGAATGTTTAATTCTATATTCGGAGTACTTGGGAAATTGGCTGGAGAATGGGGTTCATTAGATGATGTACAAAAAGCAAGTATTGCAAAAGCTGCAGTAGGTGTAAGACAATATTCAAGATTCTTAGGGGTAGTATCAAATTTTGATGATATTATGAGAGCATTGGTTGTATCAATAGACTCAAATAACTCAGCAATGACTGAAAATGAAGTACGAACAAAATCTCTAGACTTTTCATTACGTAGATTAAAGGGTGCATGGTCTGAATTAGCTGAAAATACTACAGTTATAAATGCTATGACTAATGCAGTTAGATTTTTATTTTCAGCAATCGGAGCATTAGCAACGCCTACTGGTAAAATAGTTATGGCATTTACGGCATGGGGCACACTGTCATTATTACTTGCATCTAACGTTAGAAAATTAATTTTAACCTTAAAGGTTCTTCATATTATGAATACAGCATTAGCAGTTTCTACATTACGATGGCAAAAGGCAATAGCTGGACTTATAGTTGGAATAGTAACATGGATAGCGATTCAGAAAGTTACAAGAGATGCACAAGAATCTTTTGCTGGTACAGTATTTGAAACTGTAATTGCTTTACAAAATAGTAGAGAAGAATTAAGCACTAATACAGATACATTAGTTAAATATTATCAACAATTAAATAAAAGTACCGATAAGGGGGCTGCGGCAGCTGAGAGTATTAGAAAAGCATTCTTAAATGTTGGGAATATTAAATTAGATGGTATTATAGAAGAATTTGAAAATACTGAAGATGTAATAAAACGTATTAAGAAACTATTAGAGGATATGAATAGTCCACAAAATACGTTAATTGAATATGCAAAAGAATTAAAAAAGACAAATATAAAAAAACGTTGGGAAAAATTTTGGGATTCTGCAACCGGAATAAAAAATAATAAGCAATTGGGTATAGCTGGTATAGCTGAAGAATTTGCAAATCGTAAAGACCCATATAAATCACTATCAGGTAGTCTTAAAGAAGCAATTGCATGGCAAAAGAAACTTAATGACCAAGGAATAAGGACTAGTGAAATTATTACAATTGGAACAATATCAACCGCGAATGAGAAATTAAGTAAAGAAATGAAAATAAATGCACTAGATTTTATGAAATATGAAAATACAATAAATGAATATGCTGATAATAATTTGACAACATTGGATGATTACATTAAAGCATTAACATTATTAAAATCTGTATTAACGGATAAACAGCTGAAGAGCTTATTGGGTGATATGGATGATGATGATAAAATAATTAAAGAACGAGAAGATAGATTATTAAAAATAATTGAAAGATTTTATGATGAAAAATATAAATTAGCAATGGAAGATTATGAAAAAACGAAAAAATTAAATGAGGCTATGGTACAAGGATTTTCTAGTACATTTACAGATTTAAATTTTGAAGGTTCACTTGGTAATAGAATGATTGAATCATTTAAAGGATTGGGTGATGCACTTTATGGTAGTGTTATAGAGGATATGAATACATCAATTACAGAAATGCTTACTGGTCCAGCACCTAAAAGTATGGCAGAACAGATTAAAGATGCTATATTTCTTGGTGGTGATGATGTAAAAGATAAAATACTTGATGGATTTATTACAGCTGAAGGAAGTTTAATATCCGCACTAAATACATGGGGTTCTAAGTTATCAACATTACTAAATAAAGAAAACGGGTATAATCCATTTTCAGAAGGTATATTTTCATCTCCATCTGTTAGTCCATCATTTGGTGTAATGCAAAAAGAATCAATATTACCAGTAACTGGAGGAATAAGTTTAATTGATAGAATGAAATTAGATTTAGGTAAGTATAATGACCCAACAAAAGATATATTTGGGAATTTAATCAAGATTCCAGATAAAAAAACTATCCCACAAATTGGAGCAGCTGGTGGTACTACTCAAATTGATTTTGGAAAGATGTTTGGACAATTTTTACAGGGTGCCGGATTGGGAGCATCTAGCGCAGGAGCATTTAATAAAGAGGCAAATGCTGGGTCTTCAATTGCTGGAGGAATATTATCAACTATAGGAACTACATTTTTCGGGCCAGTTGGAGGATTATTAGGAGGATTACTTGGTGGAGCTTTTGGAGGACCTAAAAGTGATGAAGATAAAAAAACTGAAGAGACAATAAATTATGCAAAACAGAGTAATAAAGAGTTACAATATATAAATAGAAATACAACTGCAATGGTTGAAGAATTAAAGAATTTTAGTATAATGCAAGATTCATATTATTTCTCTTTTAGTAATTCAGCTAATAGAGGATTAATTGGGTAGGAGGAAAAAATGGCAACATCTTGGCAAATGGCAATTAATAGTGGTAGTGGTTACAGTAGTTATTATAATATAACTAATCCAACTAATGAATTAACTATACAATATACAACAACTAGAACAAAATATAATTTATATAATGGTAGTATTGGAAGAACTGCGCCATCAACTAAATGTAATTATGGAGATTTAAATTTAGAATTTAGTTACATATCACAAGATAATAATCTAATAAAAACAGTCAGTGGCTCAACAATGTCATTACAAGATATAATAACAAACGGATATGTAGTAAAAATAAAAACACATTTATATGAAAATAGTAAGTATAAAGTAATAGAAGGATATCTAATAGATGTTGGTAAACCTTGGTCTTTAGGATTATTTTTTGAAAATGGAGTCCAGAAGCAATTTTTTGATTTAAGTTGCACTATGGATGTAATATCGGAGACTTGGGTATAAATGACAATAGCATTATCATCTACAGCATTATCACAAATATCTAACCATGATGTAAAAAAATACGTTGAATGTAAGTTATATAATACAACTGGAACATATTTAAGAGATATTTTAGTTCAGAATGCATCATATTCTAAATCAAGACAATTTGCAGTAAACTCTATGAATATACAAGTACCAAATACCGATAAGATATATACTAGTGGACAATTTGAAATAAAACAGGATTATATAATAGTATTAATTGAAGGATATGATACAGGTATAGAATCTGATAAAATACCAACATTTAGAGGTAGAGTAAAAGATTTAAATCATACACAATCTGGAGAAAATGATATATTAAGTATAACATGCTATGGTGAATTAATGTTATTACAACGAAGTGATTTAAATAAAGTATATATAGCTAATACTGTAAAGGTAAATGATGAAATATTATCTCCAGTTATAGATAATAAAGTAGGAAATATTGATGCAATATTAACTATTGATGGTAAAGAATATGTAAAAATTATTTATGATGGTAATTTAGGATTAAGAGATTTAATGTTACAAACTAGTATACATGTTGAAAATCATAGAATATCTATTGTTAGTAATGTTAAAAATGAAAAATTATTAATGTCTCCACTCAAAGTTTTAGATGGATATATATGTATGTTTTATACTGGTACCAATTCATTCAATGTTAATGATGTTATTACATCTGTTGATGGAGAAACTTTCATCGGGACATATGTTGGTTCTGGATTATTTGGTGCAACTAATCAACCATATTTAAAATTTGAAACAGACGCTGTATATAAAAATACTATATATGATGGTATGATATTAATAGAACCAAACTCTGGTAACATATTAACTGCAAATATTTTCTATATCGCTGAAATGTTATATTATAATGATGGTAGACAAAATATATCAACTATACTAAGTGTTGGAGATAAGATTCATAATGGATTAGTAGATAAATTTAGAGCAACTAATAATAATTGGGCAGCATTTAAATTATTTAATATTATAATAACAACAATTGCTGGTGATGTAAATTTCGATGATTCATATGATGGATATGACGTATCTGAAACATTGGGTATTGTTAAATTAAATGAACCAATATTAATATCAGAACAAATTGTAACAGCATCATATTACTATTATCCACAGGGTTTATTCGTCGAAGATATAATAACAGATTTATTAATTGAACCTGATGCACTTAGTATAGATTTAATTACAGATGGTAAATTTAAACAGGATGATACATATTGGGTAATTACCGGGAATAATATATCATCAACTGACTATGTAAATATATTTACAAATGGAATAAATATCAATACCACAACTGAAATGTCTGCTAGCCAATACATTTCAATAGTCCAAAATATACCAATGTTAGAAAATTATACATATAATTATAAATTTAATATCCAACAAAGTACAGGTTCTGCAGCATTATGGAAACTATATATAAATAACTCATATATTACAAGTGGAGTAGAATTTATAGGAATGAATTATATTAATTCAACATATGTATCAAGTGGGACAGGTGATTATGATTTTGAAATAAGACTGTATAATATTGAATATCCTGGAAAGGTACGAATAAATGATATACAAATTAAGTATAACCCTGCAAAAAATAATTCATTCACTACGGATAATTTATATTGTAAGCTTTCAATAGAGAATGGTAATACTGCCGAAATGAATTTAAAAAGTAATTTAGAATATGCGCCAATACCTAGATTTAAGACACTAGTTGATGATATAGAATTAGATACTATATTAATTAAGTTAGATGGGACTACTGGGTTAGATGCTAGTGGATATGTAAAAATTGATGATGAAATAATATCATATTCTGCAATAAGTGGAACAAATTTATTAATTGACGTTAGAGGAATTGATGGGACTGTAGTTACATCACATGTTACAGGTAAACGATGTTACCAAACTCTTTCAGCTAATAGAGTATGGTATTTACCATATAATAATATCATACCAGCTACAGTGAATTCAACTGCATCTGATTATGGTTACCCTGATAGTATTAATTTAGTATCTGGTAATTTTACAATAAGTGGAGCATCATACACTGAATTATTCTATAGAGAAGGAATAATAATAACTAGTGCATCTGCATCAAATGTAGTATTAAATAGTGGAGTAGATTATATATTTAATCAAATTCAAACAACTGGTATCGAAACGCCATATATATTAATAGATTATAAACAGTTATCAAATAGATATGATGCATTAAATGAAATATTAAGCATGCTGGCACCAAACTTTGTAATTAATGAAACTGTTAGAAAGATAGGTAGTACATACAATACATATATACGTGGAAGATATTTAGTACAATCTATAACACATGAGTACGAATTAGATTTCATATCAGATATTACATATTCAGAGCAAATTGATGCATATAATCGTGTAAAAATGTTTGGTAAAACATCGAATCCAACTAATCTAATGTATGCTGATAATACTCGTGCATATGAAACAAATGTAGGGAAAAAACAATATTTAAAGGGAGTACAGTATATATATAATAGTGATGTAGGAAGTTATTATTCATTTAAAAATGATAAAACTATTCAATATAATAGAAATGATACATATGGTGTAAATATGTACAGAGATACTGGTAGCTATAATAAAAATATGACAGCGTATGCACAATATTCAAATTCTCCACTAACAATATGGTATAATGGAGATATATGCGTTGGTGGAGCCGGTACAGCATATGATGGAGATAGAGCGGATTATTATGAAGGTAATGAATATGTTCCAATATATAATATTTATAATGTGAATTATTTAAGTGGAATATTTAGTATTGGAGATACTATAACGGATGGTGTAAATAATGGTATAGTAAAATATATTGTCGAAGTATCTATAGATTCAAATCACAACGCTATAATATTTGTTGAACATACTATAGGGACTCCAGAATTATTTGAAAATAGTACGGAAGTATCATCTGATAGTTGTAGTGCTGTTGTATATAGAGTTGAACTAGGAACAACAAGTACATATAAGAATTTTAATCAATATAGAAGTGGATTCTATTCTACGGGTAAATATAAGATAATAAAATATGCAATAGTAGTAGATAACTATAATATTGATGTAGATTTTTCACCAACATCAGTTCCAGATGCATTATATATTGATGGGGTGAAAGTAAATCGTAATACTGGTAGTGAAATATGGGAGGAAATCCAATTGGAATTACCAGGCGGTACTAAATATTTTGAAGATGTTTATGAAAAGAATTTCGATTCGACTGGATTACATTTTAATACTAAAGATGAATGGGAAAATGATATATTCCCAACGGGAAGAAGTTATGGAATTGGATATGTTGGAACGGTTATATTAGAAAAAGTATCATTTCCAGCTGGAGTGGAAAAACGAGATAGACTATCTACATTAAACTATAAGGGGCAACCGGGTGTTGATATAAAAACAATTGCACTAGGTAGAGGTACAGCCGACAAACTATACTCTGACCAATTGAGAGAAGGAAAATTAGTATATAGAAGTGGGGTTACTCAAATGAGTAATAATATAGAGGCAGCTAATCGTATAATATTTTATAGAAAATATGCATATAATATAGATTATTTTCTTAATGGAGACCAAATATATATAAGTAAAGCCGATATTGATGGTATGGGATTAAAACCTACAGAAATGGATGTAAAAGTTGATGGAGAATACGATGTATTTACATATAATAATTATAATGATACAGATATACCATTTATAACAAGAATAAGAAATAATATAGATAGTACTAGAGAAAATCAGGCATCTATTGTAAGTAGAACATATTTAGAAGGAGTAGATTTATTTGTTATAGATTTGGGAGAAGTTACTGATATTGGTATAATAGATTTACAAGCTGGATACTTAATTAAACCTACAACAATTAAGGATGATAACAAATATGATATAGACTTCAATGCATCAATATATTATTCAGATAAGGATGAAGATTATGAATTCATTGATATTATTAATGATTTCTCATTAGTTAGTGATAAAACAGAGGATTTGCAAATGACTAGTGGAATACAAACCGCATTGACATCAACTGAACTTGGAGAATATTTTAAAGCTAGATACATTAAAGTTAGAGTAAATACAACTAATAAAGTAGATGTTAGTAATGGTGTAGACGGCAAAGAAATTGATTATTATGGAGCAGCTATATCATCTATAGCAATTTATGGTAATGGGATTATTACATCTGAAAAATATGTTGATGCTGATGTAATTAACTTATATAAGGATAATACAGTATATGAACAATTAAATACACAAGAATTGGTTGATACATATGCACAAGCTAATTTAGATGAATTCCAGAAAGATAATACAACAGTGACAGTAAATTCACCAATTGGTACACATTACGATATAGGTATGACAGTTAAATTAAATGATTTAGAAAATTCTATAGATAAAAATTATTTTATAGAAGAAGTTAGCACTCAAAATGGCGCAACAACACTTAGTATAGCGAGGTATGAATAATGGTATTAAAAAATAATTTATTTTTACAAGTTAGTAAATTATTAAATGAAAAAACGCCTGTTAAATCAAGTTCAATCCAAACTGGAAATACATTAAATTCAAACCCTATTGTTATAGATACTAATGCACAAATAGATATGAGTGTATTGAATGTAAAGTTTAAAACTATAAATAATAGTATAACAACATTAGAAAATTTTACTAAAAATTTACCAAACTGTGTGTTATATGGATTAGATGTATATGCATATGGTGCAAATGTTATAGCTATATCCATTGGTAGTATATTATATAATGGTAAAATATTACAGTATGATGCAAATTATTCATTACTGATGATAAATGATAAATCAATTAATACAACAATTACAATGGACACCTCGAAAGTTGGGATAAAATATATTATAGGTTATAATGATGGAATTGGTGGTTCATATATAATAAAAACATCTCCAGATATAAATGATATAATAATTGCAAAAATAGTAATAAATGATATAGGTGGTGATATTGATGATGATGCGAATCAAGATAGAACAAATAATTACATAGTATCTGGTAAAGATTTAACAATGAATACCAATTTTAAAATTGATGACGATACTAGATATGAATTACAAAATGTAATGACTAATATATTAGCTGAAAATATAATTGGTACACTTAGATTAAATTCGGATTTATCTATATCCAATCAAGATAATAGTGTTGTATTAGATTCAAATGGATTAAAGATATTTGATAATGATGTTAAGTTTTCAGAATTTAATAGAGATGGTGTATACTTCTATAATGAAAGTAATCAATTATTATCACAGTATACTAAAGATGGTGCAGTTATTGGTAATATATCAATTACCCCAACAACACTACAATCAACTAATTTTCAAACTGGTAATAAAGGATTTAAAATTGCTAGTGATGGCAATGTAGAATTTAATAATATTACAGCTAGAGGTACAATAGTTGCACGCTCTGGTACAATTGGTAAATGGGTAATAGCTACAAATAGATTAACAGATGTTGATGACACTACAGGATTAGCACCGGGAGTTGTAGCTGGAGATGGAGAGCGTTATCCATTTTATGCAGGTGCTACATTTGCTAACCGTGCTGATGCGCCATTTAGAGTAACAGCTAGTGGGGCATTATTTGCAACAAACGCGACAATTAGTGGTAATATTACAGCTAATATAATTAATGCAAACTCTGGATATATAGGTGGATGGGTAATTCAAGATGGACTACTTAGTGGAGGAGTAATGCAACTTTTCAGTTCTGGAGTAATTCATTCTACGAATTTTAATGTGAGTAATACTGGAGTTATAAGTGCAACTAGTGCAATATTAAAGTCTGCAACAGTTAGCGGAACTGTGACTGCCGGTGCAGGACGTATTGGAGGCTGGACAATAGGGGCAACAACTTTGAAATCAACCGGGGGGACAATAACACTAAGTGCAGCAAATAATGGGACTATAAAAGTTGGTAGTGGAGCAAATTATTTAATAATGGTTGGTGGCGCAAGTCCATATATTCAATCAAGTAATTTTGATAATTCTGCGGCAACACCCAAAGGATTTAAATTAAGTGCCGATGGTACAATTGAAGCAGTAGATGGTGTATTTAGAGGTAAACTTCAAAGTAATGTATTTGTTAAAAATCAAGTAAACGTAGTTGGTGGGGATTTAATATTGGCAACATCCACTAAAATAGTATTATCTGCAACTTCAGTAGTTACAACACTTACATTGGATTCTGGAGTATTTACAGTAAATGATATAATTAAGGCAAGTAACTCAGCTGAATATATGTTAGTAACTTTAGTATCGGCATCCACAAATCGTATAACAGTAACTCGCGGATTTAATTCAACAACTGCAAAGGCATATAATAATAAGACAGTAATATATAAAGTAGGTGTAAAGTCAACTACCAATAAAGGATATATAGAATTACTAGGTACTAATAATGTAATTAATATACATAATGTTAATGCATCAACTACAACATTAACTGATACAAAACCTGTACAGTTAGGGCTATTAACACAAGGAATACATACTGGTAAATATGGGCTTTATGCAAGTGTAGCACAAATAAGTGGTAACATAACTGCATCTACATTAACAACTAAGTCTGGTACTATTGGTGGATGGACAATTGGTCCAACATCAATAACTGGCGGAACTACCATACTCAACAATAATGGAAATATACATACTCCTAATTTTAATGTTAGTACAACTGGGGTTGTAAGTGCCACATCTGCAGTATTGAAAACCGCTACAGTGTCTGGGGCTATTACATGTAGTACACTAACTGCAAACGTGGCTGGTACTATAGCTGGATGGACTATCACTGCTGGGAAACTTGCTAATGGTAATGTTGGTATGCAACCGGCAACATATCCATTTTATGCTGGTAATGCTACAGCCGCGAGTGCCCCATTTAGAGTTGATACATCTGGTAATTTAACTGCAACAACCGTTGCATTAGATGGAGGACTAACAGTTGGTAGTACCGGGTCTATAAGTACAATTGGTAAAGTAAGTTATACTTCATCAGCTTCTGGTATATGGATGGGATATGATACAAGTAATTATAAAGTAAATATTGGTAATGCTACTAATTATATTAAGTGGACTGGTACAGAGTTAGATATAAAAGGTAATGTAAATGCTGATAATATACAAGAAAATTATTATGTAGTTGACCATGCAACTTATGGTAGTAATTTAAATGCGTTTTTTAGTGCTACAACCATAGCTTACCCAGCAGTGATTCAATTTGAAGTTGGGACATATACACTTACATCCAATATAACTATAAGTGCAGTTAGTGAAATTACACTACAAGGATTTAAGACATCTGTTATAAGTTTAGGTTCAAATACAATAATTATAAATAGATTTCAGAATATATTTTTAGATAATTTATCATTTACTGCAACATCTGGTATAATGTTTGATATAAATTCCGATGGTGCTGGATTTGATTATCATACTGATATGTATATAGAAAATTGTAATTTTACTGGGGGAAGCACAGTATTAAATTTCGCAGCAGATAACCTTAATATACATAAATGTAGTTTTGATAGCATAGGTAATATGATAGATAGACAAATAAGTTATACTTTTATTCATATCATATCTATAGATAATTGCTTTTTACATAAATGTAAAAATATCGTTGAAAATATTACAGTAATGGACGAAGCTGCATTTGCATATATATATATAAATAATTGTATGATGTATAACATCGATGGTTATGTTTTATATGATAATGCTACTAGTGTATATACACCCGAAGTAAACTATGTATATATTAATAATAATTATTTAGGATTCACTAATTCTACAAATTCAACTGGAGTGTTATATTCCAAAGGTTCTACACTTACTGGCAATATATCCAATAATAATTTAATTTGGGTCGACACTATATTTACTGGGGGGTATATTTCATGTAATTTAGATAATAATAAAATTACATATTGTAAAATTTTATGTAAAGGGGTATCAACGTGTAGTTTCTCAAATAGTATGGTGTCTAATAATTATATAACCAGCTTATCAAATGTCAATTTTAAATTACTCGAGAATGTTCAACTTAGTGATATAATTTTTAATAATAATACAAATATTAATGCATATAATGTTCCATCTACAGGAGTTACTTCGATTGGCGATAGTTATTTTACTAATAATATAGGATTTACATTGGAGGGTATATAATATGACAATAATAAAAGACGGTAATATGTTAAGTGGGGTAAGATACTTTAAATCAATACAATTACTTTCTGGAGCTAGTGTAAATAGTATAGTTACTACAGTTGGAGTAACTGGTGCTGATACATCAATACCAACTGAAAAAGCTGTTAGAGACGCAATTACTGCCGGTGGTGGTATTGGAGATATGTGGAAATATAATGAACAATCTATTAGTGTAGATAAAACTTTAGACGCAGACAAGAATTATTTTGCAGCAGGTCCTATAACAATAGCAAGTGGTACAACAATTACTATTAGCACAGGAAGCGTATGGACCATCATATAATGAAAATAGTAAAAACAGTAAAGGAGATTGAATTGAAATGTCAATACAAAATATAAACATGAGAACGGAGGTATAATTTTGTCAACACTAAACGTATCAAATTTAAAAAGTAAATTAGCATCAACACCTACTAAGTTCTATGATAAGGACGATAAAGAAATAGGAACATTATGTAGGGCATGGGTAAATTTTAATGGTACTGGT
>Ga0265294_10006653_pt1 | contig 13823 bp, 15 predicted proteins | sample MunlanPumphouse3_FD_192504 | JGI IMG/M metagenome (GOLD analysis project Ga0265294, IMG submission 192504) | Groundwater microbial communities from a municipal landfill in Southern Ontario, Canada - Pumphouse #3 | ecosystem: Environmental > Aquatic > Deep subsurface > Groundwater | place... | reverse complement strand
GTTTGCATAGATATTTCATACTTATATTTTAACAAATAAAACACCTAAATTAAAGAGTGTCTCCATCATGATTATTAACTAATAAATTATATTTCTTAATTATCATATTTATTGTATTTTATACGCGTCTCGTAAGGCGCTCAAAGTGGCTGAGCACTTCAAGTTAGAAATATTAAATCTCTAATGCCTGCAATGCTTTCTCAATTATTTTTGTTTTTTATTATTCTACGCTCTTCGTGCATGTTTTTATTATAACAAAAAAATGACAAAATTAAAATTTTTATTTACCTTGCTTTTTATAAGAACTAAAAATAAACTCTGAAAAAGTTTTCGCACAATTCACTGTTAAAATTGCATGATATTTTTCAACTTTATTTCTTGCTTTAATCTTCCCATGCCTATCGCCTAAATCATTTCCTAATTCTGCCATGCCTGAAATAATAGAAAACAATCCTCCAATTATTTTCTTTAGGGAAGCATCAAGTCTCTCATCATTGTCAAGATTAAGTACCTTTGTAACATCCTTATATAATAAACCCAATCTCCATTAAATTTTTCTTTTTAAACCGTTTTAAATCTAATATAAAGTAAAACCGTCTCAACTAAAGATCTTGCACTTGTAATTGCCCCCGAATAGTCACCTTCTTTAATTTTATTATCACACTTTAAAATATTTTCTTGAATAAAATCATGATCTATTTTCTTAATAGTTTTTACATTAATTTCTACCTGACTAACACTAAATACACATTTTTTCCCAATAATATCTATAGACAAATTATCAAAATATAGATACTTATTTAATTCTTCCACTAATTTTAGAAATAAATCCTCCTGTCCTATAAAATTAATTGGGCTATAATAATATTCTATAACCTCCCTTATTCTTCCATCACGATTTAAATCTTTTAATTTATTTTCTGCATAAAACCATCTACTAGGAAACCCTTGTCCATATTCATCATCAAAGCCAAAATAATTAAAAAAATCAACTAATCGAGAACCTGATAAATATTCTGTTTTTCTACTATCTCCGGTTACTATATCTCTAAAATACTCAATTGTTTTGTTGGATACTTTTATTTTATTCATAAAATCATTTCTTAATTTGTGTAATCTTAAGTTCAAATTTATTAAATTCTTTCATGCTTAATATTAATTCTAATAACGAGAACTTTGCTATATTCGATTGAAACTTTTTAAAAACATTAACATCCTCATGTATTGTTTTCTTTCTTGTTTTTGCTTCATCTAAAAATGATAACACAAAATAAATTCTTGGAGCTTTTTTAATTTTGCTAATAATTTTTGAATAATCATCACTCTGATTTTTCAATCTTGAATTACTACTCTTTTTTAAGCTATTGAAAATATTTTTAACAAAATCCTTATCTCGTTGAACCGTTTTTGCAGATATTAAAATTTGAGAACATAAATCTCTAAAACTATTATCTACCTTTCTTTTTACAAAATATAAATAAACATTATTTTCACTATCCCACTTTAAAACATCACATAATTCAATATTATTATATTCTATCTTATGTAATGCTAATGTATTTTTCTCTCCAATATAACTATAATTGTAGTCATCTTCAGAAGAAAAATTACCATCATTTCCCTTTTTCCATATTTTATTCAATTTATCACCTAGATTAAGTTTAAAAAAATCTATACAATTTTTATCCAATGATTCTAAAAAACTATTTTCTATTAAAAACCAAATACCGTTTATAAAAAAATACGTATTAGTTTGATATTTAATATCTCCGTGCAAATGCTTGATTAATTTATCTTTAGTTAAAATATTATCATCAGCATTTCTGGTTTCTATGTTTATTGAATTAATAATATTATCAAACTTATCTTTTTCGTATTCAGCCTTAATTTTTTCAAAAATCACATCGATATTATCTAATAAATCATCCTGGTCTAATATTACCCGCTTACCGTTCTTAACGATATACCTATCAGCCGTTAAATATTCTTCAAAATCTTCGTGACATAAATCAAAATCAATATAATTATTTTCATAACATCTGTTCTTTAATTGTTCTAATAGACATTTATCCAATTCTTCTACTACCTTTTTATTCTCTACAATTTCTACATCATTAATAGAATTTATAATATTATTTTTAGTCATTTCATTTAAAATAAAAACTATTTCCAACATTTTTTCAAATGTTATTGATTTATTTATCTGAAAAGAATTTTTTATTAGGCAAGCACAATTTTTTTTAATCTCATCTGATTTAAATTTAAACTTATCAATTAATAAACTTTTATCAATTGAAAGATTTAATTCTTTATAGAAATTACCAAAATTATTATTTTCCATAAAATTAGATCTCGTTCTAAAATATTTTACTTGCCCAACAATCTTACTCATCACACTTTTTTCTTTTGAATATTTAATAATATTTTTATCTTTATTGATTAATTGTGATGCTATTTTAAAAGCAAAATCATTTTCAATAAAATCTTTAATTAAAAAATATCCAGAACCACCCAAAACTACATAAAAAACATCTTGTTCTTTTATTAAAAGAATATACCTCTCTGTATTTATTTTTTTAAGAATATCTTCTCCTATTTCTACTGCGTCAATAAGAAAATTTTTCCATTTTTTACTTGATTCATATTTTTGATAATAAAGAAAAACATTTTTTTTGTATTTATTTTTAATTTTCTGTTCATTCAATTCCTTACTTATCAAATGATTCTTTATTTTACTGAAACCAATTTCTTTTTTTATTTTATATATAGAAACTTGCATGTTTATAAAAAAACACCCAAATCAAAGGGTGTTTCCATCATAGTTATTAATTAATAAATTATTCACTATTTTAATCATAAATTGTATTTTAACGCTTCTCGTGCCGCGCTCAAAGTGGCTGAGCACTTCAAGTTAGAACTATTAAATCTCTAATACCTGTAAAGCTTTCTCAAGCAATTTTACTTTTTCTTATTCTACGCTCTTCGTACTTGTTTTTATTATAACAGAAAAGTAATAAAAAAACACTTTTATTGTTTGGGAATATATACTTAAAACATTGTTTTATTTTGAAAAACAAACAGATCTTATCGAAAAGATTAATTCAAATAACGATTAATCTCAAACTTATGAAAATCATCTAATTTTTCTATAAATAAATTAAAGTTTTCATTAGCCCTTAGGTTCCCAAATTCATCAAAGCATAAATTTTTTAATTGATTAGCAGACTTAAGTCTTTCTATTAAATTAATACTTAAACCATATTTTATTAAATCTATAGTTTGTTTATCATTGGTTCCATAAATATAAAGATTGTATTCATCTTTAGATATCAATTCGTAATCATACATCATTGTAACAAACTTATTAAATGTATTCCCTATAAAATCTTCTTCTAATTTAATTTTAACTACTATTATATTAATTAATTCTTCTTTTGAGGTCTTAGATAAATCAATATAAACTTTTTCTAATTTTCTATTCTTATCATAATAGCTAGAATCTCTAAAAACCTTTCCATAAGATTTTCCAATATACATCAATGTATCCTCCGTCCTTTTAATCTTCTCATTATAATAAGCATATAAATCTTCTATATTTCTCTTCAGAGTCTTCTTTCTATTTAATTTTATATAATTCTCATAATATTTTCGTGCCTTCTCCTCCTCTAAACGCTTAAACTCCATATCAGAAATATTGTCTTCAATTCCTTTTATAAACAAAAAATGTATTTTATCTAATAAACCTAATTTATTCCAAATAGAAACATTTTTCTTAATATTTTCTATCCTATCTAATAAAACATTAATTAATTTCTCTTCATCTCCATATAAATATATAATATTAGAATTTATTAAATATTGCTTTACTTTATCATGCGGAGAGGAACAGTTTAAATTTAAAAATTCTTCATTTTTTTTAGTTTTTTCTGTTTTTTTCCGCGTATTCTTGTTCTTAATATTATCTAAATCAAAAGCTGCAAGCATCGGATTATTAATCTTATCCTTGACCACGTTACTCCTAAGTAATTTAATTTTATTCCTCATGTCATTGCTTTCAATTTCTCTATTATTAATAAAATGTACTTTGGGCAATAATTTATCCAAAGACACATTGTCTTTAGAAAAAATTTGATCTAATCTATTAACCCTCCCAATTAAATTTATTAATTTCTTTCCATTTAACATATATGTTCTAAGAATAAATAACGTATCAATTGGGAAATTAATGCCCTCCAAAATCACACTATTAGCAATAACATATTTTAATTCAGGTAGGGTTTTAAATTTTTCCTCCAAATATTCTTTTATTAAATCTGGCATTTTCCCGTGAAGATAAATAACCCCATGGGCAAGATATCTAATGACATAAAAATCTTCATGAACCTCTCTCTTCAAAATATTTTGTATTTCTAAGATTTTCTCGCTAATGTCTTGATTTTCTAACTGGGAACATAATATACCTGCAAAATTTTCTATATCAATCGGCCTTAATGAATAGATAAAGTTCTTTTCTTTAGAATTTTTCTTTAAATAGTCAAAAATTCCATCACATTCTCCAACTTCATAAAAATCATCAAAAAACCTATTATACTGAAATATTTTTTTTGAAGATGTATATTCAAATATTTCTGGCTCTTTAATGTTAAACTCGATATTGTATGATTTAATTTCTTGCCCAGTGTCTAATTTTATATTATTAATATTTTCAATTAAAGGAGATAGATAAATTATTTTTTGTCTATTATTTCTAGCTTTATTTAAAAAAATTAAACGAGACAATAACACCCCCCTTTCTGTCTCGAAAATATTATGAGCTTCGTCAATTACTATATTATCAAAATAAATTTTATTATCTTTTTGTAATAATCTTAATGCTCTCTCTTGAGTAAAAATTGCAACAAATGATTTCTCACCATTATACATTTCGTCATGAACAATAATCTTTTTCTTTATTTTGGCCTTTCTTATCATTTTTTGAGTCTGCATCAAAAGCGATTTTGTTGGAACTATAATAACAATCTTAGCGTCAATATCACTATTTTTTTCAATATAATCCACTATTATTGCACTTTTCCCAAAAGAAGTCGGAGCAATATATGCTCTTTCTAGTGAAGAATCTTCTAAAAAATCATGAGAATTCCTAAACTGTTCTAAAGTTTCAATATAACCCTTATTATTTTTAAATTCGTCGATCTTTAAATCAATAAAAACATCCTCCAATCGTTTCTTCACCAAACCTTCCCTTAAAAGCATCTTTGCAATAGGATAAAAACCAAAATTTACAGAAAAATTATACAAAGCATCATAGTCTTCATAAGTCAAACTATATTTTAAAATTATATAATATGCAAAATTTTCATAAGTAGTAAATCTTCTATCTTTTTCATAAGCCTTTAGGAATAAAATTGCGCAAGCAAGAATATAACTTTTTTCATCATATTCAAGATTTTTTTTTGTAAATAATTTCTTTAGTGTCTCGTTTAAAGAAATATCTTTTGCAATTGCCTTTAATTTTTTCAATTCTTCTTTATCCATATCTAACTTTCTAAATACTTCCAAAAAACGTCTTTTGTCTCTTGAGTTACACAAATAATATACATTTTTTTATAAGATTTTTGTTTCACCCAATTTTCTATCTCTTTTTTAATTTTCTTATTGTCTTGAATAATTGCATGAGAATCTTTTCCATCTAAAAATATTGTTGATGCTGGTATAATATTAAAATCAGATATTTTTGCAAAAAATCCTTTTACAAAATCATCTGACATCTTTTCTATATTTTTCACAATATCATCATTTGTTTTAGCCACATTTGCATGATATAAAGCATTCTCCCATGGATCATTTTTTACTTTTCCAGATACTTTATTTGACAAATCATTAAATGCTGCATTTATCTTTTTGGAATGAGAAATGCCTTGAGTTGTTATTCTCCCAGATTTACTTTCCATAATCCATTCTTCTTTATCTTTTGAATAATAGCCATCAAAACCTTTTTTCATAGAAGGCTCTTCAAGATTTTTATATAAACATTCTTGCGAGTATCCATCCATATTAAGACAAAGATGAATAAAAAATTCCGAAATTGCTCCCAATTCTAAGTCCGAATTCCTTTTCTTATCCAAGAAACCTATTATCCTTTTTTTTACTAAAGAAACATCATTATGTATTCCCTTGGAATAAATCTCTAAAATATGTTTATCTATATTGCTCCGCAAACTTGATGAAAGCGTTGATATATTTATTACACATAACTTAACAAGCTTATTTATATTTTTTTCAATTTTTTGCATTGATTCAAACAAAAACACCTAAATCAAAAGGTGTTTCCATCATAATTAGTTACTAATAAATTGTTTATTATTCTAATTCTCATATAATTTTAACGCGTCTCGTAAGGCGCTCAACTTGGCTGAGCACTTCAAGTTAGAAATATTAAATCTCTAATGTCAGCAATGTTTTCTCAAACATTTTTATTTTTTCTTATTCTACGCTCTTCGTGCGTGTTTTTATTATAGCAAAAAAGTGACAAAAGTGACACTTTTTTCAAAAAAACACATATTATTATTTTATGAATTTACCTTACTAATTGAACTTTCCATCTCACTACAATGAACAGAATCTAACGCCCTCATTATTTTCAATACATCTAAAATATGTTTTTTTGCACTAGGTTCAAGAACACCGGGGGAAAAACCTTCCATCTCTTTTATTGATCCATGTGATTCTATATTCGTAAAACGATACACGGATTGTTTTACATCTTTTGTTATCTCTGCTTCATTTATAGCATTTATTTTACATTGAAAATCAGTCTTCGCAGGAAATTTGAAACTAAGGAAAACTTCTAACACTCTTCTAGAAATATTTGGATATGGATATATAAGAGCCAAATCTTCTTGTTCTTTTGGTGTACCTTTTTCAAATTTTATTAAAAGGCTGTATAAATATTGATAATCAGAATCAAAGTTATTTAATAATTTATCTAATTTATAGATATTAGAACACCTTCCTTTAATAGCATCTATTTCTATTCTAAACATATACAAATTAGTCTTTTTGCCTTTGTATTCTTTTTTGAATAAATTCAAAAAATCATAATTATGTGTAGAAAGAAAAAATTGTCCCACTCTTAAATTCTTTGTTTTTTCTTCTTCTATTGTAGAAACAATTAATGCATATGCTGAATATAAAAAATTAGAATCCATGCTCGAAATTGGATCATCGATAAAAACCAATCCTTCGCTTAATTTAAAATCGTCCTCATCAAGTTTCTTTAAAAAATATATAAGAGATATAGCCGTCTTTTCTCCTTCACTTAAATTGTATGCTATTTCTTCGTTGCGTTTTATTTCATAACACACTTCTTTTTGATCGTCTTTTTTAGCTTCAAATTTAAGATCAGAATGACCTAAAAATTTTTCTAAAGTTTCATTAATTTCTTTGGCGGGAAGTTTAAAATCCTTCACAGATTTCTCTCCACTTTTTATTCTTTCGTTTAATTTTTCTATTTCCAATTTTAGATTTTTACCATTTTTAATTAATTTAACAAGAATATCATTTTTTTTATCATATTCGTCAAAATTATCTAAAACTAAAGATAACTCTAGCTCTTTTGGATCATTAAATATTTCTTTTTTTATTTCTTCTATAGATATATTTATATTATTAAATTCATCAATAAAAACCTTTTTTGTTTCCTGATCAACAGACTGAACCTTTAATATGTTTTTTTGCCTTACTTCAATTTTTAAAATTAATTTATTAATCAATCTATTCAATGATTTTACTATTTCTTTTATCTTTTCGTTTGTAATTTTTTCACTTTCGCCTATCTTTAAGTCTTTTAATTCTTGTATTTTTTTATCTATTAAACCAACAAATTCTATATAATCTTTATTAAAATGACTTTCTAGTTCTTCCATTCTCTTGTCTATTAGTTTTTGACCACAAAATTCACAATTCACACTGTTTCTATTTTTGTGAATAGTGATACCTTGTTGAACCCAATTACTTAAAACTCCATCGGTCTTAAGTTTATCTATACTATTTTGAATTGATATTTTTCTTTCGAGAATATTTATAAAAGAATCTATATAATCAAGATTTAAAATTCTTAAAGTATTTTCTATATCTTTAATCCATGATTCTAATATTTCAAAATTTTTTATTATCTTTAATTTTTCTTCAAAATCCTTCTGAGATATTTTCAATGTTTTCAAATCAACTCCTATTGATGCACTTTCTTTTAAATAGTTAAATGATTTTATAAAATCATTTTTATCATAATGCTGAAATTCCTTAATCCCCAAAAATATATCTTTAATATTCTTAGCAATACTTTGTGCAAACCGATCTCTTTCTTTGGTCTTTATTTTAAATTCCTGCCTAATGTCTTCTATTTCTTTCTCTTTATTGTCTTTTTCTTTACGTTCTTTTATTAATTCAATTTTTTCGTTACCAAGATAATAAAAAGCTTTTATGTTTTCACCATCCTGATATAAACTTTGAAAAATGTTTTCTTCTATAAAATCTTTATTAAAAACTCGTATTTCTTGTTTTATTGCAAAATCAGCTTGAGATAATCTAGCTCCATTAACTAGTTCAATATCACACCCCATGCTTAAATATTTCTGAAGCTTGAGACAAACTTTCCCTAATTCATAACACCTAAGCACCCTAGAAAGTGTTGTCTTGCCAGTACCGTTCCATCCAAAGATAAGATTTATATCATTAAAATAGGGAGAGTCTAGTTTACTATAATCAAAATTTTGTAAAATACCCACATCTCTTATCTTATTAATTCTTTTTATTCTCATATTAATTTTCAATAAAAAAACACCTAAATCAAAAGGTGTCTCCATCATAATTAATTATTAATAAATTATTTATTGTCCTAATCATATACTTTATTTTAATTTTTTATCTATTCTATTGACATCTCTATTTTTTATTTTGGTTTGAAAGGGCTCATTAAAATATTTCCGATCATTTGCGGAATAGGAATAATCGAAGAAATTAAATATACAATAAATCCTATAAGAGCATATTTCCAATTTATAAAAAGAAGAATAATCCAAAAAATTATTGAAGCAAAGTCAATAATCCCTATCCACTTAGGAAGCTCAGGATCATCTGACGATTTAGTTTTTTTATAATCCAAATCAAAAAGTGCAATTGATAAAAATAAATAAAATAAAATATTTAATACTACAATGCTCATACAATAATATTTTTATTGATATCTTTTAATCATAAATTATAATTTTAACGCGTCTCGTGCCGCGCTCAAAGTGGCTGAGCACTTCAAGTTAGAACTATTAAATCTCTAATGCCTGCAATACTTTCTCAATTATTTTTGTTTTTTCTTATTCTACGCTCTTCGTGCATGTTTTTATTATAGCAAGAAACAAACGCTATTTCCATTCTAAAATACTACCTGCAGATATTTTATCGACATGATCATTTTATGATAATATCTTGCCTTTTATTTTTAAAAAACTAATTAATTATCTCTATATAATTTTCTGATATTCCTGCTTTCTTAAGAATGTTCAACATAGCTTGATTCGATTCTTCTCTAGTATTAAAATATTCAGAGTATTCTCCCCCTTCCGTAACTATAATATTTTCATTATTATATTTAAATGGCGGAACAATAACCGGCTGATATTTTTTTAATTCTGTAAGATAGTTAGCTTTAATTTGATATTTCATACTAAATTTTATATTTCAATCTATCTGTAACTCTTTCCAACAATTCACTATCTGTCTTTTTTAGTTGTTCTTCAAATTCCTCTTTTTCTTTCGGGTCAGAAGAATCATTCATTAATTCTTTTATTATTTTTCTATATTCTTTATAAGCTAATTTATGTCCAATTTTTGCAGATCCTATAAAAACAACCAGTAATGATATAACACCGACAAATAATCCTATTTCATCTATGTAAAAAATAAAAAATAAAATAGCTGCAACAAATAATATAGTAGAAATTAAATGATACATAAAACTGTTTTCCGCAAAAAACAAAGGGGTTTCAAAAGGAAACCCTAATAATTTAATTGTCTCCCATTGATCAACTTTAATTCCGACTAACAAAGAAATAATACAAATTGTTATAAAAAATATCATCATATGGTCTATTTTAAAATTAATAATGAATGTATGTAATAAGCGTCTCGTACCGCGCTCAAAGTGGCTGAGCGCTTCAAGTTAGAACTATTAAATCTCTAATAACTGTAAAGCTTTCTCAAACATTCTTATTTTTTCTTATTCTACGCTCTTCGTGCGTGTTTTTATTATAGCAAAAAAGTGACAAAAGTGACAGATTTTCGATAAAAATTATATACTTATTTAAATATATTTATTTACATACAAAAAATCATAAACCAATGTAATTTCTTCAACCTTAAATAAAGCATGATTTAATTCTTTGAGCACTAATCTTCCACTGGATGGATGGATAGATTCAATTAAAACGAAATTATTTAAAAATTCATGAACCATACTATTTCTATAAGCTAACAATTCTTCTAATAGACGTGTGAAATCAGGTCTAATTCCTTCTTCCTTCATTTTATATATCAATTGCCCTAATGTATTTTTTTCTAATTTTTCAGCTTGATAATTATATCTTTCAGTTAAAAATTTCTTTAATCCAAATTCTATAATTTGAGCCTTTCCTAAAAAATAAGCATATCGTTCTAATATGTTTAAACTATCTATTGACTCTAAATTTTTAAAAACTTTTTTATTTAATTCTTCTACTTTTAATTCCTTTTTCATGTTGCAAAACAAAAAAACACCCAAATAAAAAGGTATTCCCGTCATAATTAGTTATTAATAAATTGTTTTTTATCCTAATCATACATCTAAATTAACAGCTTTATCACCTCTTATAATAAACTCTGCTAATTTTTTAGGTTGTGCGTCTTCTTTCTTCCATTTATTAAAATCTTCTTCTGCATATTCTTCTCCTAATCCAAACATAATATTCTCCTCCTTTGTTTCTTTAACTTCTGCCATAACTTGAATTCCAAAACTAGGAAATAGTTTTTTGAGAGCCTTCCTTTCATATTTTTCCTTTTTTTTCTTATCTACATCAAGAGAATCGAGAAAAGTCCATAAAAATCCATTAATATATCCCCATGTAAAATTATCTTTTATTCTTTTGTCATATTCTAAAGTATCTTTTTTGCTCCACTTAATAACCGTAATCGCATCTAAAATTTGTTTTTTAAGAGAAGCAACAACATTTAATAAATAAATTTCATTTTCTTTTTCCTCTTTTGATTTAAAAAACATAAATTTATTTTTTAATAATGTAAATATTATTTAATAATTTTGTATCCCAACGCATCTCGTGCCGCGCTCAAAGTGGCTGTGGGACTAGGATTCGAACCTAGATTAACGGGACCAAAACCCGTCGTCCTACCATTAGACGATCCCACAATATAAGACCATACTAATGTATTTTAATTAAAAAATCAACTCTTTCTTGTTTTGTAAAAATAATCTATTAAAGCTAATTCTATTGGAAGCTGTGGAATTGAAGAAAACTTCCTTTTCCCTTCAGCTTCTAAGAATAAATTTAATATTAATTTTAAATCCTCTCCTTCAAATCTTTCTGACTGATTAACCATTCTTTCTTTTGTTTCTTTTGTTTCTCCAACAATAATATCGTTAATCAAATCTTTATTAATTTTTAGAATAAGAAGCTTTCTTAAAAAATTACTAATAGATTTGCTAAACTCTTCTATATTAAGCCCTCTTTCAATACTCTCATTTAAATACTTTATTGCTTGAGGAATGTTTTTTTCAATTAAAAACTCAGCAAAATCAAACATTAAAGTTAAGTCTACGAGTCCAAGCATTTCTTGAATATCTTCTACCCCTATTTCTTTCTTCTGAGTGAAGTTTAGGATTTGATCAAGTAATCCTTCAGCGTCTCTTAAAGAGCCGTCTGAGGACGCAGAAATGAGTTCTAACGCTTCATCACTAACTACCACTTCTTCCTTCTTTACTATCTCCCTAAGTTTAGAAGCTATTTCTTTAATGGTAAGCTTATAGAAATCAAATCTCTGACACCTAGAAGATATGGTTGAAATCATCTTATGTGCTTCAGTAGTTGCAAGTATAAAAACAACGTATTCTGGTGGCTCTTCTAATATCTTCAAAAGAGCGTTGGCAGCATCTTTAGATAACTGATGAGCCTCATCTAAAATCACTACTTTATATTTTAATAAATTAGGCCTATATCTAATTGCATCTCTTAAAGATCTAATATCATCTATTCCTCTATTAGAAGCGGCGTCTATCTCTATTATGTCAACTGCACTCCCCTTACTTATTTCTAAACAAGATACGCACTCATTACAAGGTTCAAATCCTTTTCTGTTTTGACAATTAATCGCTTTAGCAAATAGACGAGCCATAGTTGTCTTACCAGTTCCTCTATGTCCGGAAAATAGATAAGCGTGAGCAATCTTTCCCGACTCAATTTCGTTTTTTAATGTTTGAATAACATGAGTTTGAGCCGTAAACTCATTAAACTCTTGCGGACGATATTTTCGATATAAAACTTGATTCATATTTCTATTCTACTATGCTTAAAATTAAAAATCAACTACCAAAAAACCTTGTAAAATTATTGTTTTCTGTTAGTATAAAAAACGGTAAAAATGGCTTTGATTAAAAGAAGTTTCAGTAAAAGGTCTTTGTCTTTTGCAACGAATGGAGAGAACAACGATCTTGAGAGATTCGAAAAAATTTCTGAAGGAAATGTTTCTATTGACGTAAGAAAAGAAACCTCTAACAACAAAAGTTCCTTGATTATAACTTTAATCAAAAAACATGAAGACGGTACGCTCTTCGGACGCAATGTTCGTTTTAATATAAGTGGTCTTTCTTTAGAAGAAACAGAAAATCTAAACTGTTTCCTCTATTTGGCAAAATATCACAGAATTAAATCAGTTATTGAAACTGATGACGAAGAATTAAAATGGTTAACATTTAAAATTGATAGTTAATCAAAATCGTTGTAGACCCTCTAATTAATGGGTCTTTTTTTATTAAGTATTTACAAAAAGAATATAATATTCTATTTTAAAAATGGTGATTTTAAATGGCATGCCAATATTGCAGAGTAACTTTTCATTTGGAAAAAGTTGAAATCGATGCTCATTATTCACAAGAAGGATTAAGAATCGGACTAAATAGCTTTGATCAAGACTTAATGCGAAAGGCTTTAAAAGACGAAGACTTAGAAGAAGATAAAAAATTCGAAGCTGTTATTTGCCTTGATGAAAATGGACAAAAATGTCTTTTAATTAAAAACGTAAAGACCCTCTAATTAATATTAGAAATCGTGGGTCTTTTTTTATAACCCTTGAAATATTTTAAAAATATGTTATTATATAAAAGGTAAAAATGACTGAAACTTGTGCTTTCAAAATAACCGAAGACTCGTTTTCTTTTACTTGCGAAAACGAAGGTATCGATGAATTTATTTCTCTTGTAGAGAGCAATGAAATAAGAATTAATGTCTGGGAAACCACCTTCTTAAAAGAAGATGTAATTATCTTTCAACCAGTTTCTCTTGAAGGATTAAAAGTCTTCAAAGTAAACCCTATTTACTTCGGAAAGGAAGATTTGCCAGACCTAGAAAAACTTTCAGAGTTTACTAAAAAAACAATTGAAAAAAATTTCTTTGTCAAAGCTATTCTTGAAATTGACGATAAAGGAATAAAGTGGCTCACTTTCAAACTAAGCTCTATCTAATAGAGCCTTTTTTATGCTATTGACTGTTGACTGTCAATAGTCA
>Ga0265294_10006652_pt1 | contig 13825 bp, 12 predicted proteins | sample MunlanPumphouse3_FD_192504 | JGI IMG/M metagenome (GOLD analysis project Ga0265294, IMG submission 192504) | Groundwater microbial communities from a municipal landfill in Southern Ontario, Canada - Pumphouse #3 | ecosystem: Environmental > Aquatic > Deep subsurface > Groundwater | place... | reverse complement strand
GGACTTGTTGAATGAATTGCCAGAAGAAGAAACATTAATTCTCTATTACTCTCCATTTTGTGCGATAAGCAAAAGCATTGAAGATGAAGTCACAGAATATTTTGTTATTTTAGAAGATACTGGAGTGCCTATTTATTTAATTCATGAAGGAATGATCTATGAACAAGGAGTTCAGCCTTTTGATGTGATTGAAACGCCAACGGTATTAGTATATGTTAATAGTGTATTTCAAGAAATGATAAGTGGAGCGAAACCTATCCAAGAATATTTAGCTGCTAAAGTTAAATGATTATTAACTTGTAGTTTTCAATATATATTTAAATAATCATGTGGTATAATACAACTGAATTATTATCAAGAGGTAGTAACTTATGAAACTTTTACTTAAATTATTATTTGCTATATCTTTAATATTTATAACTCCAGTTATGGTAGATGCTGCAACAGAAAGTGATGCAGAATCTACCATTATTGTACATTATTTTTATTCTAGTAGTTGCACAGTTTGCAAACAAGTCACAGAATTTTTAGACGACTATTTAGTTGATAAGGATTACATTGAATTGAAGAAGTACAATATTATGGAAGGTGGAGAAATAGAAGATTTATTTATTTCTGTAACCAACACATTCAATCGCGATAGACCTGAGTACCCATATATTATAATCGGAGGGAAAGACCTTCAAGGTTTATATCAGATAAAATCAGATATTGATAAGGTTATTACTCATTATTTAGATAACCCAGAATATTCAGACATTGTAAATAAAGTTAAAAATAATGAGATTATTTTGCCTAGCGACTTTCTACCTGTAGATTTTTCAGGACAAAGAACGGTTACTTTACCGATTATTGGCGAAATTGAATTAGCTTCATTTTCACTATTACTCGGTGCAGTTTTTATCGGTTTGATTGATGGTTTTAATCCTTGCGCTATGTGGATATTAGTTTTTTTAATTACGATGTTAATAAACCTAAAAGATCGAAAGAAAATGTGGATTTTAGGTTTAACATTTATACTTACAAGCGGATTAGTTTACTATATTATAATGATGTCTTGGCTTCAGTTAGTCATTCAAGTTGCGCTTATTAAAGCTTTTCAAATTGCTATTGGAATCTTAGCTTTGATATTCTCGTTCTATAGCCTTAAACATTTTTGGCGTCAACATAAACTAGATACCGGTTGTGAAGTTACAAGCGTAAATAGTAAAAGAAAATTGATTACTAAAGCAAAAAAAGTTATAAATAATAACAATTTATTGTTGGCTATTTTAGGAATCGCTAGCATAGCTATTACAGTAAATATTATTGAATTAGCTTGTTCAGCTGGATTACCAGTTATTTACACAACAATGTTAGCTTATAATAATTTAACTGCTTTTCAATCAGCTATGTATATTTTAGTATATGTTATTTTCTTTATGTTCGATGATTTACTTATTTTTACAATAGCTATTATCTCTTTTAGAGTTACTGGTATTTCTAATAAGTATGCTAAGTACTCAAATCTATTAGGTGGAATCATCATGTTAGTTTTAGGGATAATTCTTATATTTTTTCCAGGAATACTCTTATAACAAATATTATTAGTTAATTACTAATCCTTTATAACTCATAATTTCTCTAAAATAAACTATTTATAATAGTGTAATTCCTATTTTATGAATATAGTGTATTTTAGAGTTTTTTTGTTAAAATAATTGAGGTTATACATAGTTTAAAAAGCTAATTTAACTTTGCATTATTTTCATTTTTTATGATAACAAACTTTAAAATAAACAATATTAATGATATACTTTTTATTAATAAGAAGTATAAAAATATTTAGTATAGTTTTATCTGCGGAGGTGTGTTAATGGGTTATCTGTTTAACAAATTTTTTAATGGCTTTAATAAAAAATACCTTTTAATATCAATTATCAGTTCATTTGTTACATCTTTTTTCATTGCTGCTTCAGTTGCTTTAGTAAAATATGATATTTTAAGAAATTATTACAATGTAAGACTTGTCGAACTGGCTGAATTCAAATTATTCCTTTTTATATTTATAATTAGCTTTATATTAATATTTTTGATTTCATGGAGATTCCTTACACAACAATTAGTGTTAGTTGTTTCGCTGTTTTGGTTAGTTTTCCTAATAATTTTTTCATATTATTCACCGACATCTTCTTTAGTTATTGGAGCTCTAATTTCCTCAATTCCAGCAATCTTTCTTTCTATGACAAAAAGCATAGATAATCTTGAAAAAAGTGTAAAAATGAAAGAAAAAATATTAAATCTTACTATACAAGCACTAAATATTTTTATTTTTTTAGTTATTATTTTAATATATTTTGAAAAAACTAAAATAGATTATGTATTGCCCGCAACACTTAATTTGTCAAATATTACTAATGATATTATATATGCACAACATATGATGGACAGATGGAATATATTTTTATATGTTTTTGCAGGATTAGTAATAACTTATTCAATTATTCTATTACTTTTTCGCTATAAACCATCGGTAAAAATACCTTTTAAAAAAATATCTATCATTATTATAACCGTAGCTTTAATAACTCAAATTACTGCTTTATCTATTGCCATGGTTTACAGATTAAAAGTCTTAGGAACTTCTACATATGATTTTGGTATATTTATACAGATGTTCAATAATATGAAATCATTGAACGGGATGGTAACTACATTAGAAAGATCTGTTGTTTTAACACATTTAAAAGTACACTTCTCTCCTATTTATTATTTAATGTTGCCAATATATGTATTGTTTCCAAATCCATCAACTTTACAAATTATACAAGTTCTAGTTGTAGCTAGTGGTATTATTCCGTTATGGTTGATAACTAAGGAATCAAAAACAAATAGTTTTATTAGATTTGTTATTATGGTTGTTTATATTCTTTCTCCAGCTTTAATTACAAGCAGCTTTTATGATTTACACGAGAATTGTTTTCTAGCACCGCTAATTTTATTTGTGTTGTATTTTGCGATTAAGAAGAACACTATATTCTTTATTGTTTTTTCGATTTTGACATTATTGATTAAAGAAGATTCTTCATTATACCTTTTCTTTATTGGACTGTATTTAACATTTTCAACCTTGTTTGTTAACACTAAGAAAAAAGACGTAAAAACTATTTTTTATGGTATTGGACTTTTGATTTCATCTCTACTATATTTTTTAGTAATTACAAATTACTTAAATTCAAGTGGTGATGGAGCAATGTTTTGGCGATACAATAATCTGAACATTGACTCTGATATGGGACTTTTTGGTATAGTAACTGGATTTTTATTGAATCCTAGTTATTATTTAGCAACACTTTTTACTCCTCAAAAAATTAATACTATTTTGATTCTTTTAGGGTCTGTTGGATTTTTACCTTTTTTTGTCAAAAATTTAGCTAGTTACTTTTTGTTGGTACCAGTTATAATCATTAATTATATTACTACTTACCCATATCAACACCAATTTGGATTTCAATACTTTTATGGTTCAGCCGTATTAATAATATTTATGGTTTTATTAGCAGAAAAAGATCATCAAAATAACATGGGTTTCAGTTCTAAAATAAATCATTTCAATTTGATTAATTTTTTAGGCTTACTAGCAATAGCTGTTTCGTCAGTACACGGAATAAGTTATATTGCTGAAAGAGTTCAAATAGTTGAAACTTACAATAATAAAAAAGAAGTATATAATGAAATGAAAGAGTTTTTAATAAACTTTCCTGAAGAAAAGAAAGTGGTAGCTACCGGGTATCTTACTCCTTATTTAGCAGATCGCTATTATTTATACGACTATAGTTATTATGATTTGTCAGACTCAGAAGTAGAAATAGATTACATAATTGTAGATGGCAGGATTGCTAGTGAAAAATTAGAGGATATAGTCGTTAATATCAATAATAATGGATTTGTGGAAAGTACTTTATCGACAGAATATATTTTAGTATATGAACCATCAGAGTAATAATAATAAGATTTTGTAACAAATTTTTTGAGTAAAGATATTTTAGGAGGGAATCTATGAACCATTTAGTTGAAAAAAGGCAAGACTTACTTGATAGTAATGGATACTTAAATGAAGCTGGATATGCGCTCAAAGAAGTGTTTAACTATGATAGAAAAATGATAAAAGCTTCAAAGTGGCGGATTAAAGAGTGGGATTATTACTGTGCTATTTCAAAAGACTATGCTTTTAGTTTTACTGTAGCTGATTTAGGGTATATGGCGTTAATCAATGCCAGCCTTTTAGACTTTACAACTGGTAAAGAAACTAAAAAAACAAAAATGAAGTTTTTTACTTTCGGCAAATTAAATCTACCTTCTTCAGCTGATAAAGGCGATGTTGTTTACAAAGATAAAACTCATGATTTTAAATTTCTGAATAGAGACGATAAAAGAGTACTGGAAGTAAAGATTATTGATTTTGTTGACGGCAAGAATTTTACAGCTAAATTAAATTTTAAAAATTATCCAAATGATGATCGAATGCTTATTGCTACACCTTTTAAAGAATCGCTAACTAGGTTTTATTACAACCAAAAACTAAATTGTATGAATGTAAGTGGAGATATTTTAATAGGAAATAAAGAATATAAGTTTGATGAAAGTGAGGATTTTGGTGTTTTAGACTGGGGTAGAGGCGTTTGGACTTACAAAAACACTTGGTACTGGGGATCTTTGTCTTGTATGGTTGACGGAAAAAGAGTTGGGTTTAATATAGGTTATGGGTTTGGGGATACTTCAAAGGCAACTGAAAATATTATTTTTTATGATGGTACAGCTCATAAAATTTGTAATGTTGATTTTGATTTAGATGATAAAGATTATTCAAAACCTTGGCATTTTAAAGCTGATGATGATAGACTAAATTTAGTAATGACACCATTGCTTGATCGGATAGATAATACAAATTTATTAATTATAAAAAATTTAGGTCATCAAGTATATGGTAAATTTAATGGTTACATTATTCTTGACAATGGCAAAAAAATTAGTATTAAAGATAAAATTGGTTTTGCTGAAAAAATAACAAATCATTATTAAATATTTAATCACCAAGAAAGAAGGTTTTTTATGACTATTTCTAATTTAGTTAAAACTCAAAGAATATATTTTAGCCAAGGTAAAACAAAAGACTATCAAAAGCGCAAAGAAAGCTTAAGAAAGTTATATGACGCTATTATTGTGCACGAAAACGAAATCAAAGATGCTTTATATAAGGATTTAAACAAAAATCCTGGAGAAGCTTTCTTAACTGAGATAGGAGTTACTCTTAAGGAAATCACATATTTAAGTAAGCATTTAAAAAAATTAATGAAAGATAAAAGGGTTAAAACTGAAATAACTAATTTTCCCGCTAAAAGTTTTATATCACCAGCGCCTTATGGGGTTACTCTAATTATGAGTCCCTGGAATTATCCAATCTTTTTGACGTTAGCACCATTAGCTGGTGCTATAGCTGCTGGAAATACTGTGATTATTAAACCTAGTAATTATAGTCCTAATACTACTGATATTATTGAAAAAATTGTTAAATATGCGTTTAGTGAAGAATATATAGCTGTAGTAAAAGGTGGCCGTGAAGAGAATCAAGATCTTTTGAATCAAAAATTTGATTATATCTTTTTTACAGGAAGTTCCACGGTTGGCAAAATCGTAATGGAAAAAGCAGCTAGTAATTTAACCCCAATAAGCTTAGAGTTGGGTGGTAAAAGTCCAACAATTGTTACTGAAGATGCGAAAATTGGTTTAGCTGCTAAAAGGATTGTTTTTGGGAAACTAATCAATGTTGGACAAACATGTGTAGCACCTGACTATGTACTTGTTGATAAAAAAGTAGAAATACAATTTATTGAAGAAATAAAAAAGAACATTATAGAGTTTTATGGTGATAAACCACTTGAAAATCCAAACTATGGAAAAATAATTAATTCTAAGCATTACCAAAGACTTTTGGGGTTAATGAAGAATCAAGAAATCGCTTGTGGTGGAGTTGGCAATGATGAATTAGGAAAGATTTCTCCAACAGTACTTGTAAACGTGGACCCAAATTCTGCTGTAATGCAAGAGGAAATCTTTGGACCAATATTACCAATTATTAGTTATGAAGATTTAGGTGAAGCAATAGAATTTGTGAACTCTAGACCACATCCATTAGCGTTGTATTTATTTACTACCTCAAAAACAACAATGAATAATGTGCTTAGAAATTGCCAATTTGGTGGTGGTTGTATAAATGATACTATTATGCAAGTAGCTAGTGATTATTTGCCTTTTGGTGGGGTTGGCGATAGCGGAATGGGTAGTTATCACGGTAGTGCTAGTTTTAAAACGTTTAGTCATTATCGAAGTGTTATAAACAAATCTAATAAATTGGATATTCCACTACGATATTACCCAATAACAGCAAATAAGGAAAATTTCATAAAGAAGTTTTTAAAGTAATCTTAAACTTTTTTATAGATAGAGCTGTAAATATTGTACAGATTATAAAAAGAATTTTATTTAAGAAGAAAATTCACAGCGCCTATAACATTATATTGAGTTTTATTGTTTAAAGAATAAAAACTAAAAGAAAAAAGGGGAAGTATACTCAAAACAATAAAGCTATCTATTTTGAGTATACAAGACAAAAATGAAAAATCCGATTATTACTATAGAAATAGAAAATGGAAATAATATAGTTATAGAATTGTTTCCAGATATTGCATTCAATACTGTTTGTAACTTTATCAATTTAGCAAATCAAAAATTTTACAATGGCACTATTTTTCACCGGGTTATTAGCAATTTTATGATTCAAGGCGGAGATCCAAAAGGAACAGGTGCTGGAGGACCGGGTTATTCAATTAAAGGTGAGTTTATAAGAAATGGGTTTGAAAATAATTTAAAACACGACCGAGGAGTTATTTCAATGGCTCGAGCTCAACATCCAGATTCTGCGGGTTCTCAATTTTTCATAATGCATCAGACGTCTTTGCATTTAGATGGGTTGTATGCTGGTTTTGGAAAAGTTATTAAAGGTATAGAAGAAGTCGATAGAATAGCAAATGTTGAAACGAATCATCAAGATCGTCCAAAAGTTGATGTGAAAATTAAAAGTGTTACTGTAGATACATTTGGCGAAATATATCCTGAACCCAAAAAGATTTAAAATTGATCTTTTCATTAATTTCTAAAAATTTAATCACTTACATCACATATCTGCTATAAAATGGTATACTAATACATATATTTTATTTGGAGGGTTTAAAATGGTGATGAAAGAATCTGTAAAAAGAGAAATTAGTGATTTAAAGAGTTTTAAAAAAATTTATGAAACTATTGCATTCTTAACCTTTACTATTCTAATATTACAACAACTGGTTTATTTGGTAGTTAATTTAATTAATTTTACTAAATTAGGCTGGTTTACTACTGCTAATTTTGCATCAGCTAATCTACAAGCGTTTATTTCTAGAATAGTCACTATTAATAGCACAAGTATCATTATTGTTATTTTGGCTATATTAGGTTGGCTTTTATATTATTTCTTATTATATATTTTAGTATGGAGATTTTCACAAAAACGTAATATGGCAAAATGGACGTGGACCTTATTTGTTTCTTTTGGGCCAACATTATTTTTTATTCCGGCTTATATTTGGTTTATTCTTTATGTATTCCGTAAACCAATTATGATTGTTATTAAAAAGATAATAGATGAGTTTAAAAAAAGCAATGTTATTGAGGAAGACACTGTTGCTACTAGTGAAAGTGATAATAAAAGTATAAGTAGTACAAATTAAAACCAGAAATAATAAGTAGTTGTAGGTAATGATTAACTAATGAAATAATTGTTTGTAAGCAAAGCATAAAATGCTTTGCTTTTTACTTTAAGTATATTAGTTTTCACCGAAAATATGATATAATCTATTTGCTTGAATATTTGGAAAGGCATTATGGTATTTCATATGAAAAACAAAGAAAATATATCGCATATTATTAAATTTACATTGTTTTCAATTTCAGCAGGTTTAATACAGATTGCTTCATTTGCATTATTAAACGAGTTATTAAGTTGGCCATATTGGCCATCTTATTTGATTGCTTTGACTTTATCTGTTCTTTGGAATTTTACTCTTAATAGAAAATTCACTTTTAAATCAGCAGCTAATATTCCTAAGGCTATGGCTAAGGTTGCTTTGTATTATGTTATATTTACACCTTTATCTACTCTGTGGGGAAATGCGCTTGAACAAGCAGGTTGGAATGAATATATAATTTTGGGTGGAACTATGATAATCAATTTTACTACAGAATTTTTATTTACTAGATTTTATGTTTATAAAAACAATATTAATACAGCAGTTAAAATAACCCATTAATAAGGGTTGTTTTGAGTATACAGTTATGAAAACCATGGCTAATACTATAACGATTGTCCTTTACTAGGTTTAATTACTATGTTATAATTTCTTTACTGGAATCATAGCTCAGTGGGAGAGCATCTGCTTGACGTGCAGGGGGTCGGGGGTTCAAATCCCTCTGGTTCCACCATAATGACTTTAAATAGCTTCCAAAAATTAGAGAAGAGGTATACTAAGAATACCACTCTAATGAAGGGAGCTATTTTTTATAGTAATAAATACAATTAAATTTATTTAGATAAATAATTTTGTTTAAAATACTAAAAAAATATAACTATATATATTGAAAATCTCCATAAAAAAGTTTATAATACAATTAAATGGAGGAAAAAGTGTGATAAAAACTGTTGAAGATCTAAAAATCAAATATAAGAATTATAGTGATGTAAACGGTAAAATCCGAAGAGAAATAAAAGTTGGAACTTATATACCAATCATTAGAGGGTTATACGAAACTGACAAAACTACTCCGGGATATTATTTATCATCATATATATATGGTCCTTCGTATTTATCTTTTGATTATGCTTTATCTTATTATGGAATGATTCCTGAAAGGGTCACAAATTATACCTTGGCAACTTATAACAAACAAAAAACAAAAAAATATATTACTCCATTTGGAACTTATATATATAGAGACATCCCTAAGTCTGCTTATCCATTTGATATTTTAGCTATTGAAGAGAATAATTATGTATATCATATTGCATCGAAAGAGAAGGCATTGTGTGACAAGTTATATTCTTTAAAAACAGTGACAAGCATAAGACAACTACAAAAAATGATTTTTGAAGATTTAAGGATTTACTCTGATGAGTTTTTCTCTCTCGACATAGACAAGTTGAGTAAGCTAATACCAAAATATAAGTCAAAAAACCTAATGTTATTAAAAAAATACATTAAAGGAGAAGCATATGCAAATCATAGATCAAATGTTGAAAAAATATGATACTGCAACATTCGAAGATAAAAAAAATGCTATAAAAGAAATAATGCAGGAAATTGTGTTATCCGGTCTATCACGAGCTAATTTCTTTTCCAAAGCTGCATTTTATGGAGATACAGCTCTAAGAATATTCTATAATCTTGATCGATTCTCAGAAGATTTAGATTTCTCTTTACTAGTAAGTAATCCAGATTTTCGTTTTGAAGATTTTATACCAGTTATAAGAGAAGAGGTAGAATCTCTAGGTCTAAAACTTGATATTGAAGAGAAAACAAAAATACAAGAAACAAGTATCAAGTCAGTTTTCTTAAAAGGTAATACAAAAGAGCATTTCTTATTGTTTTATCCAAATTCGGATCAAGATCTATCTATATTGCATTCAAATGAGAAAATAAAAGTGAAATTTGAAATAGATATCAATCCTCCAGATTTTGCGACAACTGAAATGAAATTTAGACTATTGCCATCTCCTTACCAAGTAAGAGTGTACGACTTACCTTCATTATTCGCTGGTAAAATAGACGCTGTTCTTAGAAGGAATTGGAAGACGCGGATAAAAGGAAGAGATTTTTATGATTATATTTTCTTTTTGGCAATGGATACACCAGTAAATATCAAACATTTAAAGGCTAGATTAATACAGACTGGGTTCATTGATTCTAAGTCCTTACTGAATCGACAATCATTGATAGCACTTCTTAGAAATCGATTTTCAAATGTCGACTTTGAAGAGGCGAAAAAAGATGTCTTGCCATTTGTTAAGGACACTAGAAAACTAGATATATGGAGTGCAGAGTTTTTTATAAATATTACAGAAAATCTGAGAGTAGTAAACGACTGAAATCTATGAGTATTTAATATTTTGAAAGGAAAGAGAAGTGAATTTGATGAAATTTAATATCTCACCTAGTGGTGATTATCCATTTGTTAAATATTTATTAAATGTATGCACCATACTTTTTTTTGCATGTTTTCTCTTTTTTTGGTATAGGGTAATTAATGCCGATACGAGTTATATTGGCGGAATAGTCATATCATGTGGAGGTATAATATTACTTTATAGTTGTTTGTTATTTGCAAATTATGATATATCTTTCATTGATGAATCTATCGTTATTACTAATTGGCTAAATGTAAAGAGAAAATATAGATTAGATAGTTTGGATAACGTAGTTTACAAGTATTACATTATTACAACAATACTCGTTTAGTAACAAAACATAAAATGAGTCCTGTAGAATACAGAAACAATATGATATAATAAAATAATCAAAAGAGGGGTTTGACCACTTTTCTTTCCAACTTTTAGAAGCTATTTCAAAAACGATTTTTACAAAATGTTGTTGAATCACTCATACTATGAAAAAAAAGCATAGATTATGACTAAAATACATTTTTAATCAATGCTTTAGAAAATAATAATAGTTTTTATTGCAATATAACATAATACTTTATGTTTAAAAAATAAGAAAGGAATACCTTTCGAAGAAGGAGAAAATAATGTTGAAATTTATTGAAACAAAAAAGGCACCTCAAGCAATTGGGCCATATTCACAAGCAGTTCTAGCTGGAAATACACTTTATATTTCTGGGCAGACACCTTTAAATCCCACTAGTATGAAAATATCTAGTTCAGAAGTGAAAGGGCAGACAAAACAATGCTTAGATAATATTCTAGGTATTACTATTGAAGCGGGATATGATATTAGTGATATCGTTAAATGTACTGTTTTTCTTAAAAACATGAGCGATTTTAAGGATATGAATACGATTTATGCAGAATTTTTTGGGCAACATAAACCAGCTAGAGTGACTGTTGAAGTTGCCAAATTACCATTAGATGCTTTAGTGGAAATAGATGCAATTTGTTATAAATAAAAAAAAGTTCAAGTTGAATTATTAACTTGAACTTTTTGTTTCTAAAAATTTTAGCTAATTATACCAAACAGTTTTTCGAATACCCTATATAGAAAATCAAGAAAGTTGCGTCCTCCAAAGAATGGAATTCTAATGAAAACATAGTTTATTTGACTGATAACGGGTGCGTTTGGATAGTAATAAGATAGCGGGATAAATATCATAAAGAATAATGAAATAATTACTAAGATTAAAAATAGTCTTTTAAACCATTTGGGAATCAATCCTTTAGATATTTTATCTAGTTTAGCATTATTCTTATTAGATTCATTTTGTAACAAATGAACTTCAGTTTGTAAAGAAATAATCATTTCTTTTAAAGATATAATTTCATTTTTTAACTCGTCTTGATTTTGAGAACTGTATATGGTTTTCGGATCAGTAACAGGTTGTTTTTCTAAAACTTCTTTTTTTACTGGTTTAACATCTTCTTCAATATCTAAGATTACATCATCTAAATCATCTGCTTTATTTGATACTATATTTTTATCGACTTCTGTGGGTTCTTTAATATCGGTTTTTATTAAATCTTCCTCAATTTTGATGATAGGCTCATCCTGAACTATAGGTTCTTCTTTAACGATAGGTTCTTCTTTAACGGTAGGTTCTTCTTGAACAATAGGTTCTTCTTGAACAATAGGTTCTTCTTGAACAATAGGTTTAGGTTTTTCTTGAGTTTCTTGAATATCTAGGATTTCAATTTCAAGTTGTTCGGTTATATCATCATCTTTGTATAATTTTCTCGTTGAAGGATGTTTCTCATCATAATCTTTAAACATATATTCAATCATTTGATCTTTATTTATATAAGCGAATGCAATGATATTATTAAGCCTTGCGAATTCTTCAAGTTCTTTAAGGTTAAATTCATTAAGTTCTTCATGAACTTCAGGAATGTATTCATTCCTGTTTTTTAATTCATTAATAATTATTTCTAAAACTTGAATTTTGGTTAATCTTGTCGGCACTTTAATTTCATATTTTGCTCCGATTTGTTTTAGTTCACTTATTGTAGCGCTTAAGACTACTCTTTTAGCAAACAAATGACGAAGAAGTCCGTCAAAAGTTCCTTCATCATCGTAGATTAAAGGTTCTAGGTCTTTATGAAAAAGTCTTAAAGGAGGTAATGATTGACTTGATTTATACTTTTGGGTTACTTTCTCTAAAAATTCTGTTATTAATTCTTTTGGAATGTCCTTCTTTAATAAATAACTAATCAATGATTTCCAAAATTCTTTCAAATACTCTTTATCTATTTCTTTATTATTAAACTTGAATATTTCGTTTTCAAATTGAGTTTCAGAAAAAGAGTCAAACCATCTTAATCTAGTTTGTCTTCTAGATTCTTCTAAGCGTTCTGGACCCTCCACATCGCTTTCTGCTTTTAATAATTCATTATACTCTTGTTCAAGTATTGGGAAAAGTACCTTTTGTAAAGCATTAAAACGAATAGATCTAGGAAAGCTTATATCCAATCTATTTAAAAAATACTTTATTTCTTCCCCAGGAACATGCACTAAACTTTCCACAAGCTCATTAATTGAATCTCGGTCATTTAACTTTTGAAAAATGTCTTGCATAATGATTCTCCTTTAACATTATTTCATAAACATGATAAAAGTATTATAACACATGTATTTTTAAAATTAAATCGACTATGTTGAAAAAACTAGAAAACAATAAGGTTTGATGAACTGTATTTTAATAATGGAAAGTATTCTATTCAGTTTCGAACATCTATTTTTAAAGTTTTTTAAAAAATACCAATAAATATCAAACTAGAAACGTATAATATTATGAAAGATAAAAAAGAGGTGAAAATTATGAAAAAATTTCTTTTATTATTAACAATTATGTTTGCTGGATTTGGATTACTGGCATGTACAGATTCAAATAAAATAGATTACTCAGATTACACTTATTTGTCATTGGAAATGAATCCATCGGTTGATTTTATTATTGACGAAAACGATAAGGTATTTACATATCATTTTAGAAATGAAGAGGCAGAAGTAATTGCTGCAGGATTAGATTTAATTGGAAAGAATTATGAGGAAGCTTTGCATTTATATCTAAACGCTGCAATAGATACTGGATTCATTGATGTTGAAAGAGCAGATGGTGCTGTAATGATTCAAGCTGGTGGAAAGAATGATGCTACAAATGAAAGCTTTATGTTACAAGTTCAAACAACACTTCAGACATTCTTTTATGAAAATGCGATAGGAGCAGTAGTTTTAAAGGGTAGTGAAGTCGATGAAGCGGCAAAAGAATTAGTGGATACATATGAAATAACATATGGAACAGCTAAGTTAATACTCGCTTATATGGAAGATAATGAAGAGGCTTTGATTGAAGATGTTCTGGAAATGGATCCAAAAGATTTACTTGATGGTGTTATTACTAAAGCAAATCAGTATAGAGATCTTTATCTAAATCAAATTGAAGCTGCAGCTCAAACAATAAAAGATGAACTAGTAGAAGCGCTACAACTACAAGTTCAGGCACATAGAAGCGCTGTTATTGATGCCAC
>Ga0265294_10006649_pt1 | contig 13830 bp, 8 predicted proteins | sample MunlanPumphouse3_FD_192504 | JGI IMG/M metagenome (GOLD analysis project Ga0265294, IMG submission 192504) | Groundwater microbial communities from a municipal landfill in Southern Ontario, Canada - Pumphouse #3 | ecosystem: Environmental > Aquatic > Deep subsurface > Groundwater | place... | reverse complement strand
AATGGAAAGCACAGATTTAGATTACCTTCTTCAAAGAATCCGTGAAAGAGGATATAATGAAAATGAATTAATATGGGTAGAACACTAATCTATCTTTATTACCATCTGATTATGTGATTATTTGTTCGAGATTATTATATCCACAATCTCTTTTAGATATTTTGCATCTGTAGTGTCGAAGGTTGCAAGATGCTCGCTATCAACATCAAGAACACCTATAACATCATCATTTTGTATCATCGGCACTACTATTTCCGATTTTGATAAAGAACTGCAAGCAATATGTCCGGCGAATTTTAAAACATCAGGAACTATAAGAGTTTCTTTTTTCTCCCATGAAACGCCACAGACACCTCTGCCTTTGGGTATCCTTGTACACGCTAAGGTGCCTTGAAAAGGACCTAATACTAATTGAGTGCCGTCAACTAAATAAAAGCCAACCCAATAAAAGTTAAAAACAGATTTTAAAACAGCGGTTATGTTAGACAAATTGGCAATTAAGTTCGTCTCACCGGATATTAAATGCTTTATTTGTGGAATTATTTCAGCATAACGTATTGATTTGTCAGCATCTGATGTAAATGTTATGTCTTCGTTCATATTTATAATCTTAAATTTATAGCTTGTCTAAAAAATCTTTTATGTCTTCAACACTAATGTCTTTTTCTATAACGCGTTTGTCTTTATCCAACAAAAACATATAAGGAATAATGCTGAGGTCGAATAATCCTTTTGCTTCAATCTCGTTGTTGTAGTTCCATGTGTTAATATACTTATGATTAGCATTTTCTTTTATATAATGCTGCCATACTTCTTTGTCTTTTTCGAAATATACGGTGATAACTTTAATTTTACCTTGTTTGATAGCTTGGTTTAAAGTTTCTATTTCATCTAATTTTCGACACACTTCTACACATGTCGGACAATCAGTATTTTGAAAATACAGCAGAATATATTCACCTTCAATGGAATAGATATTGGTCTTTGTGCTATCCGGCAGTACTATTGCAAAATCGGAAATTAGACTTCCTTTTCTGTTTTTGTCGAAGCGTGATAGCTGAAATTTATAAAACTGGGTTTGCAACGCATCTAATTTATCATACTGTATTGTATGCTTAAGCATTTCAATATAAACATCTTCTGTCCAAAATGGAGATGAAATATCGCCAATAACATCTTGCCATATATTGAAAAGTGTGTTGTATGTTTTTTCAGATACTTGAGCTTTATCCAAAATTCTATCGACTAAAGAATCCGGCAGAATGTCGCCGGCTTTATATAACATGACGGCATATTGCCGGAACTTATTGAACGCTATTGGCGTATTCAGCAGTCGCTCGTCTTCAAAAGGGTAAACGTCAAAAAAATGTTCCATCTCATATTGTATCATCAAAATCTGATTCTGATATACATAGCTCGGAGGCTCCGGAATTTCAGTTGTCGCATGTAATAATGAAGTAATGAGGGCATTAGGAAATTGCTGCGAAATATTTTGTTTGTAAATTTCTATCTTCTGCATTTTAGTTCTCGCTAATATCTTTAAGGAATCCATCTTGGCTTTTTTATCTTGTTCGGAAATAAAAGCACTGCTGGTCTCATAAAACTGTTGCTCTAATATACTCATTTGATAATCAGTGTTCTGTAGCTTGTGATGGTAGGCAATATTAGCATTATTTTCATCACTGTTTTCAAATGAAACACTATCTTTTTGCAATATGATTTTGAACTTTTGATGCAAAGTGTCAGAAATTAGGATTTCTGTTAACATTATTGAATCGGTAGTCAGCAGATAAAGCCCCGGTACTATTGGCTGTTGTTGCTGAAAGACAGTATGTTGTCGGCATTTCACAGTCATAAAGTTCACAAAATCATTATTTTCAAAATGTTGTAAATACAGAGAATCCGATGAGCAACTATCCGACAGCACCTCTATTTTCAGTTTGCAGGGTTGTGAAACAGACTGAGTTGCTAATCCGCAGTATAGCAATAGCATAAGAGGGTAGAGAATATTTTTGTGATAGATATTTCGAGACATTAACTTCCGACATTATTAATATAAAATACAGTTTACAAAGTTACAGCAAACTTTTGAATTAATAGCCAAATATATTTACTGAAATCGTAAAATATACGTATTAATAAATTGTTTCATATAATAAATTTAGGCATTTAATATATTTGTATATCTTTGCCAAATGAATTTTAATACTTAAACGTCATGAAAAAATCACTTTACTTTGCTCTTGTCTTAATTTTATCATCTTTTTGTAATATTGCTAATGCTCAAGATGTTCCGCCAGCCGGCACACCTTATTTAACATTAACCGTAACGCCGGGTGCTGAAATATGCTTCGATTTACAAACTATCGGAACCAACAAAGTGTGGTTAGATCTCGGAGATGGTTCATACATGGTATTCACCAACACTTCAGCCAACTGGATAGGTGATACTTACGTGACACCTATTACTGACGAAATAAAATTTTATGGCAACTTGTATAAGTTTTATTCGATTAAAAACGGCTCCAATATCACAGGTTGTGACCCGACACAAATGGCAGACCTCATGTGGTTGGAATTAGAAGGTGACCAATTGTCCTCAATCGATGTTTCACAAAATTTTATGTTGCAAAAACTATATCTGGAAGATAATAATATTGAGAATTTAGATGTGCGAAATTTACCAAATTTAGCTCGTCTTTATTGTCGCAATAATGGCATGACTTCTCTTTTGGTAGATGGTTGTACAAGCCTCTTTTTAGTATATTGCGAAGGAAACCTCATGGAAGCATGTGCTTTGGATAGTCTTTATATGGGATTGAATACTGAAACTAACGGATTACTGTATTTAAAAACCATATATTTCCCCGGAAATCCGGGGCAAAGTACAAGCACAACAACAATAGCTACAGATAAAGGTTGGAACGTATGTAAATGGGTATCAAGTGGTAATTCTACTCCTATAGTTGGAGATGGCACAGGATGTGAACATATAGCCTTAACTGAATTTGACGGCACAAAAACATGTGTATACCCTAATCCTGTGTATGATGAACTTAATATTAAAGGCAGTCACATTTCTTCTATAGAGATAACAGACATCTTCGGACACGTTATGATGAGCCAAAAAAATATAGATGTAAATTCAACAGTTATACATACCGACAAGTATAAATCAGGATTTTACTTCGTGCGTATGAACTCTGAAGCAGGAAATGAAACTTATAAAATAGTGGTAAAATAACATCTCTGTTGTATACCTCTGTATAAAAAAAAGAGCCGTACGGCTCTTTTTTTTATTTAATCACTTTTACAGATAAACCTCTTTCCTTGATTTTATCAACAATAAGATCTAATTGCGATTTGTCTTGAAGTCCAAAGCTGATATTAACCAACACATAACCTATTGGTATAGAAACATTTGACCTTTCATGTAAAATGTTTACGACATTAGCTTTCATACTCTGTAAAATGTCAAGTAATTTTTTCAGTTCTCCCGATTGGTCCGGCATTATTATCTGTATAGTAGCTCTAAGCCCTTCTTCCATCATACCTTTTTCTACTATTTGCTCTAAAAGTTGCATGTTGATATTACCGCCGCTGACGACAGGAACTACATTTTTACCGGCGAAATCACATTTTTTAAACAAGACAGCTGCTACGGAAGTAACGCCGGCAGGTTCTGCCAATATTTTGCAACGCTGCAGCAGAAGATAAGCTGTATGTGCTATTTCTGTATCTGTTACTGTCACCAACTCATCAACATATTTTTCAACTATGTCGAAAGTCATACTTCCAGGAGTTTTAACGGCAATACCGTCAGCGATAGTATGCACTGAAGGGAGTGTTATAATTTTCTTCTCGGCTATAGACTTTAGCATGGAAGGAGCACCGGCAGCCTGTACACCAATAACCTTGATTTTCGGATTTATATTCTTGATAGCCAATGCAATACCGGCTATCAGTCCGCCGCCGCCAATAGGGACTACTACTGCATCAACTTTGGGACACTGATTATAAATTTCTAATCCTATTGTTCCTTGACCGGCTATTATCATCGGGTCGTTGAAAGGGTGTATATAAGAGGCTTTATGTTCGTTGCAAAAAACCTGCGAAGCTGCGAACGCATCATCGAAAGTTTCACCTGAAAGAACTACATCGGCACCATAACTTTTAGTTGCTATAACTTTTAAAGGCGGTGTAAATACCGGCATAAAAATAGTGCTTTTTAATCCCTGATGTGTGGAAGCAAAAGCTACACCCTGAGCATGGTTGCCGGCTGAAGCTGCCACCACACCGTTTTTTGTATCTTCTTTAGGCAAATTGGCTATTTTGTTATATGCACCTCTAACTTTAAAAGCTCCGGTTGTCTGTAAATTTTCTAACTTCAAAAACACATTTGCACCCGACATTTGTGAAAACGATTTCGATGGCAAAAGATTTGTAACCTTGATAATACCGTCTAACGTAGACTGTGCCGATATTATATCCGAATATTTTATCATAATAATTAAGATTAATTTTTGCTGCAAAATTATTCTTTTTTTATGAATAAAACATGTATAAAATAAAGTAAGTTTGTAAGTTCAAATAAAAAATCATCAATAGGTGCGTACCTACGGCACGCTGTTTTACATGATTCATTCTATTCTATCAAGCTATTGTCCCTGACGGAACAAAGCATGTTTATGGCAAAATTGCTGTTTATCAATTACAAACATGTGACCCCTTCGGGGTCGTTGGCAGCTGTGTCACAAATTTCAGGCTATAGATATGTGACCCCTTCGGTTTCATGTCAGAGAATTTATAAACTGATAAGGCAAACCCGAAATTGTTGCAAAGCAACAATGCAGACCCGCCTTGGCTGATGTGGTTTTGACGCAGCGGAAGACTTTTTTGTTACTTTTCTAATCATAAAAAAGTAAAAGAAGAAATCTTTATTGTATTTTCGCACTTGCTAATGAATCTACGAAATTTATTATCAAAAAACAATTTATTATAATTCCTTTTTTATTATAAAAAATTTGTACTTTTGCACTCCCGATAAGGGACGTTAGCCCAGTTGGTTCAGAGCGCTGCCTTCACACGGCAGAGGTCACTGGTTCGAGCCCAGTACGTCCCACTTTTAGTATCCGGTTCTTTACCGATTAAAAGGGAATTTGGTGCAAAACCAAAACTATCCCCGTAGCTGTGATTTCCTTAATGAAACCGCTAATTTACAAGCCACTGTCGACAGATGGGAAGGCAAAGCGGCTTCGGAATAAGTCAGAAGACCTGCCGCATACTTCGTTCATGTAGCTTTCGGGTGAAAGAGCCATCGAATATTCCTCTCAAAAAGAATATTCTTACTCATTATCCTTAGCTGCCATTTATTAACTTTTTAATTTTTTATTATGAGATTTAAAATTGTTATGGTAGCTTTTCTGTCAATTTTCGCAGGAAATGTCTTTGCACAAGGTCCGTATCCGCCTGCTGCCGGTCAAGAAGGATCAACAGCTATTCATTTTAGCTCTTCTGATTTTGTTACTTGGGGTGATGGTATTCAGCTTACACGTGGCTTTACCGACATTTCTAATCCTACAACTTTGGCATCTTTCGGCTATCCGGCTATCGCACTCGGAATAGCGCAGGAATCTTCTATGGATGTCGTCAGCCTCGGCGATGCAGGTGAGGCTGTTATCACTTTCGACCGCCCGATTGTCAACGGTGACGGCTTCGATTTTGCTGTGTTCGAAAATGGCTTCGACGATAGATTACTCGAACTAGCCTTTGTTGAAGTCAGCTCCGATGGAGTTAACTTTGTGAGATTCCCTGCTGTGTCTCTTACTCCCGAAGCACCGCAAGTAGATACCTACGGCTCTTTAGACCCGACCAACCTGCATAACTTAGCCGGTAAATACCGTCAGGGTTATGGCACACCTTTCGATTTAGACGATGTCGCCGGCGAAGCTAATTTAGATGTTAATAATGTGCGCTTTGTGAAAATTATTGATGTAGTCGGTTGTGTTAATGACGAGTATGCAAGATATGATTCTCAAGGACATAAAGTAAACGACCCGTGGTCAACACCTTTTGCCTCCGGCGGCTTCGATTTGGACGCTGTAGGCGTTATCAACGCCGGCAAACCGTTCAGCTTGTCGAATTTTAATGACCTGACACTTGGCGATAACTCTTATTGGAATGGCTCTGACGGTAGCGGCAGTTTCCAATCCGGAATAGTCGAATATATCAACAGCTACGACCAAAGCTACGGCTCGTGGAGCGGCTTCGCTTATTCTAATATGACAGATAATGTTACTTACGGCTACGAAAATCAGTATAGCGCATTTACTCGCGGCGGAATGGATGCCGGCGAAGATGGCGGTACTAACTACGGTGTCGCTTATGTGAGCATGGACTGGGCAAGCGGTACATACGACCCGATTTCTGTCAAGGCAAATATCACCGGCGAAGAGGCTTTTATCGTGAACGGCTGCTATGTCACTAATGCTACTTACCCTTATCTGTCAATGCTTAACGGCGATTCGTTTTCAAAGAAGTTCGGCGGCGAAACAGGTAATGACCCCGACTGGTTTAAAATTGTCGTCTTCGGTATAGACGAAAATGGTGATGAAACCAATGAAATAGAATTTTACCTCGCAGATTATAGATTCGACGACAATTCGTTGGATTATGTTGTCGACAATTGGCAATGGTTGGAACTTAGCTCCTTAGGTAAAGTAACCGGATTGCGCTTCTATCTGGAATCTTCAGATGCAAGTGCTTACGGTATGAATACCCCTGCATATTTTTGCTTGGATAATATTTATATTAATACAGATGAAGGCGTTGGCGTACAGTCTTTTGCAACAAACAAAAATAATATCGGCATCTATCCTAATCCATCTGCCGGTAAATTTTATATCGATAATATCAACAATTGTGATTTGTATGTCTATGATATTCAAGGACGTTTGGTGCATCAAGAAAATAATATTCAAAATAAAAATTGTTTTGACATCTCTTCGGAAAAGTCAGGAGTATATTTTGTAAAAATATATACTGATAATCAATGGATTAACAAACGTGTTGTTTTAGTAAACTAAAAATATGAAAAGATTTATACTTTTATCTCTGCTTACAATTTTAAGCTCTACTTTTGCTAAATCGCAATATATTGCGAAAGTATGGGAATACAAGCCGGCTCCCGGTCAATTTATCAACTCATCACCGTGGGGAGTGCCAAGTTCTGTCAATACTTTAATAGGCGGAATAAATGGCAGCCTGTCTTTAGGCGCTTTTGGTGGCTATGTCGTCTTCGCCTTTGATAATCCTGTGGAAAACGACCCCGACAATCCTTTCGGGGTCGATTTTACTATATTCGGAAATCCGCAAAACGACTGGTCTGAACCAGCTGTCGTATATGTCATGAAAGATGAAAATAATAATGGACAACCTGATGATACATGGTACGAACTTGCCGGTAGCGACTACTTTTTCTCGTCTTCCGTAAAAGATTTTTCGGTCGTATATATTAATCCGCAGCAGAATGTCGCCGCTGATGTTCCATGGTTAGATTCCGAAGGTAACGAAGGTTTTATTTATGCTAATGAATTTCATCTTCAGCCGTATTATCTGCTGACGGATTCTTTTCCGGAAATCAGTGATGAGCAATATGAAGTAAGCGGCTCTTATATCGCCGGTAATATCAATAAAAATAATGCTGCTAACATAAAATCTTATAAGAGAGGCTTCGGATATGCTGATAATCAGCTTAGAGGTAGTGCACCGTACACAACTCCGGATAATCCTTATACCGATGAAAAGGAAAATTCCGGCGGTGATGCCTTCGATATTTCTTGGGCTGTTGATGAATACGGCAATTATGTGGATTTAGATGCTATTCACTTTGTGAAAGTGCAAAATGCTATGCTCGGCGATGCCGGATGGCTTGGCGAAATATCTACGGAAATCACAGGCGCTGTTGATGTAGAACCGGATAATTCAATAACCGGCGTAGATGAAATGCTGATTATCAAAGATTTACCTGATACCATAAACACTTCATCTTATCAACTTGAGGTCTTCGCTTTTTCGCAAGGACGACTGATGGAAAATGAAGATGTCGTTTGGACAGTTTCTCCCGATATTGCAACTATTGGAGAACATAATATGCTGAATATTACCGGAGATGGAACTGTAACTCTGACGGCAACTTTGCAATCAAATTCTGATGTCTCAAGAACCGTAACTGCTTATTTGATAAAGAGTTGTCCAGGTATCAACGACTTAAATCAATCGTTAAGCCTGTATCCGAATCCTGCAAATAACTATATCGTTTTGAAAAATGCTTTGAATAAAGATATATCATTTTATGATATTTCCGGTCGCTGCATGATGACTGTGAAAAATTATGATAATACTCCTATAAATATAAGTGATTTTAAATCAGGATTTTATATTGTAAAGACAGATAATGTGGTGCTTAAATTTGTAAAAGATTAATAAAATAGTGCGAATAACAGGATTCAAATGTGTAGTAGTTATATTTTTGTTGCTGATGAGTGTTTGTCAAACTCTGATTGCACAAAGCAATGCCGATACTGTTGTGCATGCACTTTCCGGGGTTGAGATAAAAGCTGACAGAATTTTTGTGAAAGAAGAAGCCGGCATGAAAGAGACTGTCATAGATTCTTTAATCATGAAAGAGAAAGTCAACGTGTCGCTGTCGGATTTGTTGTCGGAAAATACGCCTGTTTTCATTAAAAACCATGGGCGTGGAGCGTTGGCAACAGCTTCGTTTCGCGGCACAGCTGCCTCACATACGCAAGTTACATGGAATGGGCTGAATATCAACTCGCCAATGACCGGCATGGTCGATTTTTCGCTGATACCTGTTTATATCGCTGACAATATCAACATAAAACATGGTACAGCTTCTATCGCCGACAATAGCGGTGGACTTGGCGGCTCTATAAATATCAATAATTCAATAGATTGGACTGATACTTTCAACCTGAAATACCTGCAAGCAGTAGGCAGCTACAAAACTTTAGACGAATTTCTGAAAATAGGGTGGGGCAATAAAAAAGTTCAAATCCGAAGTCGCCTTTATCATAATTATTCAAAAAACGACTATACTTTTGTCAATCATGGTATTGTTAACATAAATCCGGAAACCGGAGCTTTTGAAAACCCGATAGATACCAACGATAATGCGGCTTACACGCGTTATGGTATGTTGCAGGAAATATACTATCGTCCGACAGAAAACAATGTCGTTTCTGTTAAATATTGGGGACAATTTGCAGACCGCTCTATTCCGCGCGCTACAAGCTATGAAGGTCCTGATAACTCCAATCTCAACGACCAGACAGATGTAGACCACAAAGTCATTATTGATTGGAACAATTATGGCGACAATTACAAGTTGACTATCAGAAGTGGATATGTCTACAAAAATTTGATTTATACGCTGATGAACAATGTCAGCGGAGTAGGACTTGTGCCGGCGGTCTTCTCCGTAAGCAATACTAATAGTTTCGCTAATAATGCGGATTTTACATATAATTTTAAACATAATTGGTCTGTCGAATGTAGCCTTAATGCTAATTATTATGATGTATGCTCTTATGACTCAATAAAATTCACCGGCTACGATGTCAGCCGGAGCGAACTGTCAGGCTTTATATCTTTAAGAAAAAGTTTTTGGAACAGGTTAAATCTGAATTTAATGTTGCGACAGGAACTTATTGACGGAGTGTTCGTCCCCTTAATTCCGTTCTTAGGCTTCGATTTTAAAATATTAAAACAGCACGATTTGCTGTTTAAAGGTAATATTGCTCGCAATTATCATGCACCAACATTAAATGACTTATATTGGCAGCCCGGCGGTAATCCGGATTTGTTGCCGGAAAATGGTTTTAGTTTTGAACTTGGCGTTGAATATCAGTTCGTTAAAGATGATTTTAAGCTAAAATCAGAACTTACGGCTTATCGCTCCGATATAAACAACTGGATTATCTGGATACCGAGCTTCAGAGGCTATTGGGAACCTATGAACATAAAGCGAGTGCTGTCGCAGGGAATAGAAGCTACCATAGATTTGAATTGGAAAATTGGCAAAGTCGGGATTAGAGTTTTGGGTAATTATGCTTATACAAGTGCAAAAAACTATGGCGATGTGCTGACTTGGGGTGATGAATCTTATGGTAAACAATTGGTTTACATTCCGTTACATTCCGGCAACGCTATGCTGCAACTGGCATATCGTGGCTTTCATATAACCTATCAGAATAACTCTTATAGCGAGAGATTTACAACTTCGAGCAACGATGTTACACGCCGCGACTGGCTGTATCCTTATTTCATGAACGACCTGTTCGTAGGTAAAGACTTCAACTTCAAGAAAATAGACATGTCAATAGAATTTAAAATATATAATCTGTTTAATGAAACCTATCATTCCATCTTGTATCGACCAATGCCAAAACAAAACTACTTGTTGCAAGTCGTATTCGGAATCTAAAAAAATGCTGCCGAACAAAATGTTGTTTGCGTGCAGCAATATTTTTTGGGATTTTGTCAAAACGACTGTAAGCCTGTTAGTTATAACAATGGTGTTACTGTTTACTTCATGTATGCACGATGAAGAGTTGTGGAAACATCAAACAGAAATATACAAACCTTTTAATGGCGTATTTATCGTTAATGAAGGTAACTTTATGTACGACAATGCTTCACTTTCGTATTATGATTTGGAAACTAATGAGGTTATAAATGATGTGTTTTATACAGTTAATGGCTTGACCTTGGGTGATGTTGCGCAATCTATGACAATTAGAGATAGCTTGGGCTATATTGTCATGAACAACAGCGGAAAAGTGTATATAATCAATGTAAATTCTTTTGAATATGTAGGTAAAATAACAGGTTTGACATCTCCGAGATATATTCATTTTGTCAATGATAATAAAGCCTATATTACTGATTTATACGCAAAAGCGATTACGATAGTGAATCCGCAGACAAATACTATAATCGGCAGCATCTCGGTCGACAATCACGAGTCGCAATTTTATCAGCACCCGACAGAGCAGATGGTTCAATATGGAAAGTATGTTTTTGTAAGTTGTTGGAGTTATGATAATAAAATACTTGTTATTGATACAGAGCAAGATACCGTTGTGGATTCTATAGAAGTGATAAAACAGCCAAATTCTTTGGTTTTAGATAAATATGGCAAGATATGGGTGGCTTCTGATGGGGGATTTAGTGGCTCACCATATATTCAAGATGTTCCTGGCTTAACTTGCATTGATGCTGAAACGAGAATGGTGTTGAAGACTTATTTGTTTGATATTGAGGATTCTCCGTCAGAAATTAAAATTAACGGCAGCCGAGATACAATTTATTTTCTGAACAGGCATGTATACCGGCATCCGGTTCAATCGGAGACTATGCCTGAGATTTTTGTTGAAAGTCAGTATCAGACTTCATTTGGCGGTTTTTATGGCTTAGCCGTAGATCCGGCGACTTCCGAAGTTTATGTTTCAGATGCTATTGATAACACTCAGCGTGGCTATGTATATCGCTATTCTGCTGACGGTACTTTGTTAGATAGTTTTAAGGTCGGCATTATACCGGGCGAATTTTGTTTTAAGTAGGTCTGTTTAGAGATGACGACAATAAAAAAAGCCTGTCGATTGAACAGGCTTTTTTGTTAATATTTTAAGATTAATTACATCTTTTTTATAGCGGCTTGAGCAGCTGCAAGACGAGCTACAGGAACTCTGAACGGAGAGCAAGAAACGTAGGTGAAACCTGTGTTGAAGAAAAATTCAACGGAAGCAGGGTCGCCACCATGTTCGCCGCAAACACCGACTTTCAGGTTCGGACGTGTAGAACGTCCTCTTTCTGTACCTATCTTTACCAATTGTCCTACACCGTGTTGATCCAAAGTGTTAAACGGGTCAGCAGGTAAAATCTTTTCGTCTACATAAGTATTGATGATAGCGTTGACATCATCGCGGGAGAAGCCGAAAGTCATCTGTGTCAGGTCGTTGGTTCCGAATGAGAAAAATTCTGCAACTTCAGCAATTTCATCAGCAACCAAAGTAGCTCTCGGAATTTCAATCATAGTTCCGTAGAGATAGTTGATAGTTACATTGAACTTTTCTTCTGTAGCTTTCTTAACTCTGTCGGCGATAGCTTTTTGATGTTTCAGCTCTGTTACCGACACTGTAAGAGGAACCATGATTTCCAAGTGCGGGTCAAAGCCTTCGACCATCAATTCTGCTGTGGCTTCGAATAATGCACGGAACTGTGTTTCAGTGATTTCCGGATAAACGATGCCAAGTCTCACGCCGCGTAAGCCCATCATAGGATTAACTTCGTGGAGGTTGTCGATACGTCTTTTTATCTCTTCATAAGAGATGCCTCTATCTTTGGCAAGAGCGCGTTGTTTATCTTCAGTTTGCGGAACAAATTCGTGCAAAGGAGGATCCATAAGTCTGAAGGTCAATGGTTTGCCGTTCAAAACTTTTAGAGTGCCTTTAGCTGCTTCACGGATGTACGGCTCTAATTCATCAAGAGCTTTGATACGTTCTTCTGTAGAACCGGCAACAATCATATTACGTAATTTAGCTAAAGGAGCTTCGCTGTTTTTCCCGTAGAACATGTGTTCTATGCGGAATAAACCGATACCTTCAGCACCGAAGTTTACTGCATTTTGAGCATCTTCCGGAGTGTCGGCATTAGTACGGATGCCCATAGTGCGGTATTTGTCGACTATCTTCATAAACTTTTGGAAACGTGGGTTTTCTGTAGCATCTATCATGTTGATAGCTTCATCATAAACCCAGCCTTTAGAACCGTTGAGGCTGATAACATCACCTTCTTTGAAGGTTTCACCATTGATGGTGATAGTGTTGTCGCCATTGAATTTTATGGCGTCACAGCCTACGATACAACATTTACCCCAGCCGCGAGCTACAAGAGCAGCGTGAGAAGTCATACCGCCGCGAGCTGTCAAGATGCCGGTAGCTGCACGCATACCTTCAACGTCTTCAGGGTTGGTCTCTTCGCGTACGAGGATGTTGTTTACTTTAGCTTTATTGTATTCCATTGCCTTTTCGCTTGTGAAAGCTATTTTGCCTACAGCACCGCCGGGACCTGCAGGTAGACCTTTAGCAATGACTTTATGTTTTTTCTCATCATCAGCGTCTAAGATAGGGTGTAATAATTCGTCTAACTGAACAGGAGTGAGGCGCATTACAACTTCTTTGTCGCTAATCATATTTTCGTGTAACATATCGAGAGCCATCGTCAGCGCAGCAACGCCGGTACGTTTACCGACACGGCACTGCAACATATAAAGTTTACCTTCTTGAATAGTAAACTCTATGTCAAGCATATCGTGGTAGTTGTGTTCGAGAATGTCGCGAATGTCGCAGAGTTCTTTATATGTTTCGGGCATTAACTCCTGCATTGAGTGCAGATGTTTGTTTTGCTCGTTTTTGGTGTCGTCATTAAGAGGGTTTGGCGTTCTGATGCCTGCAACTACGTCTTCGCCTTGAGCGTTGATGAGCCATTCGCCATAGAATTGGTTTTCGCCGGTAGCCGGATTACGGGTGAAAGCAACGCCGGTAGCGGAGTTGTCGCCCATGTTGCCGAAGACCATAGCCTGAACGTTGACGGCAGTTCCCCAATCATCAGGAATGCCTTCTATTCTACGATAAGAGATGGCTTTTTTGCCGTTCCAGCTTTTGAAAACAGCTTTGATGCCGCCTTCTAATTGAGCTTCTGCATCATCAGGAAAGTCTGTTCCGAGAGCTTCTTTGATTTTTATTT
>Ga0265294_10006646_pt1 | contig 13834 bp, 11 predicted proteins | sample MunlanPumphouse3_FD_192504 | JGI IMG/M metagenome (GOLD analysis project Ga0265294, IMG submission 192504) | Groundwater microbial communities from a municipal landfill in Southern Ontario, Canada - Pumphouse #3 | ecosystem: Environmental > Aquatic > Deep subsurface > Groundwater | place... | reverse complement strand
GAATTGTTTCATAAAAGAATGCGTATTTCAGAGAAGGTAGCGCAATTTAAAAAGGAAAACAATATTCCCATATTGAATACTTCAGTTGAAAGAGCAAAGCTCGCTCAGATTTCAGAAAAAGCTGATGGTGATATGGTTTTCTATTCAAGAATACTATTCAATACTCTTTTTGAAATGAGCAGATCTTACCAGGAAAAATTAAATCATCCTAAATCCGTTTTAATGCATAAAATTGAAGCAGCTATTGAGAATACAAACAAACTTTTCCTTTCAGCTGGTAACATAGCATGTCAGGGAGTTGAAGGTGCATATTCGCAATTAGCCTGCGACAAACTGTTCGATTCGCCTAACATAATGTACTTCACAACATTTGAAGGTGTTTTTTCTGCGATAGATAAGAATTTGTGCAAATATGGAGTGCTTCCTCTTGAGAACAGTACTGCAGGTTCTGTAAACAAAGTATATGACCTTATGATGAAATACAAATTTAATATCATAAGAAGCGTAAGACTGAAGATAGATCATAATCTACTTGCAAAAAAAGGCGTGAAGAAAAGTGAAATAAAGGAAATATACTCACATGAGCAGGCTATCAACCAGTGTTCCGAGTTTATTAAACAGTTAGGCAATGTAAAAATTAACGTATGTGAGAATACTGCAGTTGCAGCAATGATGGTAGCTAATAGCGAAAGATTTGACATTGCGGCTATATCATCACGATCATGTGCTGAACTATATGGTTTAAACTGCGTATGTGAATCTGTCCAGGATAAAGGTAACAACTATACTAAATTCATATGCATATCAAAGGACATTGAAATATATCCTGGTGCGGATAAAACCAGCATTATGATGGTTTTACCTCATAAACCCGGTTCTCTTTACAGGGTACTTGCAAGATTCTACATCCTAGGAATAAATCTTGTTAAACTGGAAAGCCGTCCGATACCTGACAGAGACTTTGAATTCATGTTCTACTTTGATATTGAAACACCGGTATATTCTGAACAGTTTACTCAACTTATCAATGAACTTGACGAAATGAGTGAAGACTTTAGATACTTAGGTAGTTATTTGGAGATAATATGAAAAAATATGGACTGCTTGGCAGAAAATTAGGACACAGCTACTCTCCTTTAATACATTCGCATTTAGGAAAGTACGAATACATTCTTTTCGAAAGAGAACCTGAACGGCTTAACGAGTTTTTTTCAGATACCTCTATTTTTGGATTTAATGTTACTATTCCATACAAGAAGGATGCATTAAAATACTGTAAAATTCTAACTTCAATTGCGGAAAGAACTAAATGCGTTAACACTGTAATTAGAAAACAGGGAGATTTTCTTCTCGGGGAAAATACTGACTATTACGGATTCATGTATATGATAAAAAGAAGCGGAATAAATATTGAAGGTAAAAAAGTCCTGCTTTTAGGAGACGGAGGTTCAGCTGCTACAATCAAAGTGGTAATTGAGGATTTAAATGCAAACAGTCTTGTTACCATATCCAGAAGAGGACCTATAAATTATGAGAGTATTCATCTTCATTATGATAGCGATATTATAATAAACTCGACTCCAGTGGGTATGTTTCCTAATAATGGAGAAGCGGTTATAGATATATCAAACTTTAAAAATTGCATAGCTCTTTTTGACCTGATTTATAACCCTGCTCGGACAAAACTGATGTATGACGCAAAACAGTTAGGCATACCTTCATATAACGGACTAGCCATGCTTGTCGCTCAAGCTAAGAAAGCATCTGAACTATTTACTGATTCAATAATTGATGATTCTGTTATTGAAGACATTATAGATAAGGTATCTAAAATGTCTATGAATATTGTAATCATTGGAATGCCAGGAAGCGGAAAGAGCACAGTTGGCAGGGCTTTAGCGAAATTAACTGACAGATGCTTTATAGACACTGATGAAGAGGTATCAAGAACTTATCATAAAGATACAGCTGAAATAATAGTAAATGAGGGGGAAGCGTTCTTTAGAGATCTTGAAACTCAAGCATTAGAAAATGTAACGAAGAAAAGCAACTGTGTGATATCTACAGGAGGAGGTATCGTTACAAGAGAAAGAAACAAGTATCTACTCCGGCAAAACAGTATTATAGTCTATTTAAAAAGAGATATATCACTATTGTCAACCTATAACCGGCCTCTCTCACAAATAAATGACTTAACCAAACTATTCGAATCCAGAGTAGACAAATATGAAGGCTGGAGCGATTATCAGGTAAATTGTGATGATATTTCAAGCACACATATTAAAATAAAGGAGATGTTAGGCTTATGAAACTTTTAGTTATCAACGGTCCGAATTTAAATTTGCTCGGAATAAGAGAGCCTGAGATCTATGGATCTTCAACATACAATGATCTTGTTGATTTTATTAATGCAGCATGCAAAAAAAATAATATTCAGTGCGAAATATATCAGTCAAATCACGAAGGAGCCATTGTTGACAAGATCCAAAGCGCATATAAAACGTTTGATGGAATTGTTATTAATCCTGCAGCTTATACTCATACAAGCATCGCTATAGCAGATGCAATTAAGTCAGTAGGGATTCCTGCAATAGAAGTACATATAAGTGATATAACAAAAAGAGAAAGTTTTCGACAGTTTTCATATACAAGTATGGTATGTGTAAAGACTATTATGGGAAAAGGCTTTTTTGGTTATGAAGAAGCAATAACTGTATTAAATAATATTATATAGCCACTATTTACTTTATATATTTTAAATCGGCCGCCTGCTTCATCATTGAGTGGCACTTTTCCATAAGTTCAATGGATGCTTTGTTGTTGTTATCAGATTCATCAGGCTTTGGATAAACAGGCTCAAGTATGCTGACAGTAATACATGGTTTTCTTTTAAGATATCTATATAATACTTTTTGCTCTCGAAATGTAACAACCATAGGAACAATTGGACAGTTATTGTTAACTGCCATTTTGAATGCTCCCTTTTTAAATTTCCTTACTCCTTTGTAATATGGAATAAGATAACATTCCGGATACATACAGATTACATTCTTGTAGCTTATAGCTTTAGCCATGTTATCTAAAAATATCTTCATAATATGTACGCTGCTGGGTATGGGTACTGCATTTAATACCCTTATAAGATGTCTTACTATAGGTATCTGAAAATTGGTTTCTAGGGTAGCATAATAAATTCTTTTAAAAGGCAGCAGGCAATCGATAAAAGTACAATCATTTGTATGAACATGGTTAGATATTAAAATATAACCCTTATCTTTTACTTCTTTTAAGTTATTTCCTCCTTCAATTCTTAAGCCAAAAACCAGTCGGTTATATATATTTAACGTAAGGAAAACAATTAGCCTCATAATAAAGTTAGATGCTCTTTTTAACACACCTCTTCGCAAATAATCATAATCTTTTGTTGCTTTGAATGTAAAAGGCTGCCATAGGTTTATGACATGCTGTTCAAGGATTTCTTCATTGTCGCCATTATTTTCAATTTTACTTTGCAAATCCGTATTCATACTGTTCTTCTTCAATATGTCTGTGTTTTTCTATAGCATCAACAAACATTTTCTCAATTTCACTTACACATTGGTCTAAGTCATATCTCTTTGAGCTATTGCTATAAATTATCTCCATCTTTTTACGTTCTTGCTCATTTTCCAGCCAGTAATCGATTTTGCTTGCTAGTTCAATCGGATTTCCTGCTTCAAATAAACTTCTTTCATCAAGGGCAAATTGTATTGTTGCAGATTTCGTTGAATTTGCAATTATTGGAACAAGCCCTCCTGCAAAGGCTTCCATGCATGAAATTGCTTCAATTTCAGCATCAGAAGGATGCACATATAAATCACTCATTGATATAAGTTCAATCAAATCATTTTTACTATAAAAATTTATATTAACAGGTACATCAAGCTTCTTTGCAAGTTTGAGTATGTATTCTTTTCTTGGTCCTTGTCCTGCAAACATTAATTGGACTTTTTCCTTATATTTTGATAAAGATACTGCCTCAACTAAAACATCCTGTCTTTTCTCAACAGAAAGCCTGCCTACATTCAGGATAATATATTTGTCTTTATATTTTTCCTTTTTTGAAAGCTTTCTGTACTTAAAATCTGAATCGATACCATTAGAAATAACATATATATCTGCTTCATATCCGTGTTTTCTTAATTCATTAGCAATAAAACTACTAGGACAATGTATATATGGACAATACTGGTATATGTATTTATTGAACCACCAGTAAACAAAATCATTTGCTATCTTAATTTTGTTAAGATGAAGTGATGATGTTACATTTTCAGCTTGGCAGTGGAATGCTGCTGTATATGGAACGTCATTATCCTGACATATTTCAATAGCATGTCTTGATAGTCCGAATGGTACAAGCAGATGAACAATGTCTGCCCATAAAACAGCATTTTGTAAAATATCATCATCTGCTTTTGCAAAAGTCATTCCCTGAGCTGTTACAAGTTTGTCAAAGATGGGTATATACTGCTTTTCCATAAGGTATTCAGTATCACCAGTTTTTCCAGTGCTGACAATACGGACGTAATTTCCGTGTTCGACCAGTTTTGAATATAGACGACGAGCGGATATGGTCATTCCGTTATTTGCTGAAAAAAATTGATCTATAACCAACAGTATTTTCATCGATTCCCCCCGGATCAACTTATACATATTTTATATCTTTAATATATAATATATTAAAAGTCAAATTTTTTAAAGCATATTTGTCAACCATTGGTTGCAAAAAGCCACAAACATAGTTATTATTTGTGGCTTCTGGTTATATAGCTTATTTTATTTTATTACTTATCTTTCTGCTCAACCATTACTTTCTTTGGCTTAATAAGCCCTAAGGCCTTTGATATCTCCATCATGAAGAGAGGAACAAGGGAAAGCGCTAATCCTATAAGATATGCATTTAAATCAAGAGCTATAAGCTGGAACGCTGTTGACAATGGAGTAAACAGTACCAGTGCGATAAGAGCTGCCGATATAAGACAAGCAATGTTCAGCTTCATATTTGTAAAGAATCCGATTTTAAATAACGAATGTTCTGACCTCATGTTAAAGGACTGAACTACCTGAGATAAAGAAAGAACAAAGAATGCCATTGTCTGTCCCGCTTCAAGCGAACCAATAACATTCCTTCCATACATGAATCCTACAATTGTTATTGCAGCTATCATACATCCTTGTAGAATAATTCTTATACCATAACCATGAGCGAATATTCCTTCGTTTCTTGGTTTTGGTTTTTGCTCCATTACATCACTCTCAACCTCTTCCATGCCTAATGAAATAGCCGGCAGACTGTCAGTAACAAGGTTTATCCATAAAAGCTGCATCGATAATAGCGGAGTCTGTCTCCATAAAATCATTGCAAAGAATACGGTTAGTATTTCACCTATATTTGTTCCAAGAAGGAATCCTACCACTTTTTTAATATTGGCATATATTCCTCTGCCTTCTCTTACTGCATCGACTATAGTTGCAAAATTATCATCGGTAAGAGTCATATCAGCTGCTCCTTTTGCAACATCAGTACCTGTTATACCCATTGCACAGCCAATATCTGCTGCTTTTAGAGCCGGAGCATCATTTACTCCATCTCCTGTCATTGATACGACTTCTCCTAATCTCTGCCATGCCCGTACAATTCTTATCTTATTTTCAGGCGATACCCTTGCATAAACTGATATGTTTCTGACTCTTCTCTCAAATTCAGAATCAGTCATATTATCTAACTCAACACCAGTGATTGCTTCATCATTTTCTCTTAGTATCCCTAACTCTATAGCAATTGCTGATGCTGTTATAACATGATCTCCTGTTATCATAACTGGTTTTATACCTGCTCTTCTGCAAACAGCTACAGCGTCTTTAGCCTCAGGTCTAGGTGGATCTACCATTCCTACAAGACCCATGAATATTAGGTCCTTTTCTATTTCTTCAGGTTTAAGATCTTTTGGGATATTGTCTATGTATTTATAAGCTACCGCAATTACTCTAAGAGCCTTTTTGCTCATATTGAAATTAATTTCTTTGGCTTTTTCTTTATCTCCTTCTATACATCTTTCAATCAATACATCAACAGCACCTTTAACTATTACAACTGTTTTGTCATTCATTACATTAATAGATGTCATTAGTTTTCTGTCTGAATCAAAAGGAATTTCTGCTTTTCTTGGATAAGACCTGTTCAACTCCTCTTTTTCCAAACCATTTCTATGTGCTGCATATACTATTGCAGTTTCTGTAGGATCACCAATATGCTTATCTATGTCTTTTGTGAATACAACTGACCCATTACTGCAAAGGGTTCCGTACTGAAGAAGTTTTTGTACATCAGAAGAGTTATTTACTGTTATCTTTTCTGTTTTTTCCATACCATCATAGTATGCTTCTACAAGGGTCATTCTATTTTGTGTCAGAGTACCAGTCTTGTCAGAACATATTATGGAAGCGCTACCCAAAGTTTCAACTGCGGGAAGATTTCTAATAATGGCGTTTTTCTTAACCATCCGCTGCACACCAATTGATAATACAATAGTAACTATAGCTGGCAGTCCTTCAGGTATCGCTGATACCGCAAGAGCAACAGCTATCATGAATATTTCCATTACCGGCATGCCATCCATTATACCGACAATAAAAATAACAGCACATGCAGCCAAAGCAACAATTCCAAGATATTTGCCTAATGATGAAAGCTTTTTTTGTAAAGGCGTCTGTGTGTTTTCTTCACTTTCTAAAAGATTTGCAACACGTCCCATCTCAGTATCCATACCAGTAGTAGTAACAACAGCTAACGCAGTTCCGTAAGTTATGGAGCAGCCGGTAAATACCATATTAGTCCTGTCTCCAAGCGGTGCATTTTCAGCAACTTCTTCATCAGCATCTTTTTCTGAAGGAACTGACTCACCTGTCAATGCAGCTTCTTCCGACTTCAAACTTGATGAGCGGATAATCCTTGCATCAGCAGGTATGAAATCACCTGCTTCAAGCCTTATAATATCTCCAGGAACAAGTAATGATGCTTCAATAACCTGTTCTTCACCATCTCTTATAACCCTTGCATTTGGAGAGGACATATTTTTTAAAGCTTCTAATGCTTTTTCCGCTTTGCTTTCTTGCAATACACCCATAATTGCATTCAATATTACAATAAGCATTATAAGAGCAGGTTCAAGGAATTCTTTTGCTTCTTTTTCATAAACTGCTACAATAAATGAAATTATTGCAGCAATGATAAGAATAATAATCATTACATCCTTGAACTGGTCTATAAACCTTTGTGCAATACTTTTCTTTTTGGGTTCTCTTAGTTTGTTTTTGCCGTACTTCTCTAGTTTCGATGCAGCGGCACTGCTTGATAAACCATTAACAGAATCTGTCTCAAGTTGTTTAATTAGTTCTTCTTTCTTTTCAAAATGCGCTATCAAAGGTTGCTCCTTTCCGTATTTTTTACTTATAAGAATATTATACTAAATAAGATAGATATAAAATATATACTCAAAAGGTTAATTCATACATGCTACATAAGATATTCATCTGCTATCTAATACATCTACATAAATATAAATTTCTATTTTGTCTGTCCGTAATATGCAGACTGCCCATGCTTTCTTTTGAAGTGCTTATCCAAAAGAAGCTTGTTAATTGATTGAATATCTTTGTTTACTTTTTCAGTTATGAAAGCCATTTTGGCTATCTCTTCTAATACAACAGAATGAAAGACCGCTTCCATTGCATTATCTCCCCACGTAAATGGACCATGATTTCTTACCAGGCATGCTGGTATGGCATTATAGTCTTTTCCTAAAAATGTCTCTATAATGACTTTTCCTGTGTTCAATTCGTAATCATTTTTTATTTCATCAGACAATAAAGCCCTTGTACAGGGAATTTCACCGTAAAAATAGTCGGCATGTGTAGTACCCATAGGAATTATACCTTTTGCTGCTTGTGAGTATGAAGTTGCATATGTGCTATGCGTGTGTGCAACTGCATGTGTATTAATAAATGCTTTATATATCTCCAAATGTGATTTGGTGTCACTGGAAGGTCTGTATTTCCCTTCTACTACATTTCCATCCATATCCACCACAACCATATCCTCAGACGTCATTTCATCATAATCCACGCCACTGGGTTTTATAACTATATATTTTCTTTCTTCATCAATAGCACTTACATTACCCCATGTGTATAAGACAAGCCCTTTTTTTACTAATTCGATATTTGCTTTATATACTTCTTTTTTTAATTGTTCAAACATAAACAACCTCCATATTCTGAGGGCTATATTCTACCATTATTCTGGTATTATACAAACCCCCACCTAATATTTATATTTAAAAATCACTAATTAATTGATATACAGCTCTCCTGCTTTCATCACTTACCGTGTTTTCATTAAAGAAAACAACACCTTTCAGATTTGAATGATCTTCTTTATACTCTCTAATCCAGCTTCCGATATTCTGAATTATTTCTGGTGTTTTTATCCATATGTCATAATTAGAAAGTGATTTGTTCCTCACACATACCTGTAGAATAATATCATTTGGATATATATTATCCAAAAGATTATTAAACTCCAACTGACTCATTGGAAAATGTGCAATGTGAGGCATAACGCAATCAACACCGGCATCTTTCAATTTGCTTACTTCATGACCCCATCCTTTTGCTAATGATGTATGTAAACATATTTCAATATCTTGATTAATTGACCTTATATAATCATTCATAGTTTTAAGCTTGTCAGTTATATTTTCTACCTTCCAGTTCTCGAAAACTTTATCACCTCTTGTATAATCTGATAGATTAAGGCCTGTATCTTGATTGAATAAGAATTTCGAGTAATCGCAGAAGCATGAACCTCCAGCATAACTCAAACGTTCGTAGCCTATACTTTTTACATTTTCATGATTATATAATTTTAGAAGATCGCTTATCTCATCCAATTCCAGTTGCCATGCTCCAGGACTGTCGGGACAGAATAACCACTTATAAATATCTCCGTCTTTATTAATCTGTTCATTAGCTTTCGGATATGATTTTATTATCTTTTTTGGGTTATATATTCCCAGATTGGTAAACAGCTGAATACCTATTCCTCTTTTTTCAGCCTCTTCTATTATTTTTGAAACAAATTCTGTTTCTTTACTAGCATTAGTGCAGACTTCATCCCGCAAATGCTCCAGTCTCGTGTTTTTAACAGGCCAGCACAAACCATCATGCATTGGATCAAAATAAGAATAGCTGACCATCATCAAACTAAGCATATTCATGTCATTCTCGGCCATTTCATCCAAAAGCTTAAGCATCTTACTAAAGCTTACTCCTCTTTTGTCGGTTGATTCATATGTAATACCAGTCTGCCATCCTATGTAAAAATCTTTAGTCATATAAAGTCATCTTCTTTCATGATAGTTATATAAAGAACAACAGAAATTATATCATAAACAGCAAAAGCAGATATAACATCTGCTTTTATATGTATAACTGCCTTTTTGCATTATTCTCTTTCTTTAATCTGCTTTTCCTTTATATGAACATCCATTTGAGGATAGGGTATTTCTATTCCTTGCTTGTCAAATTCCTTTTTAACTTGTTCAGTTATATCAAAATATACATCCCAGTAATTTGGTGCATCGACCCAGGCTCTTAATATATATTCTAATGAGTTATCTCCATGTGCGAACAATTTGGCCATAACCGGAGGGTCTTGGTTTACCATAGGATGATTATTCGCAATTTCTAAAAGTATGTTATTTACCTTATCGACATCATTTGTATATGATGCAGTAAATTTTAAATCTACACGTCTTTTATCTTTCGCACTGAAGTTAGTTACTGATGCACTGGTCATCGTACTATTAGGAATTGTTATAAGATTATTATCAATGGTAAGAAGTTTAGTATAAAATATCGTAATAGAATCAACAGTTCCCATATGAGTACCATTATCAATAAAATCTCCTACTCTGAATGGACGGAAGATTAATATCATTATTCCGCCTGCAAAATTAGATAAAGCACCTTGAAGAGCTAACCCTATAGCCAATCCTGCAGAAGCAAGTACTGCTATTATTGATGTCAGGGGAACTCCAAGTATTCCTATTACTGATACTATCAATAAAATTTTCAATGTTATAGATAATGCGCTTTTAGTAAATATTTGAACAGTTTTATCTATCTTATTAAAACCTTTTGACTTTACAATTGCTTTTACTATGTATTTTATTAAAAGCAGTCCAACAACCAATACTGCTATTGCCAGTAAAATTCTTAATCCGACTGTTGCTGACAGTTCTATTAATGTGTCCCATAATTTCTGTAGTGTGTCACTCATACCTTCTCTTCTTTCTATATATTTGTATTAATATTATATATCAATAACATTCAAAAAACATGACTTATTCCCTTCTTTAGTTCTCTGTTGCCTCCTCAAGAACTACAAAAGTGTTTTTCCCTGCTGCTTTTGCCTTATACAATGCCATATCTGCGCGGTTAACCGCTAAACTGAACTGATCATCACTATCATAAAAATCAGATACTCCAATAGACACTGTAATATTGAATTTCTTTAGCTCTTCGCACTCAAATTGCATATTTTCTACAGTTGCTAAAAGCTTTTTAGTAAAATTGCTTACATCCTCTTTTTTTAGTCCGTTACATATAAGCAAGAATTCTTCTCCTCCCCATCTGCTTAAAAAATCATTGCTTCTTATATGGCTATTCAGCGTATCTGCTAATTCAGTAAGTACTTTATCTCCAACACTATGACCGCAACTATCATTTACTTTTTTGAAATTATCAATATCAATCATCATTATTTTTGCGTTAAGCCCTATACTTTTAAAATTGGACCATGAAGTTGCAAGATATTTATATGCCGCTCTTCTGTTATATGTATTGGTCAGAGGGTCTTTAAGAGATTCTTCTATAAGCGTCTTGTTGAAATTACCGTAATACCACCTTTCCAAAAGGTGAACGACTATAAGGGCAACGATAATTATTACTATAGTTATAGATGATAATATTATTAAAAGCATTCTGACCTGCTGACTTTTATCTTGTGTTGTTTTATCAACATACTCCTGAATATCATCAAGATGAACACCCATTGCTATGATCCAGTCAAAATCTTTATAAAGCTTAGCATATGTAATCTTTTCTGATATTACATTGCTATCCAGTTTTTTGAAATAGTACTGGAAAAATAATTCTCCATACTGTTTTACTCCCTCAAGTTCTGTCTTGTATGGGGTTGTACCCATGACATCTGTCATATTTGTAGATAAGTATATGCCTTCTGAATCCTTTAAATTCGGGTGTATCCTTCGTATAGCATAATCATCCCCACCTTCGTAATTAACTATTTGATTAACCCATACATATGCATCATCTGCGAATTTTAATCCGTGTATCTCATTATACAAAGCATTCTTTACTCTAGAATCTATTATTTCCTGACTTACCCCAATTATAATTTTGTAATCACCGAACAATTTGCTTATATATACAGGAAATTCTAATGATAAACTGTTTATGTATTCATCACTTAATTCTTTATCAGATTCTAATGATGGAATATGCCTAAAGACGACTTCTTTATTCTGGTTGTTAACTATTATAAAAGTGAAATCTATCTTTTTAACTTCCTGCTGCATATACTGTGTTGCATAAGGAAGAAAACCATTGGAGTCCGCTAAATAGTAATTATCAAATATTCCAATCATATCCTCTGCCAGATGTTGATGGTAAATTATCTGGTTTTCATTTTTCTGCTCTATACCATCTATTATGTTGTTTACAGTATCTTTAAGATATCCTTTTTTTACATCCATTATGCTGTCTTTTGCATATTCATGGTATGTTTCTTCTAAATCGATTAATACGAAATAAACTACTCCGCTTATAATTAGTCCAATAACAAGTATTATTGAAATAAGCAGAATCCTATATTTTTTTCTTAAATAATCCATATGAACTCCTGTAACACCAGTAACTACATATTATGTCAACTAACACGCATCTCATTATGAGTATATATTATTTTTTAATGCATATTCAATGGAGTTCGAAATATATTAATTCTAATCAAGTTAATTTTCACTTATTTCTATATATTTCCATCCATACATTTTATATATTCCGCAACTAAAAAAGGGTTCTGAATATCCTTTTCATCTAACCCTCTGAAAGCGTACAATTCATCCTTTAATGTTTCGCTTCCTTCTATATGGAAAAATCCCGTTACCTGATCTATTCCAATAAATATCCTCATATCTTTGTATATATCCGGTCTGTTAATATAAAGGCTTTTACCCTCATTTTTATTTAGAATATAGAATGTCTTAATATCTGGTGTTGTACCTGAAGGCAGCTTTTCTAAATGACATTCATTATTCATAATATTAGCTTCGACTACTTCTGATAATTTTTCATCATTTATTACTTCTAAACAATACTTGTTCATAAGATATTCTATTATCTCATTTCCAGATTTCCTGTTTGGTTTAAGCTTGCCCTTATACTCATTCCAAATTCTTTTCCACTGTTTTATGTCCTTTGATGTAGCTTTTCTAGTTTGCATTTTATATACCTTTTTTATATCACATATCACTTATCTGAACAGTCTTATTTATTAATCTCATTCATAAAGCCTGCAGTTATAATACCTGCAGGAAGAGCTACAATCGCAATTCCGAATAAAGCTGAAAACATGGTTACAGTTCTTCCTAATAATGTTACTGGATAAATATCACCATAACCCATCGTAGTAAGTGACACTGTTGCCCAGTATACTGCACTGAAAAAACTATCAAATGATTCAGGCTCCACATTGTATATTATCAGAGCAGATACAGCAATGTATGCTATTGCAAAACCCAAAACGGCTACTAGCGAATCTTTCTGCTTTTTGAAGACTGTCATAATAAGCTGAAAATTTTTAGAATACCTTAACATCTTAAAAACTCTGAAAACTCGGAATGCACGTGCTAATCTGAAAATCCTGAATAACCTTAAACTGCTATTTAAAATCGTAAGCGATGGTAATATTGATAACAAATCAATAATAGCCATTATTGAGAAAGGATATCTAAGATAAGAACTTATTGATTTTTTACCAAACTTGTAATCTGCAGTCATCAGTCTAAGTATGTAATCGATAATAAAAATAGATACCGCTATTTTATCAATAATCACAAATACAGGGTACTGCTGCTTAAAAGCTAAAGGTACTAGACTTCCGATAATTATTACAATCATACTGTAATCATAAATACTGCTTAAAATATCTGTACCTGATGACAGTTCAATTATTTCAAATATTCTCTTTCTCATGCTCTTACCCCTTTGAATATATAGTTTTAATATATTTAATTATATGTCATCATATATTCAACATTCAATAATGCTCATTTCTAAGGTTTCGATTTAAAAACAACACGTACAAATTTACTTTTGCCCCTGCATATTACTGATTCCTTACATATAGAATAATTTATGTCATTAATAATATCACCATCAATCTTGATAGCATTACCCTCTATCAATCGTCTTGCTTCAGAATTTGATTTAGCAAATCCTGTTAATCTTAATGAATCAATTATCTGCATTTTATCCTCATTAATTTCAAGTACCATCATCTCATCTGGTATCTTTTTACAAGCGATACTAATGTATCTATCCTCTGCCGGTTTAATAAAATCCTTTCCATGGTACATTTCAATTATCTTTCTTGCATATAACATATGCCCTTCCCTTATATCCTCATTAACAATGGCACTAAACT
>Ga0265294_10006643_pt1 | contig 13841 bp, 9 predicted proteins | sample MunlanPumphouse3_FD_192504 | JGI IMG/M metagenome (GOLD analysis project Ga0265294, IMG submission 192504) | Groundwater microbial communities from a municipal landfill in Southern Ontario, Canada - Pumphouse #3 | ecosystem: Environmental > Aquatic > Deep subsurface > Groundwater | place... | reverse complement strand
TTCCGGTAATGCTGTTACGCATTTGCAGCGTGAGTTTCAATAAATGCAGCAGACCTTCCCAAAATGGCTTACCTGTCTGTGTCAGAATCTTTGCTTTTAAGTCGCCTTGATAATCACCGTTAAAAAAGTCTTTAAATGTTTCCGTAAGGTCAATTTTTTTATTATACCACTGATTGTTTTTTTCGGGATTCCGGAACGTTTCTATACGGTTGCCGTAGGTGCAAAGTGTCCATTTAGTGCGCGTACCTTCGGCTTTAGCGGTAAATTTGATGTAATCGAAAGCAAATTCAAACCAATTTTTGTCGGCATTGTATTTTATACTGTCGAATTTTTCAAAAAAGGCTTTTGCCTTGTCTTCGTTTTCGTAACGAGTATCAAACAGATTTACAAATCCCGTTGTCGGGTCCATTTTGCTGGTATTCCACGCCGGGATATAGAATAAGAAGCCACTCTGTTTGCCCAATTTCTGGAAACTCACAAATTTGTTGGCTAATTGATATGCGTGTAAAAGTCCGCCATCTGCATCTGCATCTGCCTTTTTATCGACTAAATAGTTCAGTTTGTCAATTAATTTATGCTCAAATTGTTGATAAACGGATTTTTCAACTTTTTGACGACCGCGTATAAATCCGAAATTCAAATCTTCCAACACCACAATGGCATTGTATTGCACCATTAATTGTGTGATTTTGTAAATTACCTGACTTAAATAACCTTCCCTCAATTCTTTGATGTTTTCACTGGCTTGCCAATTCTCGCGAGCTTTCTCACGTTCTTTTTCTTTCACATCAAGCAAATCGTGATAGTTGGTTTTGTATGTGTTACCATTGTATTCGTTTACAATTTCATTAAGCGAAAACTGTTTTTTGATATTGCCGTTCAAATCAATCAATGTGAGGTAAAGTAAATGCCGTTCGCCGCGGTCAATGCCGATAATGTGTGTGGCGTTGCTCTCTTTGAGAAATGTATTCACCTTTTCGTTGATATCGTTTATGCCTGCTGCCTTAAAATTCATGTTTATTGGCACGTGAAACTGAAATTTGTCAACCGTATAGCGACGGTCTTTGATAATGGGATAATCAAATTTTTCCTTTAACTTATCGTAATGGTGTCCTTTTTGCATAACCTCATCACTCCAACTAATCGATTTTTTACGAAAGAAAACCTCTGCATGGCCATTGAGTTTATAAACCACATTAGCCAAATTTTGCTCGTCAAAAAGCATCTTCCAATAAAGCGTATGCATATTAGGTGTGCCTTTGCTGAACGGTGAAAAATCTTTGTTATAGATTTGGAAAAGATAGAGTTTGCCTTCCTCTACAAGTTGATTAATATAGGATTCGGAAACGTTCCGAAATGTGATTTTATAACCTTGTTGTTCCACTTCACGATAAAACCAGCTTAAATCTTCGTAACTGTTTGTATCTGAAAATTTAAAGTTAAAATTCTTCCAATCTTCATGTTTATTGATAGAATTTTTAAAGAAATCAATTAATTTATGGCAATCGTCAATATTAAAAGTTGCGCCTTTTTTATGTGTTTCATGGGCATAATTATCCTGTATTTCTTTGCTTGGTGCAAATTCATCAATACGTGATTTTGAAAAAAATACTTTTGGCAGCATTTTATTTGCGCCGGGCAACAGTTTATAATCCATTTTTTCGTAACATTCGCCACCGCTTTTTATATTCTCCGATTCGAAGATTTTGTTGTACTTCTTGTTCATGATGCCCAAGTAATATAAACCGTCTTTGCGGAGGATAACATTTGTGTTATCCGGTTCTTTATTGACATCCCAACCGTCGAGCAAGGTGGAGTTTTCAAAATTCAATTTTATTTTTTCATCGGAATATGGTTTGCGTGTGGCATAGTTGCGCACTTTATTGTAAAGAGGCGTTATGCTGTCTATAATTTCTAAAATCGCTGAAAATTCGCCGTAAAAACGCTCATCTTTGTCTGATTCGTCGCCGTTTCCCAATAAAGGTTTAATAAAATGTTGCAAATTCTTCAAAGCCTCAAGTAAATCTTTGATTTTAGCAATATTAACTTTGTCCTGCGAGAGATTCTTATTTTGAGGATAAGATGTATTTAGTAAATCTTTTACCTCGGCATACGTATTTCCAATTTGGGTAAAAATATTATTCTTTTGATTTGTGAGTTTATCCGTCAGTTCCGCCTTCTCAAAATAATCCTGCACCTTTTCCTCCTTTTGTACGGCTTTCAGACATTCGTTAATGTACCCAATAGAAATACTGTCGAACGATTTTAAATATTTGCTTTTGCGTTCTTCATATTTCTCGGCTTTTTCGTTTTTCTTTAGTGGATTATTGTTTACAAAATCCGCTTCAATAGCTTTCTTTATTATGTTCCAATCCCCAAACAGTTGTTGCGATATGTTGGTGAGCGATAAATCGTTACGAAGGTAGATTTTACTTAAATCAGATTCTTTCAAATTAAGCAATAGATGTATCAGCGAATGTTCGCCACTTAAAACCTTTTCGCTAATTTCCTGATAGCATTTTTCAATGTTCTCCAACACCTCGTTATCATTATTAAACTCTTCGGGCAGCCACGAAATAGCGTTGCGGTCGCTCAAAATTTGTTTGTATAGCGGTTTTAATTTCGGAAGTCGAGCGTTTTTATCTTGATTGTACAGATTTATGTATTCGTTTAATCCCTGAATTTTAGGCTTGCCCTGTTCTTCTGCCCTGCCTCCTATGACGGCATTGTAAGCATCTATCTGCGTTTGTGTAAGCACTTTAGAATAATAACTCAGCTTGAATATATCGGCAATTTCCTTTACGTTTAAATATTCCGACATTTCATCATAGAGCTTTGTAAAATTATTTTTAACGTCAGTTGCCGCCACTTTCTCAAAAGTCGATATGTTATCAATAAACTTGGGCAAATTTTCGTGAATCAAGCGGTAAGCAATAGCCGTTGATTTTGCCTCGTCGGAATACATATTTTGGCGGTTTTCATGGAAACCTGTAAAATAGGTTGTGAAATCATGAAATTCGGCAACAAGATTCTTTTCCTCTATTGTTTTTACGAATGATTGTAAATCTTCTTTTATCAGTTCTTTCTTATCAATGCGTTTGAACAAAGCATCGCTTGTAAAGCAATCGACTATTTGTTTACGAAGTTTCGCTTGAATATCCGGAAAAACTTTTTTTCGCTGTTCATCATTGGTTGGCAAATTGTAGTAAAAGAAATACTCTTCCAGCGAATTTTTCTTGCCTTCATCTTCAACTTGAAGTTTAAAATTGCACAAAACGCGCTCAATAAAAGCCTTGTGATACTCATCAATAATTTTTTTGACTTTTTTATAACTATCGGCGCGTTGTTCATCTTGTGTGAGCAATCCGTTTTGTTGGACGTACTCTAATGTTTTGCCAATAGGTATCAGCTCAAAACGTAATGTTTTGCTTAATGTATAGAGATTTGTAAATTGTTTCATTGTTTCATTGTTTTTAATTAAAATGTCTTGTGCAAAGTTAAAAATAATTCTTTGATTTTTCACCTTATTATAATTTATTTTCATGGCGCAAATGTCGCACTTCGCTGTGACAACTTATGTCAATTTGTAAAAATTTTCTTTAATTATGACAACTTTTCTAATCATTCAAAGAATAAAAATTATATTTGCATGCTAAATATTTTTGAATTATGACAAATTGCGAAATAATAACTATTGGTGATGAACTACTTATAGGTCAAGTGATTAACAGTAACACCGCTTGGATTGCGAAAAAATTGAGTTTGGCAGGAATAAACATCTGTCGCATGACTACTGTTGGCGATAATGAAGATGATATTTTAAAAGCTTTGACTGATGCTAAAAGTTATGCGGAAATTGTGATTGTTACCGGTGGACTTGGTCCTACAAATGATGACATCACTAAGAAGTGTGCTTGTAAGTTGTATAATTGCGATCTTGTTTTCAATGACGAAATGTACGAAAATGTGGTGACAAGATTTCATAAACTGCACTATACTCTTACTGATGTCAACCGCTCACAGGCTTTAGTTCCGGCAAAATGTATTCCTCTACTCAACAGTTGCGGCACGGCACCCGGCATGCTTTTCGAAGAAGCCGGCAAGATGGTGGTTTTCTTACCCGGAGTGCCTCGCGAAATGGAATGTTTAATGACACAGCAAGTAATGCCTCGTGTGACGAAAAAATACAAACTCAGCGGAATATATTACAGAACTTTGATGACACATGGCTTGGGAGAATCTTTTGTTGCAGAAAGAATTCAAGAATGGGAAAACAATTTGCCTGAAAATATAAAGTTAGCTTATCTGCCAAATTACGGCAGCGTAAAATTGCGCATTACAGCTTTTGGTGATGACTATGATGCTAATAAGAAAACTGTTGATAATGAGCTTGTCTGTTTAGAAACGTTAATTCCTGATATTGTGTATGGCTATGATGATGAAACACTTGAAGTAGTAGTTGGTAAGATGCTTAAAACAAGGAATTTAACTATTTCAACAGCAGAAAGCTGCACCGGAGGTTATCTATCTCATCTTATAACGATGGTGGCTGGAAGTTCGGATTATTACAAAGGTTCTATCATCTCTTATTCTAATGAAGTTAAAATCAATACGCTCAAAGTATCTGCAAAGACAATAGAACAATATGGTGCTGTAAGTGAACAAACTGTATGTGAAATGGTAAAAGGTGTTATCAGTATACTGAATACCGATATTGGTATTGCCGTTTCCGGAATAGCAGGTCCCGGCGGCGGCACAACCGACAAACCGGTAGGTACGGTTTGGCTTGCTGTAGCTTATCATAAAAACATTACATGCAAGTTGCTGCATCTTGGAAATACAAGAGATATAAATATAAAGCGTGCCGCACTCAGTGCTTTAAAAATGGTTTACGACATACTGCAGAACATATAAACCATATTATTTTTGAAATTGGATGTCTTATAAATTATGATAATGCTCATCTATTCCAAATAATTCGCTCATTTACAGCTCGTTTTTTATACAAATTTTTTATTCAAAAGTAGAATAGTCAACTTTTTTTATCAGCACTCCTACAGAATCGTAAAATTCCCATACTCCGACTCTTACGCCTTCTGAATATTCGCCGGTGATATATTTGATGCCGTTATCATAATATATAGTGCGTCTGCCATCAGATTTACCATTTTTGAAATATCCTTTACTCCATACACTACCATTACGATACCACGCCGTCCATTCGTCAGATTTCTGACCTTCTATATATTTGCCTTCAAGCTTCTTCTGATTATTATCATAATATTGGATTTCCTTATATGTGGTAGAATCATGACTGTCATAACAACGCACCAATTTAGCTTGTCCATCGGGATAAGTTGAGATAACAACTTCTTCGCTATTGTTGCAACCGACAAACACAACAAGCATAATTGCTAAAGATAGAAGTTTATAAATTATAGATTTCATATTTAGTATAATATTAATGTTATTCATTTTCAAAATACATACGTTCACCAACAGGCGAGTTCACTATCTTTCCATCAGCATAAACCAATTTAGCATTAACAAAAGTATATTTTATTTTAGAGTTAAAGACAAAGCCGTCAAACGGCGACCATCCGCATTTGTAGAAATATGTTTTATTATTTACCGGAGTAACATCATTCATATCAACAGCCACTAAGTCGGCAGCATAACCTTCGCGGATGAAACCTCTGTTAGAGATATTAAAGCATTTTGCCGGATTATGCGACATCCAGAATGGAATGTCTTCGAGTTTGAAGATACCTTGTTTGCATAGTTCGAGCATTACATGAAAAGTATGTTGCACCATAGGCATACCTGACGGACAATCAAAATACGGTTTCTGTTTTTCTTCCAACGTATGCGGCGCATGGTCGGAAGCCACTACATTAATATTTCCATTGATGAGGTTAGCTCTAAGAGCATTTCTGTCAGTTTCCGTTTTTATAGCAGGGTTACACTTAATATACTGACCTTTAGATTGATAATCTTTATCTGTAAACCACAGATGTTGCGCACATACTTCGGCTGTGATTTTAGCTTTATCATATTTTGCAGACAAAAGTTTCATCTCTTTTTCAGTAGTAAGATGAAGAAGATGCAGACGTGAACCATATTTTTCTGCAAGGTTAACAGCCTTTAGCGAGCAGGAATAGCACGCTTCATCGGAGCGAATTGCAGGGTGTACAGAAAAAGGCGGATTATCGCCATATTGTTTTTTGATGATTTCAGTATTATGTTTTATGACATCTTCATCTTCGGCATGTACAGCTATCAGCGTGTTTACTTCGGAAAATATTTTTTCTAATGTTACTTCGTTGTCTACAAGCATATTACCCGTAGACGACCCCATAAACACTTTAATTCCGGGAATATAATTATAATTAACATTAGTCAATTCCTCTATATTATCATTAGTGGCACCTAAATAAAATGCGTAATTGGCAAAAGAGCTGTTTGTTGCCAACATATACTTTTGTTCAAGGAGTTTGACTGAAGTAGTTTGCGGCTTAGTATTAGGCATATCCATATAAGATGTGACACCGCCGGCAACAGCTGCCATGCTTTCGGTATGTATGTCGGCTTTATGAGTAAGCCCCGGTTCTCTAAAATGCACTTGGTCGTCAATAACACCCGGAAACAAAAACAAACCCGATAAATCAACTGCCGGAAGTTCATTGGCTGTAATACGTCCCACCGGCTCAATTCTTTCTATCAAGCCATCAGCAAGGACGATGTCTGCACAACCTACAACACCCTCGTTAACAACATTAGCATTCCGAAGGATGAATTTCATGATGAAGCTTTTTATAATTCCTAAAACGGAGTTTTAATACCCCGATAACAGCTTCTCCGAAGATACCGGAGCTCATTTTAGACTGACCTTCAGTTCTATCGGTAAAGATGATAGGAACTTCCACAACTTTACCACCAAGTTTGTATGTGGTATATTTCATTTCTATCTGGAAGGCGTATCCTGTAAACTTAATATTGTTGAAATTGATGGCTTCGAGAGTATGACGTGCATAGCATATAAAACCGGCAGTAGTATCTCTGACCGGCATGCCTGTTACACATCTTACATAAGCCGAAGCATAATAAGACATCAGCACTCTGCTCATAGGCCAATTTACAACATTAACACCGGTAATATACCGTGACCCTACAGCTAAGTCCGCACCGTCATCTATTGCCTTACACAATCTGTCTAAGTCATCAGGATTATGCGAAAAGTCGGCATCCATTTCCATAATATACTTGTAGTCGCGTGCCAACGCCCATTTAAAACCATAAATATACGCTGTTCCAAGTCCAAGTTTTCCTTCCCTTTCTTCAATGAAAAGCCTGTCAGGAAATTCTTTTATCAGATTTTTAACAATATCGGCTGTGCCGTCAGGAGAGTTGTCATCAATAATAAGGATATGATATCCGGTTTCTAATGAAAGTGTATATCTTAATATACGCTCTATATTCTCTTTTTCCTTGTAAGTCGGAATAATAACCAATTTGTCACTCATAATTTATATAATTTTTATATTTTACAATGTTTACCAATATTCATAAAATGATAATATTTCCTCATTTCAGGCTATCATTATTTCTGAATGTTTTTCTTAAAAAATACCAAATGCAAAGTTATCAAAAAAAACAATATATAGAGTTTTTTTTATTACTTTTGCAGATGTCAATTTTAAACAATAAAACATGGTACGTGACGAGAAAGTATTTTCAATAATACAAAAAGAAAAAGAGAGACAACTCAATGGTATTGAGTTAATTGCTTCCGAGAACTTTGTCAGTGAACAAGTGCTTGAAGCTATGGGTTCAGTAATGACTAACAAGTATGCAGAAGGATATCCGGGCGCAAGATATTACGGCGGCTGTCAAAATGTTGATGAAACTGAGCAACTTGCCATTGACAGAGCAAAAGAGCTTTTTGGTGCTGAATGGGTAAATGTACAGCCGCACAGTGGTGCGCAGGCAAATATGGCTGTGTTATTGGCATGCCTTAATCCCGGCGATACTTTTATGGGCTTGGATTTATCACATGGCGGACACCTTTCACATGGCTCCCCTGTTAACTCATCAGGTATTTTATATAAACCGGTGGCTTACGAAGTCAACAAAGAAACAGGTACTGTAGACTACGATGCAATGGAAAAAATTGCTATAGCTAATAAACCTAAATTAATTATCGCAGGTGCATCTGCTTACTCCCGCGACTGGGATTATAAACGCATGAGAGAAATCGCCGACAAAGTTGGTGCTATCCTGATGGCAGATATTTCACACCCCGCCGGACTTATAGCCCGCAAACTTTTAAATGACCCGATGGCTTATTGTCATATTGTAACTACAACTACACATAAAACTTTACGCGGACCAAGAGGCGGTATGATTATGATAGGCAAAGATTTTGATAATCCTTATGGTAAAATGACCAAAAAAGGTGTCATCAGAAAAATGTCTTCGTTATTGGATTCAGCAGTGTTCCCCGGCGTACAGGGCGGACCACTGGAACATGTTATCGCAGCTAAAGCTGTAGCTTTCGGCGAAGCACTGAGCGACAGCTATCTGCAATACATCACCCAAGTTAAGAAAAATGCTAAACTTATGTCAGATGAATTTATGAAAAAAGGCTACAACGTAATATCAGGCGGCACAGATAACCACCTCATGCTTATAGACCTACGCAGCAAATTCCCTGAAATAACCGGCAAAATGGTCGAAAATACCCTTGTAAGAGCCGACATCACCGTAAACAAAAATATGGTTCCTTTTGACTCCCGCTCTCCATTCCAAACTTCTGGTCTGAGAGTCGGCACTCCTGCAATAACAACAAGAGGTATCAAAGAAAATCATATCCCCGAAATAGTTAATTTTATAGATAGAGTTATCTCTAATATTGAAGATGAAAGCGTAATCAATGATGTACGCAATCAAGTTAATCATTTGATGTCACAATTTCCACTTTACGCTTGGTAATAATAAAAAAAACGGCTGCCGATTTTGCTCGACAGCCGTTTTATATAAACACACATAATGAAACTTAATTTCAAAAACATCAATTTCAAAAGAATCTTCTTAAACAGATATTTTATTGCTACTCTTGTCTTTGCCGCTATAATTCTTTTTTCCAAAAATGATAACTTATTTGAATTGAATAAGTTAAACAAACATCTTAAACAATTGGATAAAAAGATAGAACATTGTGACGAAGAGTATCAAGAAGATAGTGCTATTTTGTACAAACTCCAGTACGATAAGGAATTTCGTGAGAAATATGCACGTGAGCATTATTATTTAAAGAACTCTGACGAAGATGTTTATATCATCTCTGCTGATGATGAAGAAGAATAGGCTCTCACCTATCTTATTTACTTAATGTCTATTTGCTTGCACTTATCGGAAGTAACAACTTCTTTCTTTGGCAGTGTCACTAACAACATGCCGTTGTCATATTTTGCTTCTATTTTATCCCTGTCTATATCATCTGTGAGGTTGAAAGACCTTGAAAAAGAGCAGTAGCAAAACTCTTGACGAGTGTAATTCTTTTTAGTATCACACTTCTCTGCTTTTGTCTCTGTTGAGATGGTTAAAACATCATTATCAATATTGATGTTGAAATCCTCTTTTTGTTTTCCCGGAACAGCAACTTCAATAACATAATCTTTTTCGTTATCTACGATGTTTACAGCCGGAACTGACATTTTTTTGTTAGTTTGTTGAACTAATCCTGTGTTAAAGAAATCCTCAAATAAATCTGAGAAAGTAACTGGTTCATTAAATCTTACAAGTTTCATAATAGCCTCCAATTTTTTTATTTGTTTATTTATTAATTTTAATTTTCTGTCTTTTTTCAAAGACAATAGGAGAATATACAAAACACGTGCCATTAGTTAAAAATGTCACTTTGACACACAGTACACTGTCACTGTTGACAAAATGACAGCATGTTGTAAGATTGAAAATATCATTATTTCGACAAACGTTGTTTTACAACAGCACTGCGATATACAGCAAAAATTTTTATAAGCAGAAAACGGTGTATACTATTTCTCAATAATCTACACGAGTAGCAAGCTTTTCCCATTCGCAGAAGACTTTTACGGCTTCCTGTTTACAATGTTGTTCTGCGGGGATACTGCGGCGGTTATCGGAGAGGTCAAATTCTTTATAGATGAAGGAGTCATCAAAACCGGCTTTTTCGGCATCGAATCTGTCGGCAGCATAATAGATTTTCTTGATACGAGCCCAATATATTGCGCCGAAGCACATCGGACAAGGCTCACAGCTTGTATATATCTCACAATCATCTAATTTAAAAGTATTCAGATTTTTACAGGCATCACGAATAGCCACTATCTCGGCATGCGCTGTCGGGTCGTTATTAATGGTCACCATATTATAACCGCGACCAACTTCCACACCGTTTCTCACTATCACAACTCCAAATGGTCCGCCGGCGTTCTTTTCGATACAATGACGTGACAATTTAATTGCTTCACGCATAAAAGTTTCATCATACATAGTAAAAAAATTTAATTTTGTTTTATTCTATAAACAAGCACTTTATCAATTCTGGCAGCATCCATATCAACAATTTCTATCTCAAATATTTCCCATACAAATTTTTCCCCTGCTGTCGGAATATGTTCAAGGACGTCAAGAATTAAGCCGCTAATAGTGACATAACTTTTTCCGTTGTAGTTATAGAGATATTCAGCATCGAAATAAGCAAGGAAGTCGTAAAAAGAGCATTGCCCATCTACAAGCACAGAGCCATCTTCACGCTCAACAATTTCTTGTTCCTCTCCTACCTCGGGAATATTTCCCAATAAGGCTTCTATAATATCTTTCATTGTCACTATTCCGAGTACACTGCCAAATTCATCAATTACGACACTCGACCTAAGTCTGCCGGCACGAAGTTGTTCAAGTGCATCATAAACGCTCATATTATCCGGAAGATATTGCGGCTTTTGAATTACATCGGTTATCTTAAAATCAGGCAAGTCGATTTTACCGAACAAATCTTTCAGAAAAACAACACCGACAATATTATCAAGTTCCTCATTAGAAACAGGATACATGTTAAAAAGATTATTTTTTACCTTTGCACTGTTTTCTTCGTTGCTATCATTAACATCAAGCCATACAAGTTCACTGCGGTGTGTCATGATAGAATCCACATCACGGTCGCCAAGCGTAAACACTCTCTCAACTATATCTTGTTCTACCTCTTGTACTTCGCCGTCATCTTTACCTTCTTGTATAATAGCTTTTATCTCATCTTCTGTAACTTTGCTGTCAGCATCAGGTTTAATTTTAAAAAGTTTTACAAGACAACTTGTTGATTTTGTCAATATCCAAACGAAAGGAATACATAATTTAGATAAAAAGCGCATTGGCGAAGCTATACCTTTAGCAATTTTTTCAGGGTAACTCATTGCTAAACGTTTAGGTAGAAGCTCACCAAAGATAAGCGACAAGTATGTTACAAATACTACAATAATGATTTGTGATATAGCGAGAGCATTATTTTCAAGTCCTTTAATTTTAGCAATCAGCGGGGCTAAATCTTCGGCAAAAGCTTCGCCGGAAAATAAACCTGTTAAGATGCCGATGAGTGTGATACCTATCTGTATAGTAGACAAAAATATGTCGGGATTTTTCATCAGTTTCAAAACAGCATTTGCTTGCGTACTACCCTTTTTAGCTTCGGATTCTAATCGCGTACGGCGTGAAGAAGCCACAGCCATTTCACTCATCGATAAAAAACCATTAACCAGAATAAGTGCTAAAACAATAAATATTTCCATATAAAAACAGCTTATTTTAAAGCGTTATCAATATATTTTTCTATCTTCTGATATAGATGCATTCTGTCTTTACCTCTTACGTTATGTTCGTGTCCCGGATAGACGAAATAATCAAGCTGCACGCCGGCATCTACACACTTGTCAATAAAATCCAAACTGTTTTGCCATACTACTACAGGGTCGGTAGTACAATGAATAACCATAAGGTCGCCTTTAAGATTATCTACATAATTAAGAAGAGAAGCATGTTCGTAGCCTTCGGGATTTTCTTCCGGAGTATCCATATATCGTTCACCGTACATAACTTCGTAATACTTCCAATCTATTACCGGTCCACCGGCTACACCAACTTTAAACACATCAGGATATTTTAGCATAAGAGATATTGTCATAAAACCGCCATAACTCCATCCGTCTACAGCCATTCTGCCGTTATCGACACATGGTAGAGACTTAAGATACTGAACGCCAATCATTTGGTCTTCAAGTTCGACAGTACCGAGATTACGATGAATACTTTGTTCAAAATCAGCACCACGATTAGGAGTTCCACGATTATCCATGGAAAAAACAATATAACCACGTTGCGCCCAACGCAAATCCCAAAAACCGGCACCTGCATTCCATGAGTCTGTAACCATCTGTAAATGTGGACCACCATAAACATAGAAAAAAACAGGATATTGCTTGTTCGGGTCAAAATTCGGCGGCGTAATTAAACGATAATACAAATCTTGACCGACAGCATTCTGCAATGTCCCCATTATAATATTTCCAACAGCATAATCTTCAATAGGATTGGTGTTTCCCATTATGTTCTTGACAACTTTGCCCTGAACATCAATAACATCTATTACACGCACAACATCTGTACTGCTATAAACATCAATGATGAAATCCTTATCAAAAGACAACAGTGCTTGGTGAGTACCATGATTTTTTGATAGCCGTTTAGTTGTAGAATTGCTGACATTGACAGCATAAATATTAGTTTGAACGGGACTTTCTTCTGTAGAAGTTATATATAATTCGGTTTCTTTATTGTTGAAACCCAATACATCGATAACTTCCCATTTCCCTTTAGTCAACTGAGCCAATAAATTGCCTTCAGTATCATACTTGTATAAATGATTCCATCCATTACGCCTTGATTTCCATAAAAACTGAGTTGCATCTTTGCAAATAAACATCAAACCTGTTTCAGGCTCTACATACTGAGTATCTTTCTCTTCAAATAAAGTTTTAATAAAATTTCCGGTAACAACATCGTATTTATTTAACCAAAGATGATTTTGCTCACGATTCAAAACACCAACGTAAATATATTTTTCTGACGGGTCCCATGTTACAGAAGTAAGATATTGGTCTTTAGGTTCTCCGGTTTTCAAATATACCGTTTTACGTGTAGCAAGATTATAAATGCCTATTGTGACTTCATGGCTTGCCATGCCTGCCATAGGATAGCGAGTATTCTCAACAGTAGCAATACGTGTTGTAATATCAACTAATGGATAATTAGTAACCATGCTTTCGTCCATCCTATAAAATGCAAGATAGTTATCCTTCGGTGACCAAAAAGTGCCTTTTGTTATTCCAAATTCATTACGATGTACCCTATCCGAGCCATAAAGAATACCATCAGCTTCGGATTTGGCAACACATATATCTCTGTTTGTACCTTGTGTGACAAACAAATCTTGCCCTATTGTATAAGCATAGTAGTTGTAAATATTACTCTCATCAATATTTTCTCCCTCAGGAGATACTCCTAACAACGATACAATATGAGATTTTATGTTGAATTTATATTTTGAAGAAGCTTTTGAAAAAGAAAATTCGTCTTTATTTATCCACGTAATTGAAGGAAAATGCTCAAAATAAATTCCGGAATTAGCTAAATGAGAATTAAATTCATCTAACGATAATATCATTTTAAGATTTTTAAACTTCGCATTATCTGAATACAGAGTATCATTTTTTAGATAAGAATAAAAAGAATCACTGACAACTGCT
>Ga0265294_10006639_pt1 | contig 13843 bp, 11 predicted proteins | sample MunlanPumphouse3_FD_192504 | JGI IMG/M metagenome (GOLD analysis project Ga0265294, IMG submission 192504) | Groundwater microbial communities from a municipal landfill in Southern Ontario, Canada - Pumphouse #3 | ecosystem: Environmental > Aquatic > Deep subsurface > Groundwater | place... | reverse complement strand
CCCACGTATCGAATTGGGGTGTCCAGGAAATGAGATAACTCGTCGCGGATGACCGCATCCAGATCCATCGTCTTGATCTCCGGCGATCCGGCATGGATCCGGCGGATAGTCGAGACGGTCCCGAGGATCTCGATGCTCTTATCGATGCTGCGCTTGAGTTTCTCGATATATGTGGCAGCATCCCCCGAGAGCATACCGAGGAGCAACTCGGCATAGAGGTTCGCGACGTTCTCGGTGTTCCCGATATCATGGGTCAGGATATCGAGATACAGGTTCGCCTCATTCTGTGCATCTTTAAGGTTCCGGCTCTGCCGGACGAGGTCGGCGGTGAGCGTCTGCAGTTCCTCGTTGGCGATCTCCATCCGCTCATTGGCGGCAACAAGCCCGGCATTGGACTCAGCAAGTTCGGCGGTCCGCTCCTCCACCCGGTCCTCGAGTTCGTCGTATGCTTTACGCTTCGCCTCCTCTGCCTGCTTGCGCTCGGTCAGGTCCGTGGCAACCAGGGAGAAGACCCGGATCCCGTCCATCGGCAGCGGTTTTAGGGAGAGGTGCACCGGCACCCGGCCGCCGTCCTGCGCCTGCAGCGTGCTCTCGTCCGTAGTGCCGGACGTGTCCGCCTCCATCATCCTCCGGAACCTCGCCGCACCGGCAGGGGCAATGAAGGTATGAATCGACTCCCCCATCACCTTCTCAAGCGGCATATGGAGCAGCCGGGCGAAGCTTGCGTTGCTGTAGAGGATCGTGCCGTCGACGGAGAAGAGCGCCGCTCCTTCCCGCATCTGTTCGATGAGGACGCGGTAGGGATGTTCGGCGGTGTTTAAGGTGTAGATCTTCTCCCCATCGCTCGTGGAGACGACGAAGGCGTCGACCTCCCCCCGCCGGATCGCCGAAAGCGTCTCTTCCGCCTCAAAAAAGCCTCCGTAGAGCTCCTCCAGTACGCGGAGGAGTTCTTTTTCCCGCGGCACCCGGGGAGCGGTCGTATCGGATGACTGGTCTACACCCTGCATCGTGTGTTACCCGGTGGATGGGTTACTCCTTCTCCTGGATGCCAAGTCCGATCAGGACACGCTCTTTATCCGACATATCCCCGATCAGCTTCTGGAGAGGCAGAGGCAGCTGCTTGATGAGCGTGGGGGTCGCGACGACCTGGGCTTCCTGGGCCCGTTCGGGCTGCTGGAAGATGTCGATCACCTCAAGGTCGTAGCGTCCCGCGAGGTGCTCCTCGCTGATCTCTTTGATGTTCTCGATCGCCTTCTGCGATCGCGGCGTCATTCCCGTAACATAGAGCCGCAGGACATAGCGAGCATCCGTCTTCTCCAGCGCCAGCTCGAACGCATCCGTGATCGAACGCGGATCCCCGGCACGCTCATTCTTTCCGTCCGTCATATCGTATCAGCTCCCCGGTCGCATATCCAGGCCGACGAGGACCTTCTCCGTGTTCGAGAGGTCTCCGATGATCTTTCGCAGCGGCTGAGGCAGCCTCCGGACAAGCGTGGGGACGGCAAAGATCTGGTCGCCTCTGGCAAGCTGGGGGTGCTCGAGGAGATCGATCACCTCGATCCTGTACCTGCCGGCGAGGTGCTCCTCGCAGATCCTCTTTAGGTTGGCGAATGCGGCGAGCGACTTCGGCGTCTGACCGGCGACGTAGAGCCGCAGGATCCACTCCTCCCCGTTCTCCTCTCCGGCCGTCTTCTCCGTATCGGTCATCGCTCTTCCCCGGCCTCTCCTCTTGTTGCCCGAACCATTTTAACATCATCGGAAGCATCGGCTTTCCGCAGCTTCCCGATTGCCCGGGTCTCCGCATCAATCGTACTCTGCCGGCGGCTCTCCGCTGCAATCAGTCTCCGGACGGTCTCCTCCTGCTCTGCGAACTCACTCTGGAGGGCAGCGATCCGGGCTTCCACGGCGGTCCGTTCCCGCTCCAGTTCGCGCTGCCGTGACGCGATCTCCTCCCTTCTGGCCTCTGCCTCTAAGCGTTCCCTCGCCTCCTGCACCAGCCGGGCAGTGCCCATGAACATCCCCGCAGGCCCGACGTAGACGTCGGCGAGTTCGATGCCGTCACCGGTGATCAGGTATTCGCGGATCTGGTTGGAATGCCCCATCCCCCGGGACTTCAGCACGTAGAGTCCGCGGTTGCGCTCCCCGGCAGACTCGACGTCCTGCAGCTGGATCAGGGTATCGATGAGCGAGGAGACCGCGAGGTCCGAGGGCGCCATCTTCTCCCGTGTATGGATCAGGTGGGTGAAGAGCGTGGTGATCCCGTTCATCTTCAGGTAGTCGATCAGGCGCGTGAGCATGACCTTGACATCGCGCGGGGTGCCGATCGCGATGAGATCGCTCAAGGGATCGATCACGACAACCCGGGGCTGCGTCTCCCGGACCTCCTTGAGCAGCATGACGAGATGCATCTCCAGGCCGTACATTGTCGGCCTTGAGGAGTGGATCTCGAGGAGACCGCTTTCGATGTGAGGCGCAAGGTCGATGCCGACGGACCGCATGTTGCGCACGATCTGGTCGGGGGACTCTTCAAAGGAGAAGTAGAGGCATTTGTCCCCCCGGAGACAGGCGGCATTCAAGAAATGCGCCCCGAACGTGCTCTTTCCGGTGCCAGGTGTCCCCGCGATCATGATCGTGCTGCCGCGGTAGAAGCCCTCCCCCTCGAGCATGGCGTCGAGACGCTCGACGCCGCTTGAGACGCGTTCGTTACTGACGCTATGCGAAAGACCGGTGGAGGTGATGGGCAGCACCGAGATCCCGGTCTCGTCGATCAGGAAGGGGTACTCGTTGGTGCCATGGACCGTACCGCGGTACTTCACCACCCGCAGGCGGCGCGTGGAGATCTGGTCGTCCACCCGGTGGTCGAGGAGGATGACGCAGTCCGAGATGTACTCCTCGAGGCCGTGGCGGGTCATGGTCACTTCGCCGCTCTCTCCGGTGACGACGGCGGTAACGCCTCTGTCTTTCAGCCAGAAGAAGAGCCGCCGGAGTTCGGCACGGAGGATGCCTGTGTTCGCCAGACCGGAGAAGAGCGACTCGATGGTGTCGAGGACGATCCTTTTCGCGCCGATGGAGTCGATGGCGTAGCCGAGCCGGATGAAGAGCGCCTCGAGATCGAACTCTCCTGTCTCGATGATATCGTTTCTGGACACCTCTACGTGGTCGATCGAGAGCAGGTTCCTCTCCTGAAGATCGGTTAAGTCGTAGCCGAGCGATGCAACGTTCTGAACAAGATCCCCGGGCGTCTCCTCAAAGGAGACGAAGACGCCGGGCTCCCCGAACTCCAGTGCACCATGCACCAGGAACTCCATACCGAGCAGGGTTTTGCCGGACCCCGCCCTCCCGACGACGAGCGTCGTGCGCCCCCTCGGCAGGCCTCCCGTGGTAACCTCATCGAGGCCCTGGATCCCCGTCGGACTTTTCGGCAACTCGATACGAGTCGAACGCCCTGGTTGTTCGGTGTGCTGCATAATATTCAACGACAAAAAATCTGTTGAATCTCAAAGATATTAAAAATGCGCGTAACTGTGGGACGTCATGGGGTTCTATCCCTGCGCATTTAGAGTTCTCCGGGGGAGACGGGACATGCCGATCCCGGTTATGGGCGATCCTCCTCCCGTTCTGCCGGGGCATGGCCGTTTCATGCCTGCGCTTACGCCGGGTCGGTTGCATCCGGGGCGGATCGCGTGCGGGAACGAAGCAGACGTCGCCGGTTCAGGTCCCCCCGTTACCGTTCGCCTTCCGAAGGGTGAACCGGAACGCCGCCCCTTCCCCCGGACGGCCGGGGACCCGGTCCTCGATCCAGACCTTCCCGCCATAGCGTTCCACGAGCGTCCGGACGATGTAGAGGCCGAGGCCCTCGCCTCTCCCCCGTCCCATGCCGCGTTCAAACCGCTGGAAGAGCAACCTCTTCACCTCATCCGGGATGCCCGGGCCGGTGTCTTCGACCGAGACCAGCACCTCGCCGTCCTTCTCCTCGACCCGGACCGTGATCTCGACTCCCGGTCCCCCGAACTTGACGGCGTTGCCGATGAGGTTGATAAAGACGGTCGGAAGGAGACCGTCCGCCAGCACCTCGAACTGCGGGTCAAGGTAGTCGATCGATGCTTCGGGGAACCTGCCGATCTCATTCTGGATAACTGCGTCGAGGTTTATCGGCACAAGGCTGGTCTCTTCGTCGTGTATTCGCCGGACGGTGGCGACGTTCCTGAGGATCTCGTTGCTTCGCTCGATGCTGGCGTGCAGTTTTTCCGCATAGGTCTTCAGGTTCCCATCAGCCAACTCGGTCAGGAGGTCGGCATACATGCCGGAAACGTTGTTCGCGTTCCGGACATCATGGGTCATGATGTCGAGGTATATGTTTGCCTCGTCGCGTGCCGCTTCGAGTTCCTCGCTCTTCCGGATGAGGTCTTCGGTGCGGCGCACAAGTGCTTCTTCCGCCCGCTTGCGGTCGGTGATATCATGGGCCACTTCGATGGCACCGATGATGTTGCCCTCGCTGTCCCTGACTGGAGCTGCCCGGACAAGCCACGAGCCTTGTTCGGCAGGCCAGTGCGGCTGGTTTTCGGGTGTCACTTCACCTTCCTGCGGTTCCCCGGTTTTTATCGCAAGAGTGACCGGACAGTGCTGGCACATTCGATCCAGCCCCCAGCAGGCGTAACACTTGCGGCCTTTGAGTTCCGACATCGGCACGCCCGCGAAATCCATGTAGATTTTGTTCGCCCAGAGGAAATTGTTCTCGGCGTCATGAAAAGCGATCGCCGCGTTGGTGTTATCGAGGATCAGATTCTTCTCATGCACCGCTTCCTGGAGCTTCTGCTCAGCCTGCTTGCGCTCGGTGATATCGATCACGGCGGCACGGAAGCGTCTCTTCCAGCCGTCGCTCTCCTCGACCGCCCGCCCCTCCACCCGGATGTATACGGGAGAGTCTCCGTTCCTGCGGAGCGACAGTTCGACGGTCTCTTTCTCCCCGCCCTCCATCACCTGCCGGCAGAAGGACGTAAATACCGGAACGCTCCCCGATTCCAGGAACGACTGGAACGGCCAGCCGGAGAGAAACTGCCTCGGCTTCTTCAGGAGTTCGGCCCCGGCCAGGTTCGTCTCCTCGATCACACCCGATCCGGTGAAGGTGAAGTATGCGAGCAGCCCGAAGTCGTAGAAGTCGCGGTACTTCTCCTCGGACTCCAGGGTCTCCTGTTTCGCGGCCCGGAGTTCCTCGTTCTGCAGTTCAAGCTCGATCTGGTGTACGCGGAGCTCCTCGCAGAGAGACCGGAGGTCTGCCTCGCTCAGGGTCTCCATCGTAGGTTCTCCGGCAGATCGTTCTTCTCTCATTCAGGTCTCCGGTCGGCTCCCCTGGTCTTCCGGGCACGGCCGGCCGGTGACATCCTCCATGGCGAGCAGGATCAGCGCGTCTCCCGGGTATTCTCCCGCCACTTTCCGTGCGTTTAACAGCATCTTCCGGCGACCGATTGCGGGAAAATCGTGTTCGACCATATAGTTCTCAAAGTACGTGTCTCTCGGGAGAACCTCCTCAAGCAGCCGGCGGAGTGCCGGGAGATCCCATTGCCGGTCTCCGATGAGGTACAGGGGCTTTCCGACGGTCTCCTCTTTGCTCACCCGGAAGAGCCGGTAGAACGAGGGGTTCGCAGAGACGACGCGCAGGTCTGCATCGAGGACAACCAGGGGTTCGCGGACTGTCGAGACGAGATTCTCGGCATAGTTCCGGGCATGCACGACCGAACGCTCCAGTTGCTTCATCCGGGTCACATCCAGGAACGTGATGGTGACCCCGTCGATCCGGTTCTCCGCGGTCCGGTAGGGGAGAACACGCATCAGATACCAGCCCCCGTCCCGGGACTCCACCGGGGCCTCCTGGGGGATGAGCGTCTCGAGCACGTTTTTGGCCTTCTGTCCGATCTCCGTCCCGACGAGATGGCTGACGAGATCGGTGATCGGGCGGCCGATATCGGACGGGATCAGGTTTACGAGCGCGGTTGCCTTCGGCGTGAACCGCCGCACCCGAAGATCGCTATCAAGGAAGATGATCCCGATCTCGGTGGAATTCATCAGGTTTCGCATATCTTCCTGGGATATCGCGGCCTCCTCGATCTTCTTCTGCAGTTCGGCGTTCACGGTGAGGAGCTCCTCGTTGAGCGACTGGAGTTCTTCTTTAGAGGTGATCAACTCCTCGTTCGTGCTCTGCAGTTCCTCGTTCGTGGACTGCATCTCCTCGTTCATCGACCGCATCTCCTCCTGCGAGGCCTCCATCTCCTCCACGGTCGCCTGGAGGCGTGCTCTCGAGATCCTCAGCTCGCTTTCCAGTTCCCTGCAGCGGGGATCGCCGTCGGGAACGGTGCTCCCACCCGCTGGTGCGGGGGGCACGACGCGCTGAAACGCGACCATCAGGAGAGGAGCCCCTCCACCGGGGGTATGTACGGGAGTGACCCGGATATCGAGCGTCTCAGTCCTCCCGCCTCTCGTCAGTCCGATATCACGGATCCAGACTTCCCGGTCCTCGTTAAGAGCGGCCCGGACGGCGGGTGCAAACTCCCGCCGGATCTCCTCCCGCGCCATCACGTAGATGTTTAAGGTCGCCTTGCCGCCGGGGTGCTCCAGGTACCGTGCGGTCTTTCCGTGGAAGTAGACGATATCTCCTGCCGGGTTGATGAGGACCGCCGGCGGCGCGAAGAGGTCGACGAGGAGCTGATTGGCAAGCGTGGCGACAGGGATCTCTTCCGGCCGGGCACCTTCGTCCGGTGGGGGTGCGTGCCTGGGCACAGACCCTGTCGGGAACTCCACCGGCCGGGCCTGCAGCTGCCCCACGGCCCGGCGACTGAAGATCTTCCACTTCGTATCAAGAGGCCGGAAGATGTCGACAAACCCGTTGATGGACTCTGCCGACCCGAGGAAGAGGAGGCCGCCGGTCGAAAGCGCGTAGTGGAAGATCGGGATGACCTTCTTCTGGAGAGTGGGGGTGAAGTAGATGAGAAGATTCCTGCAGCAGAGGATGTCTACGTGGGTGAACGGCGGATCCGAGATGACGTTCTGCACTGCAAAGACCATCGAATCCCGAATCTCTTTTTTGATCCGGTACTCGTCCTCCTCCCGCACGAAGAACCGCTCGAGCCGTTCAGATGCAACGTCCGCACCGATGTTTAAGGAATAACGTCCCGACCTGGCCTTATCTATTGCCTCCGCATCGAGATCGGTTGCATAGATCTGCATCTGCATCGTGCTGTACTTCGGGTCCGAGTCAAGGCACTCGCGGAGAACGATGGCAAGCGTGAAGGCCTCTTCGCCCGTCGAGCATCCCGGGACCCACGCCCGCAATACCGTACCTTCCGGGCGGTCAGGCAGGAGATCGGAGAGGATGTGCTGCTTTAAGGCATCCCAGGCATCCGGTTCCCGGAAGAACTGGGTAACCCCGATAAGGAGGTCCCGGTGGAGGTTTGCGACCTCCTGGGGCGCCTGCTGCAGGTACCGGATATAAGCCGTGACCCGGGAGAGCTGGTGTATGTTCATCCGCCGCTCGATCCTGCGGTAGATCATATTCCTCTTATATCCGGAGAAGTCATGGCCGGTCCGGGTCCTGATGAGCATGAGTATCTTTAAAAGAGCGGTCTCCGACTCCCCGTCAAGAGCCTCCCCTCTCCCCGGCGCAGAAACCGCAGTACCGGCGTATTTCAGGAGGTGATCCGGAAGCTCCTCTACCGGGGCGATGAAATCCACCATCCCGGTCGCGATCGCGCTCTGCAGCATCGGTTTAAATGTGGTTGTGTTGGGGTCCTGCACCATCACCATGCCGAGATGCTCCTTGACGGCCCGGATGCCGAACGTGCCGTCCGAGCCCATGCCCGAGAGGAGGATGGCGACGGCTCTACGCCCCTGGTCCTGTGCAAGCGACCGGAAGAACGAGTCGATCGGCATCCTGACCCCCCGGGTTTTCTCCGGTTCTTTAAGAAAGAGCGTGCCGTTCATGATGGAGAGATCGGCATCGGACGGGATTATGTAGACCGTGTCTGCTCTCACCGCCATGCCGTCGCTGGCCTCATGGACTGGCATCTCCGTAAACCGCATCAGGATCTCCGGCATCATGCCGGGATGGCTCGGGTCCATGTGCGTGACGATGATAAAGGCCATCCCCGAATCCGGGGGAAGGTGGGTGAGGAACTTCTCGAGTGCATCGAGACCTCCGGCGGATGCCCCGATGCCGACGGTGAAGTCCGGGGGGGTGCCGGGAGGAGCCGCCTGCTCGGGTTTTGTCTCCTCTTCCGGGGTTTCCCCGGAGTTTAATGGTTTTTCCACCTCATCTCCAGACATGGCAGGTCCTTGTAGTCCCGGGGTCGTTGCAGGATTCCGGACAGCTGCTGATGTGTATCGGTATGGTGTTCATAATGATCGATTCGGGCGAGCACGAGATCTTCCGGGTGCCGATCGGGCGGATTAAATTATATTGCCCAGTACAAATAATAATATCTGCACGGAGCGGCCCCTTTAAGCACGTTGTTTCCAGCGTTCCTTCTTCAGAAGCAAACGGATACGTTCCTGAATATTTTATCCTTGCTGGACTACAGTATTAACCTTCGGGTTTTTCCGCGAGAGCGCTTGACGGTCCACGGTCGGGTGCGGGCCTAAAAGCAAGGATTTGAGGGCGGTCAATGCAGTACTACTCCCTCTCCGGCCAGGCATCTCGTGTAAAAACGCAATTGCTCCCCTGTTCCTCATAAAAATCATTAACGTAAACAATTCTTCCCGGGGAGGGTTATCGTTATTAACCCATATGGGAAACTTAGGGATACTCCCATCGAAAGGAGCCCCCGATTCTGATGCAGGCGCCCCCAGGAACCACACGAGAGAACTCCGATCCCACCAGACAGGATGAAGCGACACAGGATATCTCCGCCGAAGTTGAACGGCTCGTGAACGAGCGGATGCAAGAGCTCCGGGCAGAAGTCGATGCACTTCGGCGGGAGAACGCACGGTTTCAACACGATAAAAGGGTCCTGTAGGAGAACGAGACGAAGTACCGGCAGATATTCAAGTCGATGAGAGAAGGATTCGCGATCGCCGAGATGGTCTTCGATGAGGAAGGTAGACCCGTCGATTACGTCATCCGAGAGATCGATCGCACTTACGAACGGCAGTCGGGACTGAGCCCGGAACAGGTCGTCGGCAGGCGTGTCACCGAGTTCCTCCCGGCGATCGAACAGAGATGGTTTGACCGGTTCGGCGGGGCCGTGAACACCGGCGAGCCCGCGAGATTTGCGTATTACAACGTCTCGCTCGACCGCTGGTTCGAGGTCTAACATCCTCGGCATCCCCTTCAGCCCTGGCAGGTGATCACCCACATCGCGATGCTCGCGGCCGGCTAGGTTTTCTACATACCAAGATGGCTCAGGTGAACGGCAGCCATCCACCTTTCGGTCGGCCCTGGCGCCACCCCATGGATCTTCCTTCACTGATTCCGTGACCGTGGTCAGCCTGCTCGCAGTAGCATCACCGGTCAAACACCTTCTTGAGTCGGACACGTCACCTAGGTTCCGTCTCGTGCAGTACCTAGCTGCGCTGGAAAAACTATATTATCTCGTCACTTGGTAGATCATCACTAAATGAGACAGTAATCCATTTCAGCATCACGAGATTTCGGATTGCAGAGGCAATCCTCCTACGTTTATCGGGGTTATTCCATTTCTTTTTCCAAGAGAAGATATAGTCAAACAATTCTTGTTCAGAGATTGCTCTCCCGGACCTTTTATCTGCTAACTCCATATAAGCATAGAAGACAGTGGCGACTTCTTCAGCTTGCTCTGTGTTCTTAATTCTGCTGAATAAATCAACAGTTTTCTCTATCTTTGGCTCAAGATCGGCTAGTTGTTTCTCGTATTTTTTTCGTAATTTCGGATACTCGGGACCAGTTGAAACGGCTATCATTCGACCGAATTGATTTTCGGTAATCAGATTACTATTGGCAAATAGATGAATTGTTTTGTTTACATCCTCTGGTGAGAATGGCCCATAATATCCTTTCTGGAACTTAAACCCTGTATTTAACCCAGTTTTAGTGACAATAAAGCATATTTTTTGAAACATCACTCTTCCTACTGCCGCTACGTGAGTCCGGTTTTCAAGCCGGTTCAACACTTCGAGAATTGCAATTTTATCTGGTGTTAATTCACTTTTTGTTTGGTTTATCTGATTGTAATCTTCAAGTAGAACTTTTTGAGAGAGAAATTTCTCACTTAGCTCATAGAGTGGTGTTCCAAATGGCGCGTAGACTTCAACAGGGATATCAAGACTATTAAGTCTTTGATACATGATCCGACCAATAATGCGCCATTCTTGGCTGCCATTTCCACATCCAAGTGGTGGGAATGCCACTGAGTTTATTCCCCATTTTTTATAACAATTAACAAAAATGTCTAACCCCTTGACTATGTCCTCGATACGGGATGGTGATCGCCAATGGTTTTTTGTTGGAAAATTTATGATTGAATTGCCAAATGCATCACTGTAATGGTATGGGACTCCGGGTTTGACGAGATTATTCTTGCACCTCTTAACGTAATCGCGATACATATCCGGATATCTTTGTTTAAAGAGTAGGGCGATCCCTTTCCCCATAACTCCAACACAATTCACGGTGTTTACTAGTGTCTGCATCTTGCTTTCTAGAACATCTCCAACCAAGACATACACCATGTCACTCCCTCCTCCTAATTTGCCTATTGAAGAACATGTCCGGTTTGACCACAACCTCTCGATCGAAGCCTTCTCTTAATATATGATCTCTTGAGTTATTACTTGCTACATATGCTCCAGTTATATATTTCGCAACCACAACATGTGGAACCAACACCTCTGCGCATATGATACTCTTATGTATCAGTTCTTCGATGGGATCGTCAGGATGTGTCCAATATCTAGAATATATCCGGTTAAAATCAAGTTTTTGCATGGCTTCCGAAGGTGAGCAAAATGTTACATAATCGCTCGAAGCGTTTCTATCAGCGATCACTACACCAGGAGATGCTATTACGCTACTCTCAATTATTAAAACGCATAGGTCATCTAATGCATTCCTCAATAGGTAGTATAACATTGGATTCCTTGCATTTAGGTAGAGATTCACGTACGCATGGAGAGGCAAGCCTTTCGGGATTCTTTTCTTATCCCTGCGCTCCTGAACCTCGTCTCTCGCAACAGAGACATGTGAGATACGCGATACTTTCTCGTTCGACAGGATTCCTTGCTCTAATATTGAGGGGATATTGGCAATAGCGACTATATAGTGAAGCTCCCGAACGTGTTTGTGCATCTAATTGTTTGCTTTGAGATCATTTGATTTAAACCAGTATCCTCCTTGATGTTGCATCCAAGTTCGTGCAAATCGTTTGTCACTACTTTCTGCGGTGGGAGGGCCTCTAAGGCATTACAGACTAAAGTCTGCCGCATTGTGGGGGAAAGGCTGACGGAATCGTGCCAGTGCCGGGCTAAAGAATAGAACTAAGATCTCTCCAGTGTTATCGTTCCATAATTGTTCCGCCCGCGACCTGAATAGTATTCTCCTTCGAGTTGAGTTTTTTTTAAATCAAAGTTTAATATTGTCGTCCCATAATGCGCGTTCATGGTACTTACCGCATCCCCATGTGGATCATTTTGATACTGATATACTATCTGTGTACAACCTAGTGACTTAGTTAGAATTCCTGCAATCAAACTGTGAGAGCGCGATGACTTTGTCCTCAAAAGGAACTCAATTCTCGTCCATGACTGATTGATGGTGAGGTTAACCTGATGGTCTTTAGAATGTTCATCATAAGATGTTCGTAGGTGTCCTCTCCATTGTCCATTCAGGTCAGGAGTCTTAACCACCCCCAACGTGTGCAACAGCGACCACTTCCAGACATATACATCAAAGATCCGGAAAAATACCCCTGACATCCCCAAGAATGAGGGTATAGAAACAAACCAAGGGAGCGATACTGTAAAGGTGGTCGCAAGATCTGAGATACTCCAGATTACTACAATACTTACAACTACTATAACGACAAGGACGTGAAATCGCTCCCACGAGTCAATAGCGTATTGGTGCGTGGTTCATCGCCCCCAATCATTCCAGAGTGTGATGTAACCCGAGATCAGTTTTTGTGCTTTCGAGATTGACCATTGTTCATGTGAAGAGCCGAACAGAGGCACCTGTTCATTCTGACACTTGAAAGAGTCTAGATCTATTTGATTCAGGTAATTTACCACATCAACATATGTATTCGTATAATTCGTACCGTATTTTCTTGATGGCACATTGTACAGAAGGCATTCCACAAAATATGAGGGTGCAACATCCGCGGAGATCAAGCCCTCATAGATTAAGCGACTCCTTGCATTCTTAAACATCCGTGCTGTCCCTTTGTACCAGCCGTTTGTCTGCTCGAAAGAGTTTTTCCAGACGCCCTTGTCATAATGCAATTTGGGATAGTTTACTACCTGTCTCCCTTCATTACGAGTCCTGAACAAGATCCCATGAATGTAGCCCTGATCGGAAATACTTGCATAATTTTTATATTTTCGATATGTCATGCAGGCAACAACATCGGCAGGTAACCGATTTGAGCCCTGTGTGACCTTGATGCTCTTGTTTCCAAGGGAGATTGCAGAAGTTCCATAGTACTCCCGAAGGGCACGAACTACGTCCTCCGTGAAATGCTCAAAACTGTATACAGCATTGCTATAGTTAGAGCGAAACTTTTGTTTTGCAGCCTCTGTAAGTAGGAAGAGGTCTGGTTGAAATGTTGACGTTAACTCTACAATAACGTCAACATCACTGTCGCCTCGTATATTGGTGGCATTTCTATATGATCCCTGAAGGTATACTTCAAAACGCACTCCCTCTGGCCACTCGTATCTATTTAGAGCGTTTCGTATGGATTCGTGGGTATTTTTTGCAGTTGTTATTGCTCCCAGATGTGACCAAGTTTCTAGTTGAGATTCCTGAATGGACATTATTAGGTCCCCATTTCGCTGTCCTAAGATCCCTCATCGTCACAGCGCATAAAAGCTCGCCCTGTGATGCGAAAGTGAAAAAATAACAAGTTCACGAACTCGTCGACGCAACACCCAGATCATAGAGGAAGGTGATCAGCGCTCGGCCACGTGCCACATGATAGGCGTTGATCAAGGCCCCAATCTCATTGGATTAGAGTAACTTCTGTCGGAGGACTAGGTCTTTGTATCCACGGCAGGCATTTTGATTATCCAGACCTCTTCCCGGGCAGACCAGAGTCGTCGTTTTCGATCGTCCAGAGCAGAAATCGTTTGAGAAGAATGATGTGGTCGTGGATGGTGCTCTGCTGGAAGGTGTGGCCGCGCTGGTTGGTGGCGATCTTAATCGTCGATATGCCCGTGAAGACCTGTTCGAGGGTGCAGTCGCGGTAGGACAGCAGGTGCCGGCGCCAGCTGACGAGCAGATAGACTATCTCGTTCTTCCGGGACCCGGTGATCCCCTGTGATGCCCGGATATAGGTGAGAAACTCATACACGAGTTTGGCGTCGTCAGGGACGAGACGCTGTTTTTCAACGGCATGCCGGATGGAACGGTGTGCATACTCCGACCTGACCATGTAAAACTTACGGTCCTCGTGGTAGGAGCGATTAGCCTGCCGATGGAGAGACATCTGAGAGAACGTATCCAAAATCGTGGAAAAGAATCAAAGATGATTACAGAACGCCGCCAACAGGACTCGAACCTGTGACATGCTGGTTAACAGCCAGCCACTCTACCAACTGAGTTATGGCGGCACTGGAACAAGTGCTCTATAATGTCTCGCCTGAATCGTATTAAACATTACGG
>Ga0265294_10006638_pt1 | contig 13844 bp, 15 predicted proteins | sample MunlanPumphouse3_FD_192504 | JGI IMG/M metagenome (GOLD analysis project Ga0265294, IMG submission 192504) | Groundwater microbial communities from a municipal landfill in Southern Ontario, Canada - Pumphouse #3 | ecosystem: Environmental > Aquatic > Deep subsurface > Groundwater | place... | reverse complement strand
TCTACACGCTTTTGCAAGATGAGTATGATTCATTTCATGCTCATTTTGTATTAGAAAGCGTTTTTATTTCATGCCGGTTTTGTATTGGACAAGTCTAAAGATTGACTTTATTTTTAAGAGAGGTTATAATGTTACAAGAGTTAAGAAAATAATAAATAAAAATATATGAAAACTAAAATTCAATCTTTTACGTTAATAGAGCTTTTAGTAGTAATAGTTATTATTGGAATTCTTTCAGGGTTAGTAGTGATTGCTACTTCTTCTTTTATAGAAAAAGCTGACTTTTCCAAGGCTCAAGCGTTCTCGTCTACAAGTCGGTCAGAGCTATTATCTAATTTGGTGTCTGAGTGGTTATTTGATGATCCTGCTAAGCTAGGAGGGGATACTTGGGGGAATAATCATGGAACAGGGACAGTTGGAGCGCAAACAAGTAATTGTGTTTATAGGGATTGTATAAGTTTAAATGGTACAAGTCAGTATATTTCTATTCCGCTTAGTTCAAGCTTGCAACAGACAACGGCAATTACTTTTTCTGTTTGGGCAGATGCAACAGACTGGTCTTCTAATACGGCCCAAAGATTGTTGAGTTGTGAGGGGACGAACAAAGGATATGGAATTAGTGCTGGCAGTGCTAATGTTAGTGATAAAAGTGTGACTTATGACGTGAGCTTGAAAAAGGGTTGGCATTTTTTCTTAGCAACCTATGGTGGAGGAGAGTTAAAAGCTTATATAGATGGAAAGGAGGTCAAGAAGATTACGGGAGGAAGTGCTATAACATACGATTCTTCTAATCTAATAATCGGTGCAAAGCCAGGCCCTGCAAATTATTTTAAAGGTTCAATTGATGATATTCGCCTTTATGATAAAAAGCTTTCTTTGGCAGAGATTAGGCGAAACTATATTGCAGGACTAGATTCTCTTTTGGCGAATGGAGTAATATCCAAAGGGGAATACAATGAGAAGATAGAAGGCTTAGCTTTAAATTAAAACATATTTTTGATATATGACAGAGAGATGAATTTACTTGATGGATTAAACAAAGAACAGAAAGAGGCAGTTTGTCATGACAAAGGACCATTTTTAATAGTGGCAGGTGCAGGAACAGGAAAAACTACTGTACTTACAAGAAGAATTGCTTATCTTATACAAAAAGGAGTAAGTCCTTCTCAAATACTTGCTTTAACTTTTACAGAAAAAGCAGGAAAGGAGATGGAGGATAGAGTAGAGAGCCTTTTGGATTTTGGATATTATGATTTTTGGATTTCAACTTTTCATTCTTTTTGTGATAGAGTTTTGAAAAGTCATGGACTTGAGATTGGACTTTCTACAAATTACAAGCTTTTAACGGAAACAGATGCTTGGATTTTGATTAAAAGGAATTTTGAAAAGTTTTCTTTTTTAAAAGAGTATAGGCCACTTGGAAATCCTACTAAATTTATTCATGCATTAGTGCGTCATTTTCAGGATTGTAAGAATGAGGGAATTTATCCTGAGGAGTATTTGGCTTACGCGGATTCGTTAAAAAAGGATTTAATTTTAAATGATGATTTAGAATATGTGCAAGTTAATGAAATAGCAGAGGCTTATCATACTTATCAGAAATTATTGCTTGATAAAAATAGTTTGGACTTTGGTGATTTAATAAATTACGTGTTAAAGCTTTTTGAAAAACATCCAAAAATACTTAAGAAATATCAAGAGCAGTTTAAATATGTTCTAGTAGATGAGTTTCAAGATACTAATTTTGTGCAATATGAGTTAGTTAAAAGAATAGCGGAACCTAAGAACAATATTACAGTTTGCGGAGATGATGATCAATCAATATTTTCTTTTCAGGGAGCATCTTTTAATAATGTTTTAAGATTTAAAAATGATTATCCTAACTCAAAAGAAATTGTGCTTGTTCAAAATTATAGGTCTCCTCAAAATATATTGGACTTAGCCTATAATTTTATTCAATTAAATAATCCAAACAGATTGGAGTATCAGTTAAATGAAGAAATAAAGGAAAAGGCAAAGAAAAAAGGAGTGAAAGTAAAGAGTTTAAAGCCTATTGATAAGAGGTTGAAAAGTAATATAGAGGAAAAGGGATTGCTTGAGCTTTTGTCTTTTGAAACCTCAGAGGATGAGGTAACAGGTGTGATTGATAAAATATGGGAGATAAAAGAGATAGATAGGGAGGCTAGATTTTCAGATTTTTGTATACTAGTTAGAACAAATGAAACTGCTAATTACTTTGTAAGAGGTTTTGAAAGAGCTTCAATTCCTTGTCATTTTTTAGCATCAAAAGGACTGTATTCTCATCCAATAATTGTTGATATAATTGCTTATTTTAAAGTAATTTTAGATTTTTATGATTCTCCAAATCTTTATAGAGTTTTAAGGTCTTTGCCTTTTAATTTTTCAGGAGATGAGATTTCTAAAATTGGGTGGTTTGCTAAGAAAAAGACAATTTCATTATTTGAAGCAATTCAAGATGAAAGGCTTTTAAAAGATTTTTCTAAGGAGAGTAGAGATAAATTAAATAATTTATTAGAAGTCTTAAAAGTTCATTTTAAGATTTCAAATGAAAAGAATGTGAGTGAAGTGTTTGTGAGAATGATTAATGATCTTCACTATGCAGAAACTTTGAAACAGGCTACAGAAGAGAATTTAAAGAATTGGGAAATTATATATCAGTTTTTTCAAAGAACGAAAAGCTTTGAAAATGTTAATCATGATGGAACACTATTGGCTTTTATGGATCAAATTCAAATGGAGCTAGATTCTGGTGAAGAGGGTGCGCTTGATAATCAAATGGGAAGCGAAAGCGATACAGTGAAGATTATGACGATTCATTCTGCAAAGGGGCTTGAGTTTAAGTATGTGTTTGTTGTAAGCTTGGTTCATAGAAAGTTTCCTAGCGATAGAAAGCATTCGCAGATAAAATTTCCAAAAGAGTTTGTGAGGGAAGTGGTTGGGTCTTTAGATTTTCATTTAGAAGAGGAGAGAAGGCTTTTTTATGTTGCATTAACAAGGGCTAAAAAGGGATTGTTTTTAACGTGGGCATCTGATTATGGAGGAAAGCAGCTTAAAAAACCATCAAGGTTTTTAATTGAGTCTGACTTAATTAAAGAAGAAGATACTTTAAATCAAGGGTTAAAAAAAGAAGCTTTTTCATTTCAAAAAGTTTTTAATGGCTTTAGGAAAGAATCAAACGAAACTCTAGATATTGATTATAGTAATTTATTACCTAATCATTTTTCTTTTTCTCAATTGGCAGCTTTTCAAAAATGTCCTTTGCAGTATAAGTTTAATTATATTTTAAGAATTCCAACAAAGGGAAAGCCTAATTTTTCATTTGGAAAGACAATGCATAATACTTTGCATAGGTTTGTTAATTTAAATGCTCAGATATTTCAATCAGACCAAAAGAATTTGTTTGAGGAGTTTGATGAAGAGAGAGGTAAGGTTAAGCTTTCTTTTAAAGATTTGTTAAATATTTATAATGAAGAGTGGATTGATGCGTGGTTTGATGATGAGAAACATAAAGAGGAATACAGAAAGAAAGGAAAAAAAGTTTTAAAGAAGTTTTATAATGATTTTATAGGTAAGGATTTTTGTGTGATGTTTATGCAAAACGAACCTGCCCTTGAAAGAAATTTTAATATTAATTTAAGAGGGAATAAGTTTATAGGAGCAATTGATAGAATTGATGAAATTGAGGGGGGAGCTGAAATAATAGATTATAAAACGGGAACAGCAAAAAAGAGCTTAGGAACTGATGAAAGATTTCAATTGGAAATATATAATTTAGTTGCAGTAAAGTCTTTTGATATAAGACCGAAAAAATTAACATTTTATTACCTAGAAGAGGGCCTGCATACATCTTTTGAGCCTAAGGGTAAAAGTCTTGAAAAAACTGAAGAAAAGATGTTAAGTATAATAGAGAGGATAAAAAGAAGTAAATTTAGACCAACAGCTGGATGGCATTGCAAGTTTTGTGATTATAAAGATATTTGTCCTCATAGAAAAACTTAAAATAAAATATAATGAAAACAATAACAATTTTAGGAGATGGAGCTTGGGCAACAACGCTCGCGATACTATTAGATAAAAATGGTCATAAGGTAGTTGTGTGGAGTATTTTTCCTGACTATTTAGAGGAATTAGATTTAAAAAGGGTAAATGATAGGTATTTACCATCAATTGCTATTCCAAAGGGGATTGAATTTGAGAAAGATATTAATAAGGCAGTTTCTGAAAGTGAAATTATTGTAAATGCAATTCCTTCCAAGTTTTATAGAAATATTTTGAAAATGATTACTTGTGATGTTAAAGAGAAGGTGTTTGTGAGTGTGTCTAAGGGGATTGAACAAAAGAGCTTAAAAAGAATGACAGAAGTGATGGAGGAGGAGTTTCCCAAAGTTAAATCTTGTGTTTTGTCTGGTCCAACAATTGCAATAGAGGTAGCTAGAGAAATGCCCACGGCTTGCATAGTAACATCAACTGACTCTGAGGTTTCAAAACTAGTTCAAGAAATATTTTTTAATGAAAATTTTAGAGTGTATACAAGTAAAGATCTTTTAGGGGTTGAAATTTGCTCAGCACTTAAAAATATTATTGCTATTGCTTCTGGAATATCAGATGGGCTTGGTTTTGGTTCAAATACAAAAGCAGCTATTTTGGCAAGAGGAATTGTGGAGATTGCAAGATTGGGAAAAGCAATGGGAGCTAAAAAAGAAACTTTTTTTGGCATTGCTGGTTTGGGAGATTTAGCAACAACATGTATGAGTTTAGAAAGTAGGAATAGAACCCTAGGAGAAAGAATAGGAAAGGGTGAGAAAATTGAAGAGATTGTTTCATCTACTAATTCTATAATAGAAGGGCTTACAACAACAGAAGCAGTTTTTAATTTAAGTAAAAAATATGGTATAGAGATGCCAATTACAAATCAAGTTTATTTAATTTTGTATGAGAAAAAGAATCCGCGGGAAGCATTACTAGATTTAATGTTAAGAGCAAAAAAAGAGGAATAGACAATATTTAATAATTTTGTTATAAGTTAAGTATAATAATTAAGTGAAATATATTATGGATATTAAAATATTTGTAGAAATTGAAAAAGGTAGTCGCCAAAAATATGAATTAAATGAAGAGACAGGAGGTTTAGAGCTAGACAGAACTATTTATGGTCCAGTTTCTTTTCCGTTTGAATATGGACATATTAAAAATACATTAGCAGATGATGGAGATCCATTAGATGCACTTATTTTAACAAATGAACCTACTTTTCCTGGATGTGTTGTTAATTCAAAGGTTATAGGGATGCTTATCATGGAGGACGAGGGTGGTATTGATAATAAAATAATTGCGGTGCCTGTTTCCAAAATAAATCCAGCCTATGCTCATATTAATGATGTGTTTGATTTAACTGATTATGAAAGGGATTCAATTAAAGAATTTTTTGAAATCTATAAGAGAATGGAGCCAAATAAATGGGTAAAGGTGAAAGGATTTACAGGAAAAGAAGAAGCAATTTGCGAGATTAAAAAAACAATTAATAATTATAATGAAAAATAAATATGTATCAAATAGATAAAGATACTTGCCTAGGATGTGGTGGTTGCACAATTACTTGCCCTAATGGCATTAAAATGGGAGATGATGGTAAGGCTGAAATTACTAATCAAGAGGAGCTTATAAATGCTGGAGGAGAAAATGTTTGTCCTTATGGAGCAATTGTTTTAGAAGAAGAGGAGGAAGAATGAGTTTACTTGAAATTAAAAATTTAGAGGCTATAATTGATAAAAAAAGAGTCTTAAATGGCCTTGATTTTAATATAAAAAAGGGAGAGGTTGTAGCTCTTCTAGGGCCTAATGGAAGTGGGAAAAGTACATTAGCTAAAGTAATTGCTGGAGATTTAAGAGTTAAGGTGAGCAAGGGAGAAATTTTTTTGAACAAAGAGAATGTTTCTCATTTAAGTCCTGAAAAAAGAGTTCAAAAAGGAATTGCTTTAGCTTTTCAAAATCCTCCAGAGATAAATGGTCTGAAGATGAATTTTTTTTTAGAAAGCATAGCAAGGGAAGCTAATTGTTTTAAGGAGGATAAACTTTTAAAAAGAGATGTCAACAAAGGATTTTCTGGTGGAGAGAAGAAAATATCTGAATTAATGCAATTAACTTGTCTTGATTTAAAACTTGTAATTTTAGATGAGATTGATTCAGGGTTAGATATTAAAAAAACAGAAGAGGTTGCAGGGATTATAAAGAAATATTTTGTAGAAAGAGGTGTGGCAGTTTTAATAATTACACATCATGGTGATATTTTAGATAAATTAAAACCTAAAAGAACAAGTATAATGATTGATGGTAAAATAGTAGGAAAGGATGAGGATTATAAAAGTGTTTTAAAAACAATTAAGAAGTATGACTATGAAAAGTGTAGAAAATGTACCAAATTTTTATCAGAAAGATGATGTAGTTGAAGTAATTAAAGAAGACGAGGGGGTTGTTGTTTTACCTAGTGTTTTGGCTTGGGAAAAGCTTGAGTGGACACATGAATATTTTTTAAAAAAACCAAAGCAAGGGTTTTTTTTATGGATAAAAAAGTCATTAAAAAAACAATTAAATACCTTAATAGAAATAAGCTCTAAAAATGTTTTTCAAGATTTGAATAATTTAATAGTTATTGAAAAAGGAGCAAAAGTTAAGTTGTTTTCTTCTTGCAGATCTATAAAGAAAAGTCTTGGTGCAAAGCATTTTGCAAAGACTAATATTTTAATAAAAGAAAATGTCGAGCTTGATTTTTTGCAATATAATGCTTGGGAGAAGCAAGATAAGTTTAATACTAATTATGAATATTTTTTGTGTAAGAATGCAAAAGCAGATATAAGTGTTTCAAATAAAGGCAATGGAGCAGAGATAGTAACAAAAGAAAATATTTATTTAAAAGAAAAAGGAGCAAACGCAGAAATTAAGATTAAAATGGTAGCAAAAAATGGGGGGATTTTTAATTCAGAAAGTTATATATATGGGGAGGATGATGTTCGGGGCCATTTAGATTGTTCAGGAATAATCTTAGATAAAAAATCAAGAATAAAATCTATTCCAGGAATAATATGTAATTCAGGTAAGGCAGTTTTAACACATGAGGCATCTATTGGGAAAATATCGGAAGAGAAATTAATGTATTTAAGGATGCGAGGACTTTCTTTAAAGAAAGCGGAGGAGTTGATAATTAAAAGTTTTTTAAATTCATGAAAAAAGTTTTTGTTGCAATTTCTTCTGGTATAGATTCAGCAATGGCAGTTAAAATTCTAATTAAAAAATATGATGTAACTGGTGTTTTTTTTAGGCTGATAGACTTTAGTGAAGATGAGAAAAAGGCCAAAGAGATTGCAGATTATTTTAAAATTCCTTTTTTAGTTTTTGATTTTAGAAAAGAATTTAAGAAGAAAGTGATGGATGAATTTGTTTGTAGTTTTAAAAAGGGAATTACTCCAAATCCATGTGTTTATTGTAATAGAGAGATTAAATTTAATTTGTTTTTTAAGGAAGCAAAAAAAAGAGGAGCTGATTTTATAGCAACAGGACATTATGTTAGGAAAAGAGGAGATTTTTTGTATAAAGCAAAAGATGAAAAAAAGGATCAGTCATATTTTCTCTGGCAACTTACAAAAGAACAGATTAAACATTCATTATTTCCGCTTGGAGATTTTAAGAAAGAGGATGTTAAAAAGATAATGAAAATGAGAGACGTAAAAGATTCTCAAGAAGTTTGTTTTATTAAAGATAGTCTTTTTGATTTTTTAAAAGAAAAGGTAGGAATTAAGAAAGGAAAAATTTTAGATGAAAATAATAATATTTTAGGTGAACATAGCGGAGTTTGGTTTTATACAATAGGACAAAGAAAGGGATTAGATTTAGCACAAGGTCCTTTTTTTGTTTTTAAAAAGGATCTGAAAAAAAACATTTTATATATTACTAAGAATAAGGATTTGCTTTTGAAAAAAGAGGTAAAGTTTAAAAAAGTAAATTGGTTTATAGAGCCCGAGTTTCCTTTTTTAGCAAAAGCTAAAATTAGGTATAGGGGAGAAGAAAAACTGTGCACTGTTTACAAAAACAAAGCAGTTTTTAAAATAGCTCAAAGCGCACCTACAAGTGGACAATCAATTGTATTTTACAAGAATAAAAAGCTTTTAGGGGGTGGAATTATTTATGAATAAAAAAGTAGTTTTAATTTTATCAATTTTATTTTTTTCTAATGTATTTGCTTCTTGTTTTGCTTTTAAGAGTAACCATGACTTAAGGGTTATTTTTTTTGATATAGGACAGGGTGATTCTATTTTTATTGAAACATATCAAGGACATCAAATTTTAGTTGATGGTGGGCCTAATAATTCTGTTTTAAATAATTTAGAAAAGTTTATGGATCCTTTTGATAAAAGTATAGATATGCTTGTTCTAACTCATGCGGACAAGGATCATTTGGCAGGACTTGTAAGTGTTTTAAAAATCTATAATGTTGATGTTGTTTTGTGGACAGGTGCTCCTGCTACTTCAAAATTGTTTTACGAATTTGAAGAGCTTTTAAAAGATCAAAATGTTGTTACTGTGAGTGCTTATGATAAAGTCTTTGCAGGAGACATAGAGCTTCATATATATAATCCAATAAGAGAGATTGAGACGATAAAAGATTTAAATGATACATCTGTTGTATTTAAATTAATTCATGGAAAGTCCACGTTCCTTTTAACAGGAGACTTGTCTTCTAAAATAGAGAAAGACTTGATTGAGGTTTTTGACCTTAAAAGCACTGTTTTGAAAGCTGGACATCATGGATCAAAGCATTCAACAAGTGAAGAATTTGTGAAAGCTGTTTCTCCTAAGTGCGCTGTGATTTCTGTTGGTAAGAATAGCTATGGACATCCTGCAGAAAGGGTTTTAGATGTATTGAATGAGAATAATGTGAAGATAGTAAGAACAGATCTTTTGGGGGATATAGTTTTTTCTTCAGATAAAGAAAATGTTTTTTTGAAAAAATAATTTTAAAATGCTATACTTGATTTAAAGGTCTTTTTATTATAATAAAATTAAAAGTTTATGAAAAAATATATAACAAATATTGAAAAAGAAACTCTTGAAAATGAAGACTTTAGAAGAGTTCTTTTTACAGCTCATCAGATGCAGATTGTAGTAATGTCTCTTTTGCCAAACGAAGAGATTGGAGAAGAAGTGCATACAGATATTGATCAATTCATTAGAGTTGAGCAAGGAGAAGGTAAGGCAATTTTAGATGGGGAAGAGTTTGATCTTGAAGATGATTCAATTGTTGTAATTCCAGGGGGAGTTTCGCATAACATTATTAATTCATCTTCAAATGAAAAACTAAAACTTTATACTATATATTCTCCACCAGAACATAAGGATAAAACAATTCACAAAACAAAAGAAGAAGGAATGGAGCATGATGACTTTGATGGAGTTGTTTCATTTTAAAAGAAGTTTTCTAATTGTAAAACTTGATTAAACAATTAGATGATAGTATACTGACAATGCCTCGCTTTTTAAAAGTTTTCTGAACGCTTTTTTTAGGGGGATTCTGTTTCTTTGATTATTGTGGTAATTGAAGTAGGAAACCCACTTAAGCACTTGTAGAATTTCTTTTAACCTAAGCGAGGTTTAAAAAAACACTTTTTTCAAGTGTTTTTTTAATTGCATTTTTCTACTTTATTTGATATAATTTAGTTATACGAATCTAGGAGGTTGAAATGGAGCTTGTAAATTCAATTGTTGATTTACCATTATCATTAGAACCGATTACAATCATAGTTCTTTCGTTCTTGGTATCGCTTTTAATTGCTTTTGCCTTATACAAATTTGCTGCAGGTCAGCATGTTTGTTGCATTGCTTTTTACTCTATTGTAGCAATAATTTTTATTCCTGCCATAATAGGAGCTATTCTTGGATATTTTGCTACAATTCTTTCAACGCTCGCTTTAATAACGGCTGCGGTTTGGACTTTTTACGAGTCAAAACTTCAGGAGGGCAGAATTGTAAGAGTAGTAGAAGCGAACAATGATCCCTTGGAAGATTAATTCTTTTAAGGGTATTTTTTTAATTCTCCTTATTCAAAGCTTTAATACATTTTGTGCAAGCTAAAATCTTTTTACCTGCAAATTCTTGGTAAGCTTTTTTGTTTACATCTTTTGGAATAAGAACCCATTGTAAATTAGGGTATTTCCTTTTTTTAGGTGTAGGGTTGTATTTTGAAATCAGTTTTTTGTATTGTCTTTCCATTGCTGATTTCTTTTCACATATTTTACATACTTTTGCCATATAGTAATATATATAGCAAAAAATAGAATAATTGCAAGTCTTTTTTAATTGTGTTAGTATTTTAATATGAGTATTCAATTAATAATAGCGAGTTTTATTGTTTTAATATTTTCAATTGTGATTCATGAGGTTTCTCATGGGAGCATGGCATATCAGTTAGGGGATGAAACAGCCAAAAGGCAGGGAAGATTAAGCTTGAATCCATTGAAGCATATTGATTTAATGGGAACGATCCTACTTCCTTTGTTTTTGGTTTTTTTAAGCTCTCCTGTAGTGATTGGGTGGGCAAAGCCAGTTCCAGTTAATTTTAATAATTTATCAGATAGAAAGTGGGGAACACTTAAGGTTGCTTTAGCAGGTCCTTTTTCTAATTTGTGTGTGGCTTTGGTTTGTGGACTTTTAATTAGATTCTTTTCTTTTCCTGAAAGCTTAACTTTGATTTTATCTTTAGCAGTTATTTATAATATTTTGCTTGCATTGTTTAACTTGATTCCTGTTCCACCTTTGGATGGGTCACATATACTTTTTACTTTTTTAAAGAATTTTGAAGTGAAAGCTTTTTTGTATAGATTTGGTTTCTTGATTTTGCTCATGCTTTTGTTTTTTACTCCTGTTCTGCAGATTCTTTTTAAATTAACGATTTCCTTAGCTTATTTAATAACGGGAGGGAAGTTGTTGATTTGAAAATTTGCATAAGTTCAGAAACATATTAGACTTTTCTAAGTGAAATATGCTATGGACGCATACAGATTGTTGACGAATAGCTGAAAACTTGTTACGATGTTTTTGTTATTTAAATAAGTTTAAAATTAATATGTTAGCTGTAATAAAAACTGGAGGAAAGCAATATATTGTTAGTCCTCAGAAGAAAATTAAAATAGAGAAGTTAGATATTGAAGAAGGGAAAGAAGTTGTTTTTAAAGATGTTCTCTTAATTAACGATGGAAAGAAAACAATAATAGGAGAGCCTTTGATTAAAGGAGCAACTGTTGTTGGAAAAGTCTTAAAGCAAGATAGACACAAAAAAGTCATTATTTTTAAATACAAACCTAAGAAAAGGTATAAAGTTAAAAAAGGCCATAAACAGCCTTTTACTGAAGTTCAAATTTCTGAAATAAAGAGTGCTTAAAAGGGAATGTTTTCTTCGTGATCTATTCCTGTTCTTTCAAGATTTCTAAAACTTGATTTAGAGTTATCAAAGAATAACTCTATTTTTCCAATGGGTCCGTTTCTATGTTTTGCAATAAGAATATCAGCAATACCTTTTTTAGGTGTTTCTTTTTTATAGACTTCTTCTCTGTAAATAAATAGAACAACATCAGCGTCTTGTTCAATAGATCCAGAATCTCTTAAATCGGATAATTTAGGAATACTTGGTGTTCTTTGCTCTACTGCTCTTGATAGTTGTGATAAAGCTAAGACAGGAACATTTAATTCTCGTGCAAGGCCTTTTAATTGTCTTGAGATTTCTGTTATTTGTTGCACTGCTCCCATGTATTTGTTTGTTGGTTCAATTAGTTGCAAGTAGTCTATGATAATTAATCCTAAGCCACGTTGTGATTTTAATCTTCTTGCCATGGCCCTCATTTGAAGTACAGAGATGCAAGAGCTATCATTAATAAATATTGGTGCATCAGATAAGGTTCCTAGGGCGTGTTGTATTTTAATAAAATCATTGTCTTTTCCTCCTGAGGAGAGGGTGCCTTGCCTAATTTTCCAAGCATCAACATTTGATTCAGAGCTTATTAATCTGTCTACGAGTTGATCACTAGACATTTCAAGAGAAAAGAATCCAATGGCTTTGTTTTCTTTTAGGGCAACATTTTTTGCAATGTCTAGTGCTAAACTGGATTTACCCATGGAAGGTCTGGCTGCTAGAATTACTAAATCTGAATTTTGAAGTCCAGAAAGGTAATTGTCTAATTCAAAAAAACCAGTGGAAACACCTCTTAGTCTATCTTCTTTATTTGAGATTCGTTCCATTCTTTCAAAAGCTTCTTTTAAACAGGGTTTAATAGAGATAAAGGTTTGGGTCATGCTTTTTTGTGTGATTTCAAATATTCTTCTTTCAGCATTATCTAAAAGTTCTTCAGAGTCCTTGTCTTCACTGTATCCAGAGAAAGAGATGTCTTGGCCAGCTGAGATTAAGTCTCGCAAGATTCTCTTTTTTTGTACAATTTTACCATATGTTATAATATGGCCTGCAGTAGGAACAACGTTAATAAGTTCTGTTAAATAGGCTGCTCCATCAATTTTGTTTAGCAAGTCTTTTTCTTTAAGTTTTGAGGAAACAGAAATAATGTCTATAGGTTCTCCTTTGGAGAAAAGTTCTTCTATTGCCCTGTAAATATCTTCATGCTTTTTGTAATAAAAATCTTCTGGTCTTAAAAAATCTGCAACTTTAATAATGGCATCTTTATCAATCATAAGAGAGCCAAGCACACTCATTTCTGCTTCTTTGTCGTGAGGAGGAACTTTGTTTGCAAAATCAGTTTTCATTGGTTATAATAATAGCATAGATTATAAAAAATTCAATAAATATGAAGATAGGTTTTATATGCTTTCATTCGTTTACTAATCCAGGAGGGGTAAAAAATCATATTTTAGGACTTTCTTCTGAATTTGAAAAAAAAGGAATAGATTTTAAGATAATCATACCAAGAAGAAAGTTTGGAGAAAGTTACGGAGAAAAAGTTATTCTTTTAGGAACTTCCTTTCCTTTTAATGTTGGAGGAACGCAGGGAGATCTTTGTATGAACTTAAATCCTATAGCTATTTACAAGATTTTAAAGAAAGAGAAGTTTGATGTATTGCATTTTCATAATTTTGTTGTTCCGTCAGCATGGCAAGTTTTAGATATGCAAAAAAATATAGATTATCCTACATGCAATGTTTTAACTTTTCACGCAAATTTAGATGGAATGCCCTTGTTTAGAAGTATGCCTTATTTTTCTAAATTGTTTATTAAAAGATTGAATTCAAGAATAGATGGAATTATTGGTGTTGCAGAATTGAATTTAAGGTTTTTTAGGGGATACAAAAAGTTAACAAAAGTGATCGCAAATGGGATTGACTTAAATAGATTTAATCCGAGTGTTGAGGGCTATAGAAGATTTGATGATGGAAAAATAAATATTCTTTTTGTTGGGAGAATTGAGGAAAGGAAGGGTTTGATTTATTTACTTGAAGCGTATAAGATTCTTCAAGAAAAATATGATAATTTAAGGCTAATTATAGTTGGAGATGGTCCGCTTAAAAAGGATTGCGAGAGATTTGTTCAATATAGCGATCTTGAGAATGTTGTTTTTGAAGGGAAAAAAGATGATAAAGTTATGCCTAAATATTTTAGTAGTTGTCATATATTTTGTAGTCCTGCTATTTTTGGAGAAAGTTTTGGAATTGTTTTACTTGAAGCAATGGCATCTAAAAAACCAGTTTGTGGGTTTAGTAACTTAGGGTATAAAGAGCTTTTAGGGGAAACAAAAGGTAAAACTTATTTAGCAGAACCTAGGGATTCTACAAAGC
>Ga0265294_10006637_pt1 | contig 13844 bp, 10 predicted proteins | sample MunlanPumphouse3_FD_192504 | JGI IMG/M metagenome (GOLD analysis project Ga0265294, IMG submission 192504) | Groundwater microbial communities from a municipal landfill in Southern Ontario, Canada - Pumphouse #3 | ecosystem: Environmental > Aquatic > Deep subsurface > Groundwater | place... | reverse complement strand
TATTCAGAATAGTTGTTAAGCATCAGAAGAACACGGTGCTGCCCCACGGGGAGATCATGTAAAACAGTATTTGATATGCCGTAAAAGTCTCCATCGATAAAGATCTGTGCACCTGTGGGTTTTGTTGTTATAGAGAAGGCATCGCCCACTATTGGCTCCATCGTATGAACGATGTGGGCAGTCCCTCCTTCCCGTACCTCAAATATTTGCTCCCATGTGCGGTAACCCGGCAACTCAAGCCGCACAAAATGAATGCCCGGAAATACATTCTGAATCACCGTATTTGTCTGAAGGCCGAGATCTTCATCATTCAAAAAAATAGTTGCACCCTGTGGGTTTGATGAGATAGCTATCGTGCCTCTCTGCATCTCTGCTGATGTCGGGGAGACCGCCGCCTGTATAAGCAGACACAAAATGAGAACAGGAATAATTCTCAGTGTTGAGGCTTTTTTCATAGAGTATACCTCTCTGTGTTCTACAGATGCAAAGAATAACGCCTAATTTGCATGATACACGCTTTCCTTATCGGTGAAAAAACGATATATGCCTGAATTCGGAATGAATGCAGTCACCGTATCATTTGTGAATTCAAACTGAGTTTCCAGCGGTTCCCACAACAAATCCTGCTGATTATAGCACAGCACGTAATATGACAGGTCAGGGTTGTACTCTGTATGTAGGTTCAGTGTTACATTTTGCGGCTCGTACAACGTGATCTCATATGCACTTCCAAATCCGGAGAGATTTCCCGGGATATTTCCCGGAGGGGTACTCAGCTGAGTAACAATGAGTGACGTATCACCGGGTTCAATCGTCGCCGAGGGAGTAATATGCGGATACTCAGTGGAGTTGAGCCCGGGATTGAACAGTCCGGGATTTACAAAAAAAATAACAACGACTGCAATCAGGATGGTAAAAACTCCCAAAACCGCCAGCAGACGTATCCGTTTCTTCTGTTTTGTCTCGATGTAGTTTTCAAAGTCATTTCTGAGGCCTTCTCTGTCGTAATCAGTGATCTCCCACTTTCCATAGTCAGACTCCTTCGGCCGTCTCACTCCCTCTTTTGCCGCTGATTCATACGCAGAAGAAGAGAATTTATCTTCTGGTTTCTCAAATATACCGATATTTTCCTCTGAAAGAAATGTCCGGAACCGGCCAGTACTGTGAGAAGGTATTTTTTGGGAGGCATACGAAACAAGATGCTCTTCCAGTTTTTCCCGGGACTGTTCTCCGGATAGTTTTTGTCGTATCCGAGGATTCAGAGTAAGATTACCGATGTTTGTGTAGAGATTACTCCATTTCGGATCATTTATTTGTTCGAGGTCAAGGTCGACATTCACCGAACCCGTATGTTTTTCGGTCACCAATAGGTCAGCATCCCGAAAAAAACGTTTTGCAACAACAAAGGTAAACCCCGCAGAAAGAAAAGGCTGAAGCTTTTCTGTGACGGCGATAACAAAGTCAACAGACTTTGATAGGTTGCCCGATACGCACACCACCTCTTTTCCCAGGAGTAGCCTTCCAACCGAGTAATCTGCCGTATGGGAACTCAAAAGACCGGTGACGACCTTTCTATCTCGTTCACCAAAGAAATCAGCGTCTGATGCGAGGTCACGCACCTCATACTCAATGTCTGCGAGTCTTTGTTCGATACGGCCGTAAAACGCATGGATGAATGCAAGATCAATCCACGGTGGGATCTCCCGGGACCCCCCGACCTTCTCGAGATAGATGAACGTGTCGGGTCGCCTTCCTTTTTTTTGGACGTTAACCGCAGTTCCAAGCAGAAGAACGCCGTTTTTTGTGCTGATATACAACGATGCAGTACTCTCATCAAGTCGTTCAGCAAGACGGAGTGCATACTCATCATTCAGGGTGCCCGCGACGGTTTCGCCATCCGTGGTAAATATTCCGTATGCATCATCCATTCGTATAACCTCCCTGTTATTACTCACTCATAGCCCAAATTTAAATATCTCCGTAAATCTCCACGGTGCAAGGGTTGTTGGAGAGATCTCCTCTTCATACCCCTCCTCTGTGGGAAATGGCTCTGCTGACGCATCAACAGAGACAGCGATAAAATACATCGAAAGGTCGTTCATCATATTTACGATATTTTTAAAGACTTTGTTTGTACTGAGAATCTCAAAGAGACTCTTCTCGATGGCCTCGGCCTGTCGGGATCTTTCGGGGATATCCGAGAGTTTTCCTGCATTCATTGAATGGATCAGATCTCTGATCTCCTGATTCTTCCAGAATACCAGATCGGTTTTGGTGACCACAAGGGCATATTTCTTGTTGGACTGGAAAAACCCAAGGTAATTTTTCCCTTCCAGATCAATCAGGGTCTTTAAATATCCCCCAAACTCCCGTGCGAGCTTGGCATGACCCTGTCGGTCATCGGTAATCTTTTCGCCGTCAATAAGAAACATGACCTTTCCTGCCCGGAGGAAATTGCCGTACATTGTCGACAGGATGACACTTTTGGTAAACTCAGGATCAATAAGATCTTCAGGATGGTGCAGTTTAATGTATTTTACAAAATCAATCGTCCCTGCATTCTTTCTTACTTCATTCTCCGGCATACGGAGCCTATTGCTTAACAAAGAGATGGCCTTTTTAAAGTTTATTTCGTTTAACTCATCGTAATACTCGCCGGCATAATCAACAACCGTCCATTTGACCGGAATGATGCCGTATTTTTTTCCCGTAAGCTGATACATCACCATCTGGTATCGATATGTACGGGGGAGAATTTTTCCGTCCAGAATGGTTGCATAAAGGCTCGATATTCTCAGTTCGTCACCTTCGTCGTTCGGGTCGCCGGTTAAGACAACGCCCTCGTTTGAGTGACCCCTTTCGAAATTCTCGGATATGTAGCTCCACAGACCAAGGACAAAATATGTCTTCCCTGATGAACGTGGCCCGAATATAAATATCTCAGATGCCCGTACACCGACCGTGATCTTCATCGCAAGCCAGTAGAGAATCAGTGACAAAACGATCCCGACGCCGAAAAAAAAGATGTTTTGCATCGCATATGCCTCACCCACCCCTGCACCGGGTGCAAAGGTGGTCAGATACATCTGGTAGGCGAGAAAGCCGATGATGATAGTAAAGAACAGGGTAAAGAGCACCTTGGCAAATTTTGCAAGGTCATCATAACGATTCGTGATGACCACCTTTGCAACAAACACTGCGCCACACAGAAATCCCGCCGCTAAGGTAAGTTTCAGAAGGCCAAGGTCTGCCCACGGGGATGAATAGACATAAAAAATGGGTATTGCGGTAAACACCCCCGTGTAAATGACACCGTTAATCCGTGAATCCTCGTTAAAGAGCATACTTACAGCGACAGCAAGAAAGAGACCGCATAAAAATTCAACGCCGACAGTCAGCGCAAACGGTGGCGGATGGAGTTTAAAGACGGGTGCTATAAAGGTGAAGATATACGCAACAATAATGCTCAAAGGAAGAGCCAAAAGAAGATATGCCCTTCTTTTTTTATTGTTGATGATCATTCCCCGGCAGCCTCTTTTATGTCCTTTACCACATATAAGGCCCGAATCCGATCTTTTGCCTCCTGAACCTGTTCTTTATCTCCTGATTCAAGATCTGCTATCTCTGCTGCTTCTGTCAGAAGCAGGGTTTTGTCACGGACAACATACTTTCCCTCGTGGAGATAGAGAGCATGGTGTAGGATATTGTTCCTTGACTTCTCGTACTTCTCCCAGTATCCTCCCCCGGTTGTCAGAGGCGATATATTGTCAAGGAAACTTGCCGCTGCAAAGAACGTGAGCGATATCTCCCAGGGTTTAGTATAGTTGTGGGAGTTCACCTTGGCGCTGTCGACACCCTTTAAGTCCAGAGATTTCACCAGATTCCGCCTGAAATCACTTTCTTTGTTGTCTACCAACTGTGAGAGCCACCGGGATGGTGAAGATGCGACAAGAGCCGCTTTATCAAAGCTCCATCTCTCAGTTCCCGCATCTCCATAGCCAATGGATATGTTGTTTATCCCGAGTTTGTGCGCATCAATAAGCTCCTTGTACTTCCATTGCACGATGTTGTAAAGCTTTTCAATCTCAAGCTTTCCTTCTGCGTCATAATCAAGAACAGAAAGGTCAGAATCATCCCGCAACAGAGAGAGAATGTTTGGGTTAATTTCTCCAAACCACGTCCGGTACATACCTTGGATGGTATCATTCCCGCTCTTTCTCTTTTCATCAATGATCCTCAGTCCGGACTCGTAGGCATTCACATCGGTATTGAACTTTTTTCGGGGGTCAAAGGTTGTGTTCACCAAATTGTCCGTCTTCTGCAGGAATTCGACCTGTTGCTGCATCTGCTTCTGTGACTGAATCAGGAAATCAATCTCTTTGTTGATGGTTTCGATCTTTGTTGAGTAGCCTTCGCGGTTGTTTATCATCTCAGTCAAAGACTCCCTGACTCCGGTGAGAATCGATGCAGTGTCCCTTCCCGAGAAGGACCTGACAAGTGCTGCTTTCTCTTCTGATTCAAGATTGAAATGCGATAAGACCGGAGCTAAGGTCGTTTCCCTCAGAGAGACGAGACGTATGTCAACCTCCCGTGTCAGGAATTTTTCCTGAATAAAGACTTCAAAGGGATCGCGTATCGATATCTTTCCGGGATGCATCTGGGATATCTTGCGTATTCTCTCCTCCTTTGTCGCCTTTTCGTTTCGGTACATCTCGGGGTTAAGTTTTCGTCCCAAAAGTTTGTCAGTAAAACCCTGTCTTTTAGAGAGCCTGAGCATATAGTCGTTGTAGAAGTAGAGAGAAACAGACTCTGCAAGATCCCTCAGGTAGGAAAAGTCTGCGGATGTCGCATTCTCCAGCTTCTCGATATCTCCCTGAAGGTCACCAAGCGGAAGAGAAGAGAGCCATTCATCACGCTTTACCAGTCGTGCCTTCTTCTTTTCGGATTTGTTGAGTTTTTCTCTGAGTGCAAAAAGCAGTGCCGCAAACTTTTCCAAAAATGCCTGTTCAAGATCTTGTATTGAACCATGTCCGGCAGCAGCAGCCGTTCCGTGGCCAAGTGCAACATAATCATCAATGGGTTTCGCGAGTGCGTTGACCTCAGACCTGATCTGGTCAAGCATTTTATTCTGCTCAACCGTGATCTCCTCAAGGTCGCCACGCTTCTTTTTTATTCTGACATCTGCTTCACTGACCTCTGCCCGAAGTGCCGACTGGCGCGATGAGAGATCACTTGAAATCTTGCCAAAATTTTCTTCGCCGCGAATAATGTTTAACAGTGCACTACGTGCCGATTTTTCGCTGATAGAGAGCGTCTTCTTCTGAAGATGTGACAACTCAAGAAGGAGATACAGATTCTTTTTTATCAGTTCGTATAATTCCTGATCCTTGGCGTTCTCATGCGGCTTGCTCTCGTTTTCAAGGGATTTTTTAAGCCTTTCGACATATTCGGTGAGTTTGTCATAATCCTGCACGGAAGAGATGTCTTTGAGCTCGGCAGGCATGTTGTTTGTGACCGCAGATTCAATGATGGACTGCGTTTTAAAGTTTAAAAGATCGGTGATCTCGTTTTCCCAGACCTTTTTTACCTTCTCAATCTCTTTCCGATACAGATTCACATCGTTGTGGGTTATCTCCGTGTCTGCCTTTGAAAATTCCTCGGGATAGAGACTTTCATTGGTTGCGATAAATTCAGAGACTTCTTTTAAGATCTTGCGCCGATTCTCTCCGAAACACGAGAGGCTCTCAATGACATCCTCAAAGCCTTTCTTTAATGCACGGAGATTTTCTACCGGATACTCAATTACATGTGAATCTGCAAAGATAAAGCCTGAATAATCCTTTTTCGCATCAACGATCGCAGATATGTCTGCTGTTGGGAGGTAGAAGGAATTGATAAACATATAGGGGAAAGCTGCGTCAAACTCGACCACTTCCTGTTTTCGGTCTCCTCCATCGACATATCCCGTGGGACTCAGAGATGAGACAACGATGTAGTTGAAGAGCTTGTCATCAATCATATTCAGATATTCAATCTCAGAGAGTGCAATCGCCGCGTTCAACTGTTCTTTTTCTCCTTCGCTTGCGGATGGAAGCACGACAAAGAGCCAAATCTTTGCTTCCTGACCGCGTTTTTCCTTGATGTAGCGGGCAAGGTCAATAAACATCCCCGACCCGGTACCGCCACCGAGACCGACAATGATCGCTACCGGCCCATGTCCCTGGAATGAGGGGAACTGCTCTCCCCCCTGCGTGATCGCCTTGTAGAACACTGCCTTGGATATTGCGCGCCTCCGATGGACGCCTCCCCCAAAGTCATCTACAATATTTTTGTCCACCTTTTTGAGCATCTGGTAGTCAAATCCATATTCAGGATCATTCATCCACCATACATCAACAAGAGGGCGTTCCCGCCTCTTTTTCATCTGTTCGGTAACTTCCCGTGATGTCAGGGAAGAGACACGCTCGACATTTGCAAGGTCGGGGAGGTGATAATGGAAGCTTTTGACGCTTCCCCCCATCTGGCTGTTTGTCCGCTGGATATCGCCCAGACGTGCTGTCACCTCATCTGAACGTCTGATGTCGTCCTTTCTCTGGTTGGTATCAGTGTCAATGGTATAGAGGGACAGCCTTTTTCCATCGGTCAGGTAATGTTTCAGGAACCATTCATGATCATAGAGATTTGATAAGAGCTTTTTTCCAGCCCCGCCGATGGCAACAACGGTTAATTCATCCGGCATCTGGAAGGGTTTTCCTTCGATTATATCTTTATGTGGCATTCTTTTTCACTCCCCTTTGTATTCTTTTTGAAATTCCTGCATATTCTTAGCCCGTATCTGACCGAAAACCATTCCAGCTCCAAATCCACCCACAAGAAGCACAATTGCGAACAAAATTGCCATGGAAACCGGCACCACTGATGCTTGTGGTACTTCAGCATATTCTAAGAGAGCAGTTGCCTCACTCCGGAGACCTCGTGAGTAGAGATCATATATCAGGGCCCGCAGATCCTGATCCGTGACCACGTTCAACCGTGCAGTGAACTGTTCGTCGCCGGGAATCTTCACGGAAAAGGTTTCTGTTGTGCCTGTTCCAAGGTTGTCGCGGTTTTCATCAAGTGCCTGAATACGATAGTAGACATACCCTGTTGTTTGAGTATTTCGTTTTGTGACCACAACACCGTTGACAATCTCTACTGATGTCAGCACAGGCACTCTGCCAGATACAGTTACACTGAAAGTATCCAATGATTCAGTGCCCTCTTTTAGCTCTATTTTATGGGTGTTTAGTGCTACATCACCCCCTGATACCACAAATCCGGTTCCTTTTGGGTTCCAGAGGTTCGTGCCCGGTACTGGCGTGAGGTCAGTTGTCATCTCTACAATCCGTGTCTGCTTGGGGATGCCGCTCACGTCTATGGTATATTGAATGAATTCCCCCTCATTTTGGGATTCAAGAATGGTTCCATTCGTTACTTCTGCAATGAGAGCCGCAGACGGCCCACATATCATCAGAAATAAAAGTATCAGCGTAAGCGATATGCATAGTGGTGTTCGATACCTTATGCTCATAGTGGAAACATTCCTTTAAAAACATTTAACTATATCTCAAAAATAATTCAGCTTTGGGATTATGCACAAAGAAACCACGTTATCGAGTTGCATACCAACACAAAAAATACCCTCACTCTGGGTATTACGTGTCCATAATAATCGCAGACCATATAGCACATCTTTTCTCTCTGCTCAAAAAACTAATAACCCTTGCCCAACTTCTCAGAGAAAAAACCATTTATTTCCTATTGAGGAAAAAAAGCTTAATCTTTTGTATACGGTTCAAGAAGAGTAAGGTTATTTTTTACAATGAGGCAATACCCGCGTTCTTCAAGAGATTCATACGCTAATTTAAAAACAACTGGATCCAAACATGAGGTTTTTAGTGCATCTTTAAACGGAATCGGGCAATCTGCGCCATAGGCATCAGATAACCGGTAATACAGTGATCTTGATTCCCCGGTTAGGGTGAAAGCATCCCGGACTTTCAGAGATGAGGACTGTATCTTCTCGGTCTTATGATGCATCGATGACCAGAGATCCATGACATATTTGATATCATCTTTCCGGATAGCCGAATTTGACTGCAACCGGGCATACGAAGATGCCAGTTTCGGGATAGCACCCGATATATTCTGTCGGAAGGGCCGCTGGCCAGAGGAGTGGTATTCTTCTCGTAATTTATATACCGCTTCCTGCATCTCTTTTTCAATCATTGCTGTTGACTGCGGCGTAATAAAAAGACTATCTAATAACTGTCCCGTGATAATACGTGATTCTTCTTTAAGGATATCCCGAAATTTCGCGGGATTTTTCTTTGCAGATTCATTATCGATGGCAACGGGGATATCGGCAATTAATTTTTGGGGTTTGAGAACTGCCTGATTAATCTCACCCTCTGATTTCCGAATCGCAGTCTCGGTATTCGAAAAGTGGTAATAATAATAGGAGTTGACCCTCCTGAACTCATTTGGGATTACTTCAAACGGTTGCCTGAAAACATCCCATTGATGCTTTTTCCCAAATACCGCAGAGCGTATGCCGCCTATTTCATCATGCACTGGAGGTGCGGAGAATGCAAATAATGCAGAACACCCAGCAATTTTTTCAATGCTGTCTGCATCACCATCATAGGAATATGCAAAAAATTCGATCACTTCATGGACATCCATTATTTTGCGTCGTTGTGCAAGAGAGGAGACATCAAACTCCTCCCACCCGCCAATATAACGGAGCGTCAGCCATTCATTTCCCCTGTCATCCAGGGGCTTTCTCTCTTCGTCAATGACATGCACCCGGATAAACCGGTGCTCGGGTGGGGGCCCTTTCGGGACAACAGACGAATCGGCAATGTAGACCACATTCGGTCTGGTTTTCAAAAATGGAGATGCGTGAAGATAAAAATACCGCGGATCCTTCCGGTAATACTCAACATACCCAACGTTCTCATACCTTGGATTGCATGCGAGTTCTCTCTCAACGCCAGATAATTCTGCACCGATCCACCGGTCATTGAGAGACATACATCATCTTTGTCATACATTTCCTGATAAAGATTCGGTATGGAGAATGGGGTGGCAAAAATTCAGGTAAAATAAATACCTCCCACAAGTCATCCCGAAATAGAGAGCTGTTTCCTGCGGTATCCCTTCTGCCTGAAGCAACCATTAATGCGCTATACACCACATTATTTAGAATGGACTCATACGCGCTTGCAACGCGAAATACGGTTGAAGTTGTCACGGATGAAGAACTCCGTTCCGTCCTTAAACAGGACAAAAAACGGGTATACGCCGGATATGAACCATCCGGTGAGATTCATCTCGGTCACCTCGTCACCATCAATAAACTCATCGACCTGCAGAATGCAGGGTTTGAAGTCGTTGTCCTCCTGGCAGACCTTCACGCATACCTGAACCGTAAGGGCACCATGGAGGAAGTAAGGGAACTTGCAGAGTATAACCGCCGCTGTTTTGAGGCAGTCGGTCTGAAAGATGCAGAGTTTGTCATGGGGAGTGACTTCCAGCTCTCTCCTGAGTATCAGCTTGACGTGCTGATGCTCTCACAGCGTATCACCCTTAACCGGGCCACCCGCTCTATGAACGAGGTCGGACGGCAGATGGATAACCCCACTGTCTCCCAGATGATCTACCCCATCATGCAGATGGTGGACATCGCCCGCCTCAATGTAGATGTGGCAGTCGGCGGCATCGACCAGCGCAAAATTCACATGATCGCCCGTGAACACCTCCCATCCATCGGTATTAAAGCGCCGCTCTGCATTCATACACCCATCGTAAACGGTCTTGACGGCAGGAAGATGGCCTCATCGTCCGGGAACTACATCTCAGTAGCAGACTCAGAGGAGACCATCGCAAAGAAGATGAAAAAGGCCTTCTGCCCGCCCGAGATTGAGGAGAATCCCGTCCTTCAGACCCTGAAGTACCATGTCTTCCCCCGTCTTGGCACCGTCACCATCCGACGTCCGGAGAAGTTCGGCGGCGACGTCACCTTTTCTTCCTATGAAGAGATGGAAACCGCATATGGGGCAGGTAAGGTGCACCCAGCGGATTTAAAGGCCGCTGTTTCAGACGGACTCATCGAGGCACTTGCAGATGCCCGTGCCTTTATGAACGGCGAGTAAGCAGATTCATATCAATTATTTCAGGATTTATACCGGAGAACATACCATTATGGGAAAAAGGGACGCACTCATTGAACGTTTTGACCGCGAAACCGAACGGATGGGAGTCCGTATACGAGACGCTGACCAGTTTAAGGTCTCTGAAAACGTCTTTGATGACGTCACCCTCCTCTCTCTCTATCAACTCGTACATAAAAAGAAAATTAAAGAGATGGGCGGCTCCATATCAACCGGAAAGGAGGCAAATGTCTTTTACGGGGAAGGAGAAGAGATGCCGATTGCTATCAAAATCTACCGGATTCAATCGGCTAACTTCCAGACGATGAGCAATTATATCGTGGGCGACCCCCGTTTTTCCTCGGTAAAACACGCCAAAAAAGACCTCATCTTTGCCTGGACCAAGAAGGAATACTCCAATCTGGCCCGTGCACATGAGGCGGGACTCCGGGTGCCTCTCCCCATTCATTTTGATCGTAACATCCTGATCATGCAATTCATGGGGGAAGACGAGGTGGCTTACCCCCAACTCAGAAATGCAAAGCCGGATGATTATCAGGCAGTTTATGACGAGATCACGGCCGCGATGAAGACCCTCTTTAACGAGGCAGAACTCATCCACGCCGACCTCTCAGAGTTCAATATCCTCTGGGACGGCGAACACCCGATCATCATTGACATCGGACAGGCAGTGACCCCGAACCATCCAAAGGCCATCGCATTCCTCGTTCGAGATATTAAAAACATCAACCGTTACTTTGCCAACCGCTGTACTATCAGGGATGAGGAAGAGCTCTTCCGTGACATCGTCGGCGAACACCGGATGCAGATCTGAGTATGCAAATTTTATCCTTTTTTTTCGTTCATAATTCGGAAAAACGGTTTCCGGAACTATTTGGTAGGCATTACAAAGGCTGAAATGATTCATACGAACCGGAAATACCGCATCCGCGACATAAAAAAATAGGGACGATTGGTGAAATTATCCGTTAATCCAGTAGGTAACGGTATCCTGGTTTGCATCCACCCATGTCTGTGCGGCTACTTCAGGTTTTTCACCGCCTTCAATAGCGAGCATTATGGACTCCATGTCTGAAGTTTCCCATGAGAAGCGCTTAAGGATCGCATAGGCATCCGGTTTGTCTTCCTTAAGACCCATACGGGCAATGCTTGCGATGTATTCCTCACCGCCAAAAATTCCCTTAGGATCCTCGAGGTACTTCAGGTCAAAGCTAGAGAACTTCCAGTGGGGACTCCAGCCGGTGACGACGATCCATTTCCCGTCTGGATATGCTTTGGTGAGTTGAGCGGCCATGCCGGCGCTTGAAGATGCAAGAAGAGTGTAATCGAGATCATAGTCTTCAATCGCCTTTTCAGTTGCGGACATGACGCCTGCGCCAGGCTCAATACCAATGATAGTCTTGTCAAACTTATCTGCAACACTGTTCATCTCATCAATCGAGTCGATGGTAACGTACGTCGGAACGACAAGACCAATCTTTGCTCCCTGAAGATTCTTACCCACCATATCAATGGAGTCGCCATAGGTCTCCCAGTAGTGAGCCTGCGTCGCAGGCAACCATGATGAGATGCTCATATCAATTCGGCTATCAGCGATTGCCTGATAAAGGGGACCTGCATCAACGGCTTTCAGCTCCACCTTGTAGCCAGCCTGCTCATACACAGTTTTTAACACATTCGTACTTGCAATCTCTGAGTCCCAGAGCACATAGCCGATGGAAACTTCTTTTGAATCGGTCCCGGGTCCTGCTTCATTCGTACAGCCGGCAACAAAAATGACACTGAATAAAACTAACAAAACAAGGATAATTTCTTTTGATTTAAAATGTAACACATAAAACGCCTCCAATTTGACAGAAAATAACCATCGAAAATGGTTAAAAACTGACTTGATAATAAAATTTAGGGGGATCTATATATATAATTAATGATCATACCCCGACCGAATCACGTTCTGGGTGATCCGGTCAAGGATGATCGCAATGATGACAATACAGAGACCCGCCTCGAACCCGCCGCCGATATCGACCCGCTGGATACCCATCAAAACATTAAGCCCGAGACCAGCTGCCCCAATCATTGCTGCGATAACAGTCATCGAGAGGGCGAGCATGATACACTGGTTGACACCGGCCATGATCGTGGGCAGAGCAACCGGTAACTGAACCTTGACAAGCTTCTGCCACTGCGTTGCTCCAAAGGCTTCACTTACCTCAATGAGATCCACCGGCACCTGCCGGATACCGAGGTTCGTGAGACGAATTGCAGGCGGCATCGCAAAGATGATGGTTGCAATCATCCCCGGCACGTTCCCAAGGCCAAAGAAGATGACCGCAGGAATCAGGTAAACAAAAGAAGGCATTGTCTGCATCAGGTCGAGGAGGGGGCGGAGGGCGGCATCAACCACTTTCGACCGTGAGGCAAGAATCCCTAAAGGAATAGCGATTGCAAGTGTCACCACGGCTGACGTGAGAACGAGGGCAAGGGTCAAAATGGTTTCCGACCAGAGATCCAAAAGATAGATGAAGAGCAATCCGAATAGGGTCATAACCGCAATTTTGATACTTCTATGGGTGAGTAACCATGCCAGCACCGCAAATATCGCGATGAGAATAAGTGGCGGAACCGCCCCCATCCCGTCCTGAAAGCCATTCACGAGGATATCCATGGCGGTTGTTATGGCATCCAGCAGCCACCCGAAGTTCCCATTGATCCATGCGACGATTGCTTCAGCCGCCTCACCGACCGGCAGGATGTCAGACATTATACATCAACCTCCAGACGGGCAAGGCCCGCAAGAAGAGAACCCCGCACAATGATCCCCTTTATCTTCCTCTCACTGTCGAGAACTGCCACCGGATAGGCAGTCCCTGCCATAATCGGCATCAGCTCTTGTGCGGGAGTATCTAAGAGAACCGTCGGACTATCTGTAACCATCACTTCCTTGAGGGGAACGTCCCGTCTTTTTGCTTCAACGGCCCCGTCAACGGTCACAATGCCACGGAACACCCTATCCTTTCCGGCCACAAAGATGCTCGATATGCCGTACTCCTCCATCAGGCGTAGCGCATTTCTTGGTCCCGAATCAGGGGGGAGAAGTGGCGTGGGGCGTTTCATCACGTCCTTTGCGACAAGCACACGGGAAAGATTCACGCCTTCGACAAACCGCTCCACATAATCACAGCGCGGATTTTGCAGGAGGTCTTCAGCAGTTCCAAGTTGGGCGATGATACCGTCCTTCATTAGACCGATACGATCGCCGAGCTTGAGCGCCTCATCCAGATCGTGGCTGACAAAGATTATCGTCTTGTTCATTCGTGCCTGAAGCTCAATCAGTTCGTCCTGCATATCGCGACGGATCATGGGATCAAGTGCGCTGAACGCTTCATCCATCAAAAGGATATCTGCATCGCTCGCAAGCGCCCTGGCAAGCCCGACCCGCTGTTGCATGCCACCAGACAATCCTGACGGATAACTCTCTTCATATCCGGTGAGGCCGACGAGATCAATGGCTCCCCTCGCCTTTTGTTCTCGTTCTTCAACCGGCATATCCTGTATTTCAAGGCCGAATGCCACATTCTCAAGAATTGTCCGGTGAGGCAGAAGGGCAAAATTCTGGAAGATCATGCC
>Ga0265294_10006636_pt1 | contig 13846 bp, 12 predicted proteins | sample MunlanPumphouse3_FD_192504 | JGI IMG/M metagenome (GOLD analysis project Ga0265294, IMG submission 192504) | Groundwater microbial communities from a municipal landfill in Southern Ontario, Canada - Pumphouse #3 | ecosystem: Environmental > Aquatic > Deep subsurface > Groundwater | place... | reverse complement strand
GATAAACAACACTACGCGTTTCATTTGGACCTCCTTGATCGAAACACAATTCATTGTGCTCCTAATAGCATGATATGTCCTTGAAATATTAATCACAAGTTCAACTTGGTCATATAGTTACATAACTCGATAGAATCATACTTTGGTATGAGGGAAAAACATCTCTCATACATGAATGACCCAGTTCTTCGGCTCTTGTCACAGCGAATTTTTGGGAGATAGGATGCGCTAGGAGCTCTTACGGACCTGTAGCCCACAAAGGTGTATATCTAGAGGGAAAGGATGAAGGTAATAAGAATTCTTAGGTGTTTTGTTTCCACACCTGTTTCTTTAGTTGACATCATCAAAAACCTCCACTGGAATCATTTGGTGGTATTGAAGTATGTCGATGTGAATGATGATGAACTATGAGAAAAGGCTCTGCAATTCAAAACGCATTGGGCTATACGTTCATCATCAATAATGCTGTACTTCCAGCTCAAATATCACACTCTGAACTCAGCATCAGAAACACTGGATCATCCCCATGCTATTACGCCTAGCCATTGGAAATCATATTGTTCAAGCCCCTGACTCATCAGCTGGTCTGAAAAAATGATTGACAAGACATTAATATTTGCACTTGGATGGTTGATCTAACATACAATATTGAGAGAACTTTTCACCTTTCTCATCTTCCTGATGGTGAATATATCGTTACTATTTCAATTCTTGATCCAGCTGCAAGGGTTCCTAGAGTCAGATTTGCCAATATAAACTACTTCAATGGAGGATACACTGCACTTGGTATAGTTGGAGTTGGGCAAAATTCTTCTGCTTTCAATCTAAGTGGATTTGACGATCTTGCAACTGGTAGGTCGCTGTACTATCCCCCATCGAATAAATAACAGAGAAACCATATTAGCCCCTATTGGTGTAATACTAGCAGGGACGACTAGGATATTTTTTGATGTAACCGTAAAAAATTGATTATGTCGGAACTCAAGATTTGAACACGCTGTGAAAAGTGCCGACGTTTTTGAATGTATCTAAATAGATCTTTAGCGTGAATGGGATATTCATAATCCTTAAAAATCATACTTTAGTATGAAGTACCTTTTAATAGTAGAAGTTATATTGTCTGTAAAGGTTTATAATGGAGGGTCTTTTATGAGAGATTCGAAACAGTTCATAACAATCCTTTTGACTACTGCTGTATACCTTCTATTCATGGTGTCGTGCCCCTTCCTAGACACAGAAGAAATACCCCCCTCTGAATATATTCGGCCACTCGACCCTGATGAGAATGCTCCAAACCCAGACATTTTTGGTATAACCATCGACCCTAACGCTACAATTAATACACGAAAACTTTATACATGGATGCAACAACTTTCATCTAGAACCACCGATAAAATCATTTCCGGGCAACATATAGGCGATAAATTCCCAGAACGAGATTTCGATGTCACTGTTCTTGCACTATTTGAAGAAACCGGTAAATGGCCTGCAATGATTGGCCTTGATTATTTCCGTGGAGTTTCATTCGATGGTGAAAAAATAACAGATAGTGAGAAAAAAACAGATATTATAATCGACTATTGGGCTCAAGGTGGATTAATAACAGTAAATATTCATCTTATTAATCCATGGACAGGAGGAAACTCGAATGACAAATCATTTAATGGAGGAATGTACTCAGATGCCTATACCCCAGGAACATTAGCTTACAAAAATCTAAAGGAAGACTTTGATCATCTAGCAGACCATTTGCTAAAAATTCAGGATGAGGGAGTTTCAATATTGTACAGACCTTTTCATGAAGTGAATGGAGATTGGTTTTGGTGGCATCATAGTGACCCAGAGCAATTCATCCAATTGTGGAGATATTGGAAGGATTATCTAATGGAAGAAAGAGGGGTTCACAATCTTCTTTATGTATTCTCTCCAAATGCAGGTATCTGGGATCGTCCCCCCCACATGTATTACCCAGGAGATGAGTATGTGGATATTATATCTCTAGATGCATACAAAGATAATCTGATGGATCTTTCCGTACGAGATTACACCGATTTTATCAGATTGAAAAAGGGGATAGGAAAACCTTTCGGGTTTATGGAGCTAGGAAGAAATTTTAATAATCACATGCATAGTGAGACTTGGGATCAATTAAATATGATTGAGGCTTTAAAATATAAATTCACAAATGCTGTATTCTGGCAAAGTGGGGGTTCTTGGGAATGTTCAGGAATACCAGTAAATATGGCAATTGTTGATCTCCCGCACGCATACGAACTAATGGTTGAGGAACCTCTTGTATTAACCCGCGATGAACTGACAGATCTCACTGTATTTAGAGAAGCTGCACTTGCCTACAGCACATATTATTGTCAAAAGATATCTCCCGTAGACACAGATTTAGAGCCCTTGATTCCTTCAAGTAATGTTAAAAGTCAGCGATGGGCCTATTCATTTAGAAGACCTCCTGCCGATTGGGTGAATACGTCCTTCGATGATAGCACATGGAAAAAAGGGATGGCCCCGTTTGGTTCTCCTTGGATTAAGCCTCTTCCTGTATTACCTAGGTATCAATTCAAGTTTGATGACATAAAGAAACAACTATATTTACGCAAAAAATTTGAGTTTACTGAGACGCTACCAAAACAACTAATAATTCGTACTTTTATACTAGGAGGAAAAGTAGAATTTTATCTTAATGGAATCAAGATAGCTGATTTGGAACGCAACCATGAAACGTATGCATATACAGATATTGTATTGAAAGCTAACGCCCTCGATGCCCTTCAGAAAGGAACCAATGTTTTAGCAATCCAGTGTATTGGAAATTTATCATGGGGAGATTTTTTTATTGATGTTGGCCTTTATACCAGTGAATGATTAATTAATCACTTTATTCATCTGAGTCTTTTAGATTTTCACCTCTTAACAATGCATATAATTCACTACGACTAGAAATTCCTAGACGATTATAAAGACTTGTCGTATGCGTTTTAACAGTTGGAAGGCTAATGAAAAGTGCTTCTGCAGTTTGTGTTTGCGATCTACCACTGATGATATGTCGCAAAATATCTGTCTGCCTTTCGCTCAATTTGTAGTGATCAATGAATGCACGTAGATCAATTTGGGGATAGCAAATAGCAAGGATTCCTAGCATATCTCCCCATGAATCGTTTACGATTGAGTAATTTGCAACTACCTGAATCGAATTTTTATGTAAAGTGAGAATATAGTCTGACTGAGAATAAAAGGTGTTTCCAGAATTCATTACAGCTTGAAGCTTCTTTATTATACTAAATGAATCTAAAAATACTTCTTTCATAGGAAGAGGGCTATTTGGCGCTTCTTGATATTCTACGAGAAATAAGGCTGCACTGTTGAGGTCTGTGATATTCCATGAAACATCAATAACAAAGACAGCTTGATCCATGTGTTCTATTAAATTGCGATTTACACAGAGAGGTGAAAATTGCAAAAGACCATAGCGGATAATTGCAAAACATATAGCAGATACCCATAGTAAAGGAATTGTATTTGAAATAGGGTTATATCCGTGTGCCCCTGAAAAGAAATCGACCAGCACACCTATGATCGTCCCTCCAAGAGTGCTAAAAACGACAATTTTCGCCTGCGCTCGTTCTCGATATAATGTAGTTTTTTTCCCCCAAATAGCAACTATAACTATCATAAATAACACTTCTACTACTGAGAACAGTTGGTGTGATACAAACCAAAATCCTGTTGGGTAAGCTTTTGCTAATAAGTTCCATCCCCAGTTTGCTATTTGGTAGATAGTCATTCGACTCACAACTAATAGAAAGATGTAAACAAGCACTCGTGATTTCCAACTTCCGGTAAGAAACATCACAAATATTATGCCTGCAAGTATAAAGAGCTCTGAACCTGTGTAATATATTTTATCAAACAATGAAGCTAATGCATTATGTTGAAACAGTTCTTGTCCAACACTACCTATAGACCAGAGAGCAAGGATTGCACACAGTGCAACAAATGATTTATGGATTGCAGAATTTTTCCCGAACACCAAAACGGAAATCCCTAAAAAGAGATACGATACACAAGCTATACTTGAAATCATAATATAAATAATCACGGTTGGCATAAGAGTAGCACCACTTCTGTATGCGGTCAATTCTTCATAACACGGTTTAACCTGCATACGACATTAATATTAAAGTCCCATCAAAAAAGTGAAGAAATCTAGTTACCACTACTTTTAAAGTAGTTAAAAAGGTCACTATTAGTATATTCTTTACGGTGCAACACTTAATTAATTGATGCAACCTTTTTAAATCCCAAAAAACAATAGTCTTATTGTGTCACTCGCGACACTAGGAGAGAGGTCTTTTCGATCCCTCTACGTGAACGAGCTACCGCGGTTGTAGTTGCCCACAACCATCCCAGCGGGAAACTACAACCCAGTGTGGATGATTTGAATGTAACCCAAAGGCTCTTGGAGGCCGGAGAGATTCTGGGGATTAAAATTTTAGATCACCTGATCTTCAGTGATGAATCGTTCAGGCCAATACTCGAAGAGAATGAGTTAATGTCGTAGATTCAGGAGTACATGTCACACTACTGCCAGCAGTACAAGCATGGGAACTCCGCATAGGTAGTAAGTCGAGTCCAGCTAATATGACACGCCTCCTATGAGAGTTGGGGATAAAAGGTTATTTGGAACTGATGATAATCAGGGTGGGTAGGCTCGCTCCTGTGGATAGTTTGGGTTCCTTTCCTGGTAATCATATTCACCAAAACCCATCAAGAATATCCATTTCAACGATATTCGAGGATAATGTAGAAATTCTATCGGGTACAGATAATACCCTTCATGGCTTCTATGTATGCCGAGTCCCCGTTCCTTGCCCGCTATAGTAAGATGAGCATTGAGGATGAAGCTAAGTTTTTAGAGAGCGTAGAAAAAGCAGAAACTAATCTGATGCTGGGAGGCTTTCTTGGACATGATTTAGTGGCTCTCTGTTATTTCGCTCCTGTGGGTTCTGCCGTCAAGGTCGCCCACCGGTGTCAAATAGGGATTTCGGTGACAAAAACACAACAGGGTAAAGGCATAGCATCTTTGTTGATGGAGGGTTTGCTATCTTCAGCAAAGCAGGCAGGATTCAGCCAGATGGAACTAGAAGTAGTGGCTAACAACTATCCTGCAATCAAACTCTACGAGAAGTTTTGCTTTCAGAGGATAGGTATTATTCCCCGCGGATTTCGATACAAGGAAGGGTATCATAAAGACCTGCTTTTAATGGTGAAGGAACTCTGAGAGTAGAGATTATGGGGGTGCCCCCGAATTATGTTTACCATCCACATAGCTATTATAGGAGTATCGAGGTTTTACCTGAAGCACATACTAATACAGAGTATTGTCTGTGAGGAATTGAAGGAGTCCAATGTGACGGACTCCATCTATGGAGTCTTGAAAATGGGAATCCATGGTCACTACAAATTTAGGATAGGAATCCCGAATAGCAAGAAGTGGTGCAAATTCCCTTTCCAAAGTACTTTCAAATTCCAGCTTGTAAGCAACTTGTACATATAATCGGGTTTGAGTATCCTCTGCAATGAAGTCAACTTCCTGAGTCCCGATCTTTCCAATGAATACTGCATATCCCCGTCTGACCAATTCATGATAAACAATGTTTTCCAAAATACCTGAAATATGCCGATCTCGATAGCCAAAGACAGCATGCTGAATACCAGGATCTGCTAAGTAGTATTTTTCTTGGGTTTTCAGAAGTTCTTTCCCCTGTATATCATAGCGCTGAACTTTGCTAATTATGAATGAACTTACTAGTGCTTCTAAATAGGTATATATCGTGTTGATATCGACAGATCTGTATTGACTCTTAAAATAATCGGCAATCTTTTTTGCCGAGATTGTGCTCCCGACAGTGTCCATGATGAATTGCATGACCCTATTCAATAAATCAATATTTCTAATATTGTACCGTTGTACTACATCACGCAGTACAATCGAGTCATAGATATTATTGATGATTGCGTAAGTGCTCCTCTCATCGTAATTTGCAATATGTACTGCTGGAAACCCACCTCTTCTGATGTACAACCAAAGCAAATCATTTTGAGTTTGTCCCTTTGCCTTATTTTGTCTGAAAGCCAGCATTTCTTGGAAAGAAAGCACTTGCATCTGAATATGGATGTACCTACCCGTTAGTAAGGTTGAAAGTTCAGAAGAGAGAAGTTGTGAATTCGAGCCGGTAATATATACATCTGAGGGAAAATCTAGGAGGAACGAATTAATAGCCTCTTCCCACTTGTCAACAACTTGAATTTCATCAAAAAATAGATATACCTTACCTTCAATTTTCTTGACAGCTTCTGACACATAGGTATACAAGGAACGAGAATTACGCAAATCATAATATGCCATGCTTTCAAAGTTTATAGAGATGATCTGTTCCTTTTTTATGCCCTGTTCTATAAGAAGTTGCTGGATAAGCAACATCATTGTTGATTTTCCACATCTCCGTACTCCAGTAAGCACCTTAATAAAAGGCTTGTTAATAAACTGTCTGATTTTATCATAGTACATTGGCCTATCAATCATGCTTTACTCTCCATACTATAGAGTATACACGTAAAAACTCAGCCCGTAAACAAGTTATTGTGGCTATAACCCCTAAAACTTTTATTTTATGCTATTTTTTGTGGATATAATCTTAAACCATACACTCTTATCAATATAATCCCGATCAAGAAGAGTATCTTTCTGCGTTGTTGCCATCCAAAAACTTCCCATTATCATCCTTTATCCATACTGTAATGCAAAATTAATTAATACAACCTTTTTGAATCCTATAAAACAATAGTCTTATTGTGTCACTCGCGACGCTAGGAGAGGTATTTTCGATCCTCCTACGTGAAAGAACTACTGCCATTGTAGTTGGGAAAAACCATCACAGTGGAAAGCTACAACCCAGTTCTGAAGACCTCAACGTAACAAGAAGGCTACTTTAAGCAGGAGAAATATTAGGTATTAAAGTTTTAGATCACCTGATCTTCAGTGATGAATCGTTCAGGCCAATACTCGAAGAGGATGAGTTAATATTGTAGGTTCAGGAATACATGTCACACTGCTACCAGCTGTACAAACATTGAGACTTGTATAGGTAGTAGGCCGAGTCCAGCTAATGTGACATGCCTCCTAGAGAGTTGGGGATAAGAGGTTATTTTGAACTGATGATAATCAGGGTGTAGACTCGCGCCTATAGATAGTTTGGATTTCTGTCCTAGTAGGCACATTCACCAAACCCCATCTAGAAGACCCATTTTAACGATATTCAAGGATAATATGGAAATCCTACTAGGTACAGAAATATAAAACAGTTAGAATATCATGGTCGATTTCTGCCTGTGTGGAACATACTATTGGGATTATTATAACCTCTCTGTGTTTTGCTTGATTCCAAATAAAATAAATATCCCTAATACTGAAAACATGGATAAAACTTGAAAACCAATACTAAAGTTTCCAGAAGTCATATCTAGAATTGATCCAAATCCAACAGGTCCTATTGTAATTCCCAAATTAGATGCAGCAGTTAGCACTGCCAACCCCATACCAGTATGTTCTGGCTTAACCACATCTGGTAGTGCCGAAAACACAACAACTGGCGCAAAAGAAAACCCTATTCCTATAGCGACTGCCCAGAATGTTAATGATAGCCAAGTTGTAACAATTGAAAATAAAGCTACTGCCATTACCAGGAAACCAAGTAATAAATATATTTTCTTGTGGCCAGTCTTATCTATTATGACACCAATAAACGGTGTTATAAAAATTGGTACCAGCATAATCATACTTGTTAGGAATCCTGCCTCTTGTATTGACATATTATAGGATTGGAAAAACTGCGATCCAAAAGTTGTGTAGGCTAGAAGTTGACCATTGACTATCATCCAGACTACCCCAAGAAACGCCAAGCTTGAACCGAATTTAAATCGGCTTTTTGGAGTTGTTGATTCTTTTTCTACCTTTCTAGGGGGTATAATAAGAAAAAAGATTACTACAAGTAAAACCATAGAAACAAATCCAATAATAATTCCTATAACAGACCTCCAATTCATAAACAATCCTAAATATCCAAAAAGATTTACAGAAACAACGGTGCCAAGTGGTACTGCTATGTTAAATATCCCCATAGCGGTTCCTATATTCTTTCTACCAAAATGCATGGTAACTAAGAGGGGTGCTAATATAACAAGTATGGTTGCTCCCGCTCCAGATAACAATCTGTACAACAACAACAGTATGTAAGAAGAAGACAGTGAAAAACCTACTAACCCCACTATCACCAAGCCTAGAGCAACCAATAACATCTTTTTAAGATCTAACTTTTCGATGAAAACTGCTACTACGAAAGGGAAAAAAATCCCTAAAAAAGAGTACGAACTCATTAGAAGTCCTGCCTGTTTATTGGAAAAAGGTATATCTTTCATTATATTTCCAAAAATTGGTGGTAAAGCTTGCAATGATATTGCAAAAACTAACATTAATAAAAAGGATATACCTAATACTATCCATTTATAGGATTCATTTCTTTCAATCATAATCGCTCTCTCCTGATAGGATATTTGGTGTTATGCGTTCCTCAGATAGTAAGCCAAGAGTACATTTCTCGATTCAAACTTGAAATCATAACTCTTTTCTAAGCTTAAACTATCAAAACATAGTTTTCAAATGGCTGAAACTCAATGAGCACAGTGAATTATTATTACTGTTTTAATCACATCAATGCAACCGCTGATTGGTCACGCCAAGTAATGTTCGCAATTTCAAATTTCCCTTTAAAGAATAATTGCACAGTGCTTCCTTTTTGAATCCAATAAAAACACTAATCTTACTGTGGCACCCTTTACGCTAAGAGCGAGATCCTTTCAATTCCTCTGCGTAAACGAACTACTGCCATTGTAGTTGCTCACTACCATCCCAGTGGAAAGTTACAACCCAGCTCTGAAGACCTCAACGTAACAAGAAGGCTACTTTAGGCAGAAAAAATATTAGGCATTAAAATTTTGAATCACCTAATCTTTAACGATGAATCGTTTAGATCGATGTTCTAAGAGAATAAGTTAACGGAGTAGATTCAGAAATAGGGACCGCATATTTCCAGTTGTACAAACATAGTAAGTCGAATCCAACTAATGCTACAAGATTTCTATGTAATTGCTAAAAAGAGGTTATTTTGACTGGTAATACTTAATATGGTAGGCTTGTGTCTGTAGGTAGAGAGACTTCTTTTTTACTCGTATCTCCAAAACCCGTCAGGGATCCCATTTCGAAGATAATATGAAAATTCTACCAGTGTAGGGAATCCTAAAAACTCTGCATCCCGAAGGATGCAGAAAAGAATTATAGCTTACCCTTAGTTCCAAGCTTAATTTCTTTCGGATTTTGATTGTTGATATCTCTGAAAACTATAGAAGTAGGCACAACATTTTTCGGAACATTAAATCTCAAGGAGTATGTAAGTGTTTTTTCTTGTTTAACACCAAGAAGATTTCGATAGTTTGAAAAGACACTGTGAGCCCTCACATCCTCATAGTATCCCTTAATTTCTGTACCATCAGAAAGTTTAAGGGTAGGACTTGGGTAAGCTCTATCAAATCTTATTGTTGCTGTGTCGTAACTTTTTTCAAGTTCAAGTAAATAAAACTCTCCAGTAGTATAAACTCCTCGAACATAATTTCCCAAAGCTATTAATGCCCCTTTATCCCAGTCTATCCCCATATAGTTGAGGTTATTTCCACCGTTAATTTTAAAGCCTGTGGGAACATCATAAGTTCTTTCTACGAAGTTTTCATAAGTCTTATCATCTTCATTTAAAATGACAATAGTACCATCAACTTTTTTAGCTAAGGAAGATTTTGCCATCAAAGGAGAAAGACTAATCAAAATCACTAAAATAATAATTAGAAAAGTTTTCTTATTCATATTTTCCCTCCTTGCTTATTTAATTATTTAATAAAATTACAATTATAAGATATGTTAAATCAACATTTTCCTCGTTCTCATTAGCGCAATTTTGCTCGTAGATTCACATCCCTTCACATCATATTCAGAAAACTATGCATCAATGACTGTTAGCTTTGAATACTTTTATCAAGTAGCGTACAAATATCTCCGATGCACTTTAGTTATTCTGTTTCCTGTTCACGATCTTACCCTCTGCTCACACGCCGTTTGTTTAGATAGCCCCGACCGGTCCACAATTAAGCAAATCCAACCGGTCGGATGCTTCTCTTCTATTTTAGAATATGTTACTTAACCTTTACTTCAATTTTTTTGCGTTGCTTGTCAGGTCTCTTTGGCATGGTAATTGTTAAAATACCATTTGTAAATTCGCCCTGAGCATTATCTTCATCAATGTCATCTGGCAACGAAAAACTTCTCTCAAAATCAGTGTGATACCGTTCGCGAACCAGGTAGTTCTTTTCATCCTTCGAATCAGCCTCTTCCTTCCCTGCTTCAACTATTGAGGAAATTTTAAGGACATGCTTGTCAATATTAACATCTACGTCCTTCTCATTGTAACCAGAAAGCTCAGCAGCAATGTAGTAGTGTTGCTCGTCCTCCCAAATATCAACCTTAGGAAATCTAGTTGTTGATAATCCCCAATCATTCAACAGTGTGTTAAACAGGGAATCAAATTCACGGGTAACACTTATAGGGTTCGAATTTCTGTTGATTAAGTAGTTCATAATTACACCTCCATAATTATTATGATCTTTCATTCGCATCCGTTCTTTGTTACGGGCACTCATCTATTTGCAATAAGCATGCCAACTTTTACAAGACCCACGGCAATTATTATTTCATTATTATGCAAACTTTTGAAATACATTAAGAGTCTACCCATTAGATACCTACCTAGGGCATAAGCCATAAAAAGTAGCAAAAATACTTAATACTTTTACAAGATCAATGACAGGTGTGTGTTTTTTTCCCATCTTAGAATTGAGACTCCTAGACAATGTGACAATTTTTCTCATTACCGCTTTTCCCAATCTGTTGAAGAGGTATTTTAAGAGAAAGCTGTCTTGAAAGATTAATCTTTTAAGACAGCCCAATACAAATCACATCCTTACTGCTTATTCCAGCTGATGCGGACAGTGATTCCAGAAAGTCGTGGACTGGTAAGTGGAAGATGAGCATTGAGGATGGAGCTAAGTTTTTGGAGAGCACAGAAAAGCAGAAAACTAATTTGATGCTGAAAGCGGTATCTTTCTATGTCAGTTATCCTCCAAAAGTCCCCAGTACCATCCTTTATTTATACTGAAGCAAGGCAAAATTAATTAAAACTTCCTTTATAGACCACAACAGCATACCATTTTCTAGGTTTTATCCAAGAATATGAAAAAGCATTTGATTGAAAAAAAAGATAACTTATGCCATAGTGCTCCTATCATGTTAAAGATTGTCCTGTGGAGAAAGCCTTCGTATATTGGCATTAAGAGGTTTAGTGCTGTATGGCTTCTATTGCTTTTAGGACCTTGGCTTTTACTAGCATCAAATACATTAGTATATGATCCCTCTGGTGGTGGAAGTTTAAGTGGGTTAAACGTAGGTTCCGCTGATAACCCCAATAATCCAAATTCGTATATTTCTGGTAGCTTTACTGAGAAAGAGGGGTATCTAGGCCGCTATGTATATCATGGAGAGCCTAATATCACTCTAACTTTTACGAACCTTGGTTCACAAGGACTAGGAAACAAATTTTATTATACTAGGCTTAACAATTCAAACGTGTATCGTGAATTTTTTATCGTTGCACGTATATTAGTATATTAGGCCTTAAACATAGTGGTGGATCTCCTGTTGCATTGGGCAACAACGTTATTATTGTAAATAGCAATGAGACTGTAACCATCCCCAGTGGTGCTGGAGATGAATTAATCCCCGATCCTAATGTCTCTTTCGCCTATAATATAAAAGGGGAATGGGGAAAAAGTAAGAACCATACTTATAAGTATCAATATAAAGATATCTGGATTGAATTAACTGTCATTCGAACGAATAATTATGCTTTACCTTTTTTTACCAGGGTGGGTGGTTACGAATCGCAGATTTCCATAAGTGGTACCGATATCTCAACAGCGCTCAGTGTTTCCGGCTATTATTTTTGGGGGTATGACGAACCAGGAAGTTATATATTCTCGGTCGAACGAACGTGCCCTCCTGTTATCCCGATAGATGAGTTGTTTGATAAAAAGACCCCGGCTAATAGTTATTTGGTGGGATATGCGCGGTACAACTCTACAGAAACTGCGGCAAGTTTATACTTCGCATCAGATGCGGGAGGTACTGCGGCCGACTTTAGATTCACCTCGGGAGCAAATTCGTTCCCCTATTATGTAGCCTATTATCCTATCACGCCGACAGGAACTGTTGCTAAAGTTGACTCGCCATCTAAACAATTTTCTAGTACAAAAATTGATAATAACCATATTATTTATGGTGAAATCAGAATTTATGTGGGAATGGGAACTAATTATTACTCGATGCCTGCCAATACATATAGTTCTAAAATCTATTGTTTTATTAGCACTAATTAGTTACAGAACCGCATAAAACAACCATTCCTAAATACATTTAGCATGGTATTACTTGTAACAGATGCCAACTTCCGTTCATAGGAAGCATTGGTCCTGAAACATCGGCAAGCCTTATGTATATTCCCCACTGATTTTCGTGAGTCTTAAGACTTTTTATACTATAAATCCATTTCGGTTGCTCGCTTCCGTGGACGTCCTCTTTTCTTGGGATGTTTCTTTCGGGAGACATAATCAGGAGCACAGCCTTAAGGAACTTCAAATCCAAAGGCCTCACATATGTCCAACTGCTCGCCCACGAATGAGGTAATAAACTTTGACCGTCCGGTATGCTTGATACATCGGATGCTTCTCATCTCATCCAGAACATCCAATGATGATGAGAATAATTCATGCAATCCTGTGGTTCTCCAAATATGTCATACAGTAGAACCGAGGAGCATGGCTACAAATAGAATGAAGAACCTCTCGGTTTTTCCCTCTTCAGACCAGTTACGCTGTCGGTTGGACACCATCTGAGTTTTCATCTGTTGAAATGCCTTCTCCTGTTCATTTTGAAGCTTGTAGGTTCGGTAGATTTCCATAGTATCCACATCCCTCTTGTGGGTCATAATAGAAAAGAATCCAGAGGTTTGTGTAGCTTTCTCAACTTTTTTACGATTCAGTTCAAACGACTTAAGAATTCTTTCATTAGGATCATATTGTAACTTGAAATACGGAAAGTGTCGTTTTAGTGACTCATCATCTTCAAGCGGTTCCTGTTCCCTAAGCACTACTTGGAGCTTCTCTTGCTGCTGGGTAATATCACTATCTAGCTGTATTAACTCCTCACTTCGTCTCACCGAGTCGAAGTAGAGATTTAGTCTTAATTTTTCTGATAGCTTCACACTCACGCCGGTGCTCTCTACCATGTAATCACTAGGAAATTGCTGGTAATAGAGCTTAGACTCTGATCAATGGTCATGACCTAACTTTGCTGCACCTTGGTGTGCATGATCATCGCCTGGGTTTTTAGGATATACGTTTCAAGATTCTTGTTCTTCTCGCAAACTCGATCGCAACACGAGAATTTTTCATCAATTATTTCATGTTTTCAGATATACTTATGCTAATTCGGGTTCAATCACTTTTTTTGTGGGATTGTAGGCTGAGTCAAAATTGAAGGAGGAACTAGAGCATATTTAAAGCAAAAATCGGTTGCATAAGAAAGGGCCATCCCTGTACTGTTGTAGTTACTACACCA
>Ga0265294_10006635_pt1 | contig 13846 bp, 12 predicted proteins | sample MunlanPumphouse3_FD_192504 | JGI IMG/M metagenome (GOLD analysis project Ga0265294, IMG submission 192504) | Groundwater microbial communities from a municipal landfill in Southern Ontario, Canada - Pumphouse #3 | ecosystem: Environmental > Aquatic > Deep subsurface > Groundwater | place... | reverse complement strand
CTCACTATACCCAAATCCAAGCCAAAAGGCTTCAGACGTTCAAGAAAAAGGTCAAGGCTCGTACACACCGAAACTCACCGGTAAATCTGAAAAAGATCCTTGATGATCTCAACCCCTTACTTCGTGGCTTCGCCAATTATTTCAAGGTGGCGAATTGTACCAAGGTGTTTGGGGCACTGATGGGATGGGTACGAAGACGACTGAGAGCCATGTACTTGATGATCGGACAGTTGACGATCATTCCATGTTGTGGGCATCACCATTCCCACCGCCAAAAAAGTTCTTTTTTCAGCTGGTATCCTGGTAGGAAGGGGCGACTGTCCTACCGCAGAAAGATGAGAACGGTCCCTGAAACCGCGATCACGGTCCCTGCCAGACCCCGTAGGGTGGGGCGCTCCTTTTCCAGAAAAAATATCACAGGGATCATGAAGATGGGTTCTGTGGCGATGAGGGTGGCTGCGATGCCCGTCTGAGTGAGGTTCACGGCAATGACCGAGAGCCAGATGCCGATAAACGGGCCAAGGAGGGTTCCGGCGATGACATATTTGATGCTTTTCCGGTGACGTGACAGGAGACGCAGAGGATTTTTGGCCGTGCCCGTGACGAGGGCCGTGGGCCAGATCACGGCCGTGGCCGCAACCATACGGATGGTGGTGGCGAGCAGGGGATCGCCATGGCTTCCCAGACCTTTTTTGACCACGATCATTCCCACGGCCTGGCACACCGTGGCCATGGCCGTCAGCAGAACGCCGGGAAGGGAAGAACTCCGGGACATGTGATGGGCTCCCGGGGTCTTTTCCATGACCACCCAGAGGATACCGGTCATGGTGGTCGCTATCCCCAGAATGGCCGTTGTGGTGAGGGTTTCTCCCAGAAAAAGTACGCCCAGAAGACAGGTGAGGGCCGGGGCAAAGGAAAAGATGAGCACGCCAAGCCGTGCTCCTATGCGTGTTAGGCCCGCATAGAGAAAGGTGTCACCTACGGCCAGGCCGATGATCCCGCTCAGGGAGAGCCAGAGAACGGACGGAGTCGTAAACCGCAGGGGTGTGGCCGTGACGGCAAGGGTGATCCCAAAAAGGGCCAGGGTCAGGGGAAGGCGAATGAGGTTCAGTTGCAGCGATCCCAAATCCTTTGCGGCACGCGCCTGCAGGGTGGCCCCTATGGCCCAGGCCAGAGCCGTTGCCAGGGCCGTAATTTCGCCAAGATGTGTCATGAGCTCTCCTTGAAAAAACAGGGGCGCACTATGATCTTTCTGAAAATGACTTGCAATACGAAAAAACCGGGGACCTCAAAATACCAGGTCATTTCCCGCGCGGCCCTTTCCGGGCTTCCTTTCTCCGCCTCCGACAAGGACAGTCTCCAGGCCTTGATCCAACATTTTTCTCGCATCTATTTCACCGACATAATCGTCAGGACTTCTGGGCCACCACTTCAAACAAACAGGTCAATTTCGTACAGCATATCCGCTCCATGCTGAAATCAACAGGCCGTGCCGCTGTTGTCGTCCCTGATAACGTCCTGTTTGAAGGCGGGGCTGGCGAAATCGTCAGAAAGAAACTGATGGAGACAACAGAGCTCCACACCATTCTGAGGCTGCCTACCGGTATCTTTTATGCCAACGGCGTCAAAGCAAATGTCCTCTTCTTTGATAACCGTCCCGCGCAGAAAGAACCCTGGACAAAAGAAGTATGGATATATGACTACCGAACCAATATCCACCATACTCTTAAAAAAAGCCGCTGCGGTTTGAGGATCTTCATGATTTCATAGCCTGCTATAATCCGGATAACCGCCACAAAAGAACAGAGACATGGGATGCAGAAACTAATCTAGAAGGCCGATGGCGTAGGTTCGATTACAAAGATATCGTGGCCAGAGACAAGACCAGTCTTGATATTTTCTGGTTGAAGGACAAGGCACTGGCTGATCTTGATAATCTATCTGATCCTGAAGATCTGGCGGAAGAAATTATCGAAAACATTGAAGCGGGGCTGAACAGTTTTAGGCAAATTGCTGTCAGCCTCAGCACAAGCAGCACATAATTGAAGATAGACGTCGTGTATCAACCGCGTGATGGAGATTTTTTTCCATGCGGATAGGTCATTGAAAATTTAACGTAAATAGGCCGGACAGAAAAAATTCTGTCCGGCCTATTTACGTTATGTATTAGTGCTACGTGAATCTTGGATTACATGGGGATCAGCAATAAAACCGGTGCGTTTACAGGGCAGCCTTATAAATAGCGGCCACATCTTCGTCCTTCATGCAGCGCGGGTTGGTCAGGCCGCAGGCGTCCTTCTGGGCGTTGGCAGTCATGATGGCGATATCTTCTTCCTTGACCTCTTTGCCGTAACGCTTGCCCAAGGCAATGAGACCCTTGGGAATACCGACGTCCGAAGACAGCTGAATAATGGCTTCCAGAGCCACGTCGGCAGCATCCCGTTGGGAGAGTCCTTCGATATTTGCCCCCATGAACATGGCAATATCCGCAAAGCGATCAATGTTGGAGATGAGGTTGTGGCGTTCCACATGAGGCAGCAGGATGGCATTACATTCGCCGTGGGGCAGATCGTAGAAACCACCAAGCTGATGGGCCATGGCGTGGACATGGCCGAGGCTGGCATTGTTGAAGGCCATGCCGGCCAGGTATTGGGCATAACACATTTTATCCCGGGCCTCGATATCCTGGCCGTTGGCTACTGCCTTGGGCAGATACTGGGCGATCAGTTCGATGGCTTTCTGGGCACAGCAATCGGTCATGGGTGTGGCAATGGTGGAGACATAGGCTTCAATGGCATGGGTCAAAGCATCCATGCCCGTGGCCGCAGTGAGCGCGGGAGGCATGCCGACCATGAGCTGTGGGTCGTCGATGGCGATACCCGGTGTGACCCGCCAGTCCACGATGGCCATCTTAACCTTCCGGGAGGTATCGGTGATGATACAGAACCGGGTCATCTCGCTGGCGGTCCCTGCAGTGGTATTGACCGCCAGATACGGAGGCATGGGGTTGGTGGATTTATCCAAGCCTTCAAAATCATGGATTTTTCCGCCGTTGGCAATGATCAACCCCACACCTTTGCCGCAGTCGTGAGAGCTCCCGCCACCCAGTGAAATAAGAGAATCACATTTTGCAGCCTTGTACGCTTTAACGCCGGCCACAACGTTGTTATCCGTGGGATTGGGAATGGTGCCATCGTAGATCGCATACTTCATTCCGGCCGTATCAAGCAGGTCGGTGATGGTTTTGGTAATCCCTACGGCGGTGATTCCTTTGTCGGTGACAATGAGCGGTTTGCTTCCTCCGAGGGTTTTGATACGGGCGGGAATTTCTTTGGAAGCGCCGATGCCGATCAAGGTGATACTGGGGATAAAGAATCCGTAAACCTGTTCAATAACTGCCATGGTATTCTCCCTGATTTGAAGGTCTGCGACTACTACGTGCACCCATGAAGTTGGGACATCCATATCATCATAACAAAAAAAGTATGGAAAAAAAAGCATACTTTCACATAAAATAGTAAATTTTACACCCCCATCGTAAAAATGACGGCAAGCCCTGCGGCACATATCAGCACACGCTGGTACAGAGGGAGCTCGGCAATAAGACTTTTGCTCAGCAGCCACAGTCCCAGGCCTGTTTTGACAAAGGCCAGCAGGGCCAGGGCCGGGGTAGAACCCAGCTGTATCAGTGCCGGGTTGGCCACCATGGCCAGGGGGACAACGTAGAGGCCCAGGCCCAGGCGCATGGCCTGCCCGGCCACGGGAATCCAGGGGGTCTGGGCCATGCCCGCGGCAATAAATACGGTGCCGCACACGGGCGGGGTGATGGTTGAAAGCAGGGCGTACCAGAAGACAAAGAGATGGGCGTACAGTTCGGGCAGGCCAAGCTTCTGCAGTGCCGGTCCGGCCACAGAAACACAGATGACGTAGGCGGCCGTGGTGGGCACTTCCATGCCCAGAATCAGACAGGCCAGAGCCGTCAGCAACAGGGCCACCCACAGATTGCCCCCGGCCATGCCCAGGATGATGGAGGTGATCTTGACCCCAAGGCCGGTCATGTTCAGCACCCCGATGACAATCCCTGCGCAGATGATAATGGAGGCGATCATGGCGATCTGGTTGGCGCCGTTGACCAGTGCCGTGGCCAGCCTGGAGGTGAACAGATGCAGAGAAAATTCCAACTTTTCATTGGTGATGAGCAGGGCGGCGGATGCAAAGATGGCAATGCCGGCGGCAAATTGCGGGGTATAGCCGCTGAAAAGCATAAATCCCAGAAGCAGGGCAAAGGGGATGACAAAAAACGGTGCCAGTCGTCTAATCACGCGGCCTGAAGGAATTTCATCATCACGCATGGGATGCAGCCCATATCGCTCGGCAAACAGATCCACCCCGATCCAGGTGGCGGCAAAAAAAAGGATGGCGGGGAAGAGGGCCGCTTCCATGATGTCCGTGTAATTCATGCGTAACAATTCCACCATCACAAAGGCTCCCGCGCCCATGAGAGGAGGCATGATCTGTCCGCCGCTGGAGGCCACAGCTTCCACTGCAGCCGCAAAGCTTGCCGGATAGCCCAACCGTTTCATGGCCGGCAGGGTGATGGCACCTGTGGAGGCGACATTGGCCGAGGCCGATCCGGAAATGGAACCGAAAAATGCCGAGGAAAGTACGGAAACTTTGGCCGCGCCCGCCTTGTACCGCCCCGCCAGTTTGGTGGCCAGGGCCATAAAGGCGGTCCCGCCTTCTCCCGCACTGATAAAAGCTCCCAGAATGACAAAGACCGCCACCACATTAACCGAAACCCCGGTCAGGGGCCCCCATAATCCTCCTTCGGCAATGGTCAGTGTGCCGATAAGAGAGCCTGCAGGGATACTGCCGTGGCCGAATTCACCTGGCAGATACTGGCCGAAAAGTCCGTACATCAGCGCCAGGATGGCCACCGAGGGCAGGGCAAGTTTCACCGCCCGCCGGGCCATTTCCAGCACGACCACAATCAGCCCGATACCCAGGGCCATCTGCACGGGATCGCTGATAAAGCCGTACTGGTCTGAGAGCATGTCCCGGTTAACGGCTACATAGGCACACCCGGCCATACCCAGGGCGCAGAGGAGGTATCCGGAATATTTTTTGAATCCTGATGTGGATGAGGTGCCCACCAGATAGACCCACGGCAGAGCCAGACCAAGATGGACGGGACGGCTGAGCAGATTGGGCAGCAGCCCGCTGAATATCAGATATATATGGTAGCAGACGCACAGGGCCGCAAAGCCCACCAGCGCGTACCGCTGCTTGGTAGTAAAAGAGTGCATCGTATCTGCCCTGTGTTCAGAAATCAGGTAAAAAAATCCCCTGCCCGGCATACGAGCAGGGGATTTTGGCTGTGCTTGTTACTGCAATGTCGCGGGGATGGTGACGTCCATTTCTTTGTAATAGCGGGCGGCTCCGGGATGAAGGGGAATGGAAAGTGCTTCTATAGATGCAAAGGTGACCGCATCCCACCAGGGGTTGGCTTTGCCCATGATATCCTTTTGTTCCCAGAAGGTCTTGGTGATCTGGTAGGCGGTTTCGTTGTCCATGGCCGTTGAGGTATACACGCCCACAGGCAGGGATGTGGTGGTCACATCGTGGTCAACACCGGCGTAGGTGTTGGCCGGGATAACCAGTCTGGTGCGTTTGGTTAGGGCAATCTGCTCGTCGGAGAAGCTCAAAAGATCAATGTCCACACCGGCTGCGGCTTCAATGACATTGGGCGCGGGATAGGAACCCGAGGTGGCAAAACCGTCGATCTTGCCATTCTGCATGGCCTGAACAGCAGCGTTAAGCTCAACACCGACCAGGTCCACCTTGCCCTTCAGACCAAAGAGTTCAAGATATTTTTCTGCTTCCCGGGCACCGAAGCTTCCCTTGCCGATGAGAAATTTTTTCCCTTCAAGATCCGCAAAGGTCTTGATGCCGCTGTCTTTGCGTACAACCATATGCATGGTCAGAGAAGGGATGATAAACAGTCCGCGGATATCCTGGTATTTGGGGTTGGCGTCCCTGAACATCTTGGCGCCTTTTTTGGCCAGCTTCACCAGTCCGGGAGGAGTGGTAAACACATAATTACCCTGGCGGTGGGCCATTTCCTTGACATTCTGCACTGAGCCCTGGCTTTCTTCCAGGGTGACCAGGATGTCACCCTGGGAGCCTTTTTTCAGGGCTTCGCCGATCTGCACGGCCATCTGATAATAGGAGGAAGTGGATTTGGCGGATTTAAAGGTTATGCGGGTTGCTGCGTGTAGCAGGGCCGGTGCAATGAGCATGAGCATGACGGCTATGGATATGAACCGCAGACCTTTATTGGAAGAGGTTCTGGCGAGCATGTGCTGTCTCCTTGATCGTTAAAATAGAGCCGGTTACGCAAAGATGTGTCTATCAGTATTTTCTCCTGCGCGTTGTCATCAGACCAAATCACAACGCAGTAATCGGGCCTGTGCAGCAGAATGAGAAAATAAAAATTATGTCGCAAAAAGCTATGGCGTCAAGCCCACCCTTCGTACTTTTGTCAACGGGTCAGTCCCGGACTGTAATGAATGAATAGTAATTTGCTCGTAGTCCAGGTATCCCAACACAGCCACTCACCAAGAGAATTATGACGAGGACGAGTTTGTTCATGGTGTTTCTCCCTTGCGACAATTGGGGCAGCAATCCTCTTTTACATTCGAGATTTGCCCCTGTGCCCGGGTGTTAGTCCATGAGATGCACCAGACCGGTAAAAAGGGCCAGGGCGTTTTTACCTAAGGTTCGTGTTTTGTATCCCCCTTCCTGGATGCACAGGGTCGGCAGATTAAGCCCTGCCACGGCTCGCCCCATGGCTTCGAAGTCTTTGGGAACAAGGTTCCAGGTTCCGGTGGGGTCTCCTTTGGCCGTGTCCAGGCCGATAGCCATAACAAGAAACATGGGGTTGAATTTTTTGATTTTCAGCAGGGCTCTGGCCAACACACGGTGATACGTTGCCGGTTCAATATGTTCGGGCAAGGGATAGTTTGTGTTATACCCAAATCCTTGTCCTTCTCCCTTTTCTTCTTCAAACCCGCTGAAATAGGGATAGGCAAAGTGTGGATTACCGTGGATGGAAATCGTCAGTACATCGTCTCTGGCATAAAAAATATCCTGCTGACCATTGCCATGGTGGTAGTCGACATCCAGGATGGCTACCCTGCCGTATCTGGAAAGCAGGTTAGCGGAAATGGCGTTGGTGTTGAAATAGCAAAATCCTCCGAAAACCCGGCGTTCGGCGTGATGTCCGGGAGGTCGGACTAAAGCGTAGGCCAGTTTGCCGCCATCAAGGAGATATTCTGCGCCCGTGAGCCCGCAATCCACGGCACTTCTAGCTGCTAGAAAAGCATTGGCCGTGAGGGGAGTGAAGGTATCGATGCAGTAATACCCGGCCCGGTAGGGAAGTTCTTTGGGTTTGCGGGCTGCATTGCGTACGGGGAAAACATAGGGATAGACGGGTTTATCTCCGGCCAGGTGGCAAACCCGTTCCAGATAGGTTACGAAATCCCCATCGTGCACGGCTTTGACGTAATCCAAACTGTGATGACGAGATTTGACATGGGTAAACATCCCGCTTGGGTCCAGACTGGAAAGAATGGTCTTAATCCGTACAGGTGCTTCCACATAGCCCCGTTCGCGCACATGGTGGATGAAGTGGTTGTCGTTAAAAATAAGTGGAATGCTGTTTTTTTGTGGGCGAGGTGCAACAATGAGGGGTTTATACCGTTGTTCACGGATGCGAATGGGATCATCACGAAAGGAGTCGACAACCATATCCGTGTACTCAGGCGGACATGTATCCTGGTATTTTCTTTCCAGAATGGCCCGAACAATGGTTTTGACTTTGTTTCTGGAGGGAAGACGATCCGATCCAAGGCCATCAAAAACCAGGATTGGCGGGGAATCATCGTTGTCGTTTACCGGAGTTTCGTAGCGGGTACCGATGATGGGACGGGCTCCGAACTGTTCATAAAATCGCAGCCTGGCGGCATTTTCTTTTAGCAGTGAGGTATCCTTGCAGATAGCTGGATCATCGGGGAGGCATTCGAAAAAGAGCCCCGCGCCCTTGGCCGAGCGTGCTTCGTTGCGGGCCTGTTCGTAGAGAGCTCCTCCTATTCCGGCTCCGGTGCGTCCCTGAGCTGCAGACAAAAAATCGAGATAGCTGAATCCCACGTCAGGAAAGTGCATGATTAAAGCAAAGCCCATAAGCGTTTTGGCATGTTTTGAGGCTACCAGAAGAATTGTCCTAAATCCTTTTTTTAAAGGATTACGAAGTAATTCAGGTAATTCTGCGATCTCTTCTTCGGAAAGGAGCTGAAACTGGCTGCGCAGGATGTCCTGGACTGCAGCCACGGCCTCGCGATCTGCGTGCCGATTGGTGTCATGGATTCTTCGGATACGGAACATGGTTTGTTCTCCAGTTTATTCTCCAATATGAAATCTCAAACGATATTGGTACTTTTTGGTGGGTGATGGCTCTGGAAGAGAGAAATTTATTTTTTCCCAGCCGATCCGAAAAAAAGGCAGAACAATTCTCCTGACAATGCTAAACCAAAACCAGATCGAAAACGTGAGTTTCGGTTTTGTGATGGACTAAACAGAGATTCTTGGCTTAAGAGCTCATGAGCTGATAAGCATTGATACCGGAACGTATATCCGTGAGATCAAAAACGATGGGTCTCAAAGTAGGTCTGGTTTATCAATCGGCCTGTCCCCTTGCGGGTTTTTTGTTTGATCCATCCAGGCAATGTCGACGATTTTAGATGATATTGCGATGGGGTGGGACTGCCTTGTTGATATGTTGCGTCAGTTTGCGGATACGGTGAGGTTATCCATTGTGGCCTCGTTACTATCCCAGGTTCTAAATCCCACCTGCCCCGAAGAATATATCGTACCTTTATCATCCGTATAGGTGATCACAACCTCGCCATTAATGGAAACAACATGGGTATTGCCGGAGACCTTAACTGTGACCGTATTTGAGGCTGTTGGGTCGAAGCCTTCAGGATAATCCACCTCCGCAAGCTTTTCTTCACCACCGGCCCCATTATATTGCCTGAGAACAATTTTGTTCCCAATTGTGTTGTCAATCTGCACACCATAGCCCACAGGGTAATAAGTATTATCACTCGAGGCCCTGTACAGAAGAGCTGCTCCCTTCATTCCATCTGCCAAAGATATGTCAGCGCTGACCGTATAATCGTCCCAACTAGCATCTCCGACAAGAGCATAGCCGTTACCCGTTGCATTCAACGTCCCGTCATCGTTAACCGTCCAATTGCTTGCCTCGCCATGTGTGGTGGCCGCATCCATCTGTTTCTGGCTGTCAAAAGGATCATAATATAAAAATCCATCCTCGTCGGCAGGCGGCCGGTCAAAAAAATACGCCAGAGCCACTGCTTCATCGTATGCATCCACGGAAGAATCCAGAGACGTGACAGTTCCGTTCCCGTCCAGAGTTACCTTCTCGTACCCACGTACAAGACCTGAAGAGGAATCCGCGCTGCCGTCTATCCGTGTATCTATGGCTTCTATGGCAATAAGATCTGTATCTGCAAACAGATGTTCTGTATCCAAGCAGGTAATAACTATAACATTCCGGGGATCATCTCCTCCGCTGTTGCCAATATGCATAACCAAGGGCGTAGACACGTAGATGATGGATTCGGAAGGAAGATTCTGAAGTCCAGCTGTTGCAAGTTCTGCCAGGGCTTGTCCAGTTATAATCCCATCCCGATCAGCATCACCGGCAAACCGGCCCCTGCGGTCAAGAAAAGACAGCATGGACTGTTCCCCTCCCTGGACCCAGATCACGACTTTGTCAGCCTGGATATTGCGCACAAGATTCATACCTGCAATACTGACCGACACAAGAATTCCTATAATAACCAGCACAATACTGATTTCTATCAACGAAAAACCAGCGGTCCCGACATTTCGTCCGGGTTCTTTGTTCGGGATGATATCTGATTTTTTAAGCTCCATTTAATAATCTCTTTTTGTGTAACGATTCAAAGGGCCAAAACATACCATTAAGCACTTTTGAACACACTTTTTTTATACGAAAAGCGATAACATTTTTTTAAAATATGAAATGCCAGGAAGTTATCAGCACTGCGAACAGCCAATTTTTGATGGATGAAATCCTTGTGGAAAATTTTACCGTATGGCTTATTCCGGGGAAATGGTTTGTCGTTATTCCGTATTCCGTGGAGACAAGGCCTGCCTTGTCTCCACAACCTCATCCTGCGATTATCGCCCATACTATCATCACAACCATCGTGATGTCCATTGCCCCCGTCAATCCTGTTGAAATTGGAATCGGTTCGGCCAATTGACTGGTCTGTTTCATCGTTTATTGTTTTCCGTATTCCTGTTCCGAGGATCAACGGTTTGTCGTTAATCCGTATTCTGTAGAGACAAGGCTTGCATTGTCTCTACAATTCAATTCAGAGATTATTGCTATTAATAGGCCTGTCCCCTTGCCGGTTTTTTATCTTTTTATTGACTTCGGAAGTGATTATAGGCAATTTTCTTCCAGTCATATATTTTAACATAGGTTTTCCCGCAATGATCTCCAATACGAACATCTTTTCCTTGGCTTCCAACCTCCTAATCGTGGTTGTCCTCGCCGTATTGGTAGTCGTCGTATGCCCACCAGGCAGCGTCGCGTTGTAGCGGAAAGGAAACCTCGAACATCCAAAACCCCGCCGGCGCGACGCCGACGGGGTTTTTATTTGCCCGGCCGGGAGCGCCTACACCGAACAGGAGAATAAACATGCTGACAATGACTGGAGCGGAATTGACGGTACAGCTGCTGGAACGCCAGGGAGTAGACATCATCGCCGGAATTCCCGGGGCTTCCAACCTCCCTTTTTACGATGTCTTGGCCCGCCGGAAAAAGATTCGCCATGTCCTGGCCCGGCATGAGCAAGGTGCCGGATTCATGGCCCAGGGCATGGCCCGGGTTTCAGGTCGACCTGGAGTATGCGTGACTACCTCCGGGCCAGGTGTCACCAACATTCTGACCGCATTAGCCGATGCCAAACTGGATTCCGTACCTCTGATCTGCATCACAGGCCAGGTACCGCGTGCCATGATGGGTACGGATGCCTTTCAGGAGGTGGATACCTACGGACTGTCCATCCCCATCACCAAACACAATTTTCTGGTCCGGTCCGCTGAAGAGCTTCTCACCATCATCCCCAGGGCTTTTACCCTGGCCATGTCCGGTCGGACCGGGCCTGTCCTCATTGATATCCCCAGAGACGTACAGGACGAAATGGTCACTTTCACCGAGTGGCCTGCGCCGGGAATGGCCGAGATTACCCCGCTTCCGGCCAGGCATTCCCTGGAACGATGCGCTCAGCTGATCAACAAGGCCAAACGTCCGGTCATATGTCTGGGCGGGGGAGCGGCCCGGTCCGGGGCGGAACAGGCTGCCCGGAATCTGGCTGAAAAAGCGGCCATGCCTGCAGCCATGACCCTCATGGGGCTGGGGCTGATGCCTGCGGACCATCCCCTGTCTCTTGGTATGCTTGGCATGCATGGGGCCAGGTATACGAACATGGTTCTTGAGGAGTGTGATCTGTTTCTGGCTGTGGGAATCCGTTTCGATGACCGGGCCACGGGCAAGGTCACTGAATTCTGTCCCAACGCCACCATTGTGCACGTGGACATTGACCCTTGTGAACTGGACAAGATCAAGACCTCGGCCATGAGCATCGGAGGGGATGCCAAAACCGTGCTGGAGAGCCTGGTGGAGCTGGTGGAACCGGTTTCAAGGTCCGAGTGGCTGGACCGGGTCAATATCCTGCGTCGGGATTTTGCCTATGCATTTGATCGGATCGACGATCCCCTGTCTTCGTATGGACTGGTGGCCCGGACCGGGCAGATGCTCGACGACGAAACCCTGATCACCACGGACGTTGGCCAGCACCAGATGCGTACCGCCCAGGCGTATCCCTTTGCCTATTCCAGGCAGTGGCTGACTTCCGGAGGACTCGGGACCATGGGCTTCGGGCTTCCTGCGGCCATTGGAGCAGCCTTGGCCGCCCCAGAAGTACGCGTGGTGTGCTTCAGCGGGGACGGCAGCATACTCATGAATATTCAGGAGATGGCCACGGCTGTGGAGGAAAACGTCAACGTAAAAATTGTCCTGGCCGACAACCGCTGTCTCGGTCTGGTGCACCAGATCCAGGATATGTTTTTTCACAAGCGTCACTATGCCACGGAATACCGGGTGCAAGTCGATTTTCTGGCCGTCGCCCGTGGGTTTGGCATGGCCGCGGTGGATCTTGGCATTGCGGATGATCCGGCCGCAGCCCTGAAACAGGCACTGGATGGACCCGGTCCCTGCCTTATCCGGGTACCGGTTTCCGCATTGGACCACGTTTTTCCCATGGTGCCTTCGGGCGCTGCAAACACAGAAATGATCGGAGGAAAATCCCATGTCTGATTCCGCAACCAAAAATCCCTGGACCGTGCTCGAATTAATTGTGAATAATCATCCCGGCGTTATGTCCCATATCTGCGGCCTGTTTTCCAGACGGGCTTTTAATGTTGAGGGTATCCTTTGCTTTCCTGATGAGTGTGGCACAACCAGCCGTATTCTGCTCAGTGTGGCCGTCGATGAGCATCTAGACCAGATTCTCAAGCAGCTGGGTAAGCTGGAGGATGTTCACGAGATGGAGATTCTTCCCATTTCACGGGAGATGTTCATGGAGTCCGGGATGGCCTTTGCCCGCAAGGGATAAGTAGGATAAACGCGATTCCTGACCAGGTTATGAAAAGGAATCGGCCTGTGGCCTGTGCCGAGAAGGGCCGATTCCGTCCCTCTCTCGGCCCGGCATCCTTTTGGAACGATGCTTCAGCTGATCAACAGGCAAAACGTCTGGCCGTGCCTTGGCAGTGCTCGGGATGATGTAGAGGGCGGGGCTGCTCCAGTCGCCAGCAACGACTGAAAGCGGCCGGGTAATGGCAGGTTTCAGCTTTTTGGATAAATTCAGGAATGGTGTGGTTCGGTTTCGTGCGTCAGGCTGATAAACAGTGTCTCCCAGATCTGCAACATGGTTTTGGAAATAATATATTCAATCAACCGTCCCCATGCCGGTTTTTGTTCCCTAAAACCATTTTTCACAACGAAGGACACGAAGGAAAACCCGAACTTGGAGGGCGTCCGCTCCTGCGGCGCCGCTTTGGGGGCAGTGATGTGGCATCTGGGCACAATTGCCATTGCTCCCCGGAAACCTAAAACCAAAACCATTTTTCATCGTGAAGAGCGCGAAGAGGAAAGGACAAACGCATTCTGGTTTTTATGTTTTTCTTCGTGTTCCTTCGCGTCCTTGGTTGTGAGAAAAAAAATTTTTACCGTGAAGAGTACGAAAATATCTTACCAGTCGACCTGTCCCTTAACCGTCAATTCGACCTGTCCTTTGCAGCGCGTTATGCAATACTGATCGTTTTTAAAATTTTAAAGCTATCCATCCGGCAATTAAGACGAAGATCCAACCACAAGAAATTGCAATGAGAAAATTTCTCCATTTATCTCCGAAGTATCGTTTTGTTGACTGAACTACCCATATCCAATTGAACCAGACATGAAAGGCCAGGAGGATCAGAAGCAGAAAAGACAGATAGAGATGGATATCGCTCCACTGATGTCGATGTAACCCGAGAAAATAGTTGGTTCCTCGCTGTTTCACGTGGGTAGACCGAAATTTAACCGTCCTCCAATGAGATAGATTATAGCGATGAGATTGCGGGAGGATCGATAGCCTCGCGCTTTAGATTTTGCCGACTGAACCAAGCT
>Ga0265294_10006633_pt1 | contig 13848 bp, 9 predicted proteins | sample MunlanPumphouse3_FD_192504 | JGI IMG/M metagenome (GOLD analysis project Ga0265294, IMG submission 192504) | Groundwater microbial communities from a municipal landfill in Southern Ontario, Canada - Pumphouse #3 | ecosystem: Environmental > Aquatic > Deep subsurface > Groundwater | place... | reverse complement strand
TGCCACAACACGGTATATAAGCTATGGCTTAGTCTCTCCTCACTTGGAATATTTGGGGATTTTCCAAAGCCGGTTTTTATTTGGAGAGGTTCGTGCTGAAACATGCCACAGCTTATATACATCAACGATGTGGCGAAATACGCTTCGCTCCTTTCGCCACATCGGGCTGGAGCTCCGCTAATGACGTGCTCGCCGCTTCGCGGACTTCGCACATCATAAGCTTGGCGCAATGCTCCGGAGAATAATTTAAATTATCTAGAAGCACTGCGCCAAGCTCCAGCCCGTTGTGCGTCATGCAAAAAAAGGACACCTGAACATTGACAAGAAGTGAAACTGAAATAAGAACCATATGGAGCAACTGGACAGACAAACCGACTGAACCGTGCTTTAATCATTCGACTAAGAATGACAAGATTTCTATTTCCCCCGCTTCGCAATTTTTAAAATTTCTCTGCCAACCCGCATTTGGCACATTTGCAAAGCCGCACAAGCCAACCCGCAACCCAAGCTTTGCAAAAGAGCCAAATCTCCCACACTCTACCAACAATAACTATCAGTTTGTATCTTATTATTTGAGATATAATTGTAATTTAGACCAGAATAATTTGACAGCAATGAATCGAATTAAGGAAGTGCTTGCAGACAAAGGGATTAAACAGACTTGGCTGGCTGAAAAACTGGGGAAGAGTTACAACATGGTAAACTCCTATGTGCAGAACAGACAACAACCAAGATTGGAAGTACTTTTTGAAATTGCCAAAATCCTTGATGTTGATCCCAAAGAATTAATTCAATCTGAGCATGAATAAGAAAACACTATCAGAAAGAGATATTTGCACCAAGTTCATTACTCCTGCGATTGAAAAATCAGGTTGGGATAAATTGACACAGCTTTTAGAGGAAGTTTCATTCACGGACGGCAAAATCTATGTAAGGGGCAAAATGACTGCAAGAGGTGCGAGAAAACGGGCTGACTATATTCTCTACTACAAACCAAATATTCCGATTGCAATTGTTGAAGCAAAAGACAACAAGCATTCGGTTAGAGCAGGTATTCAACAAGCTTTGGACTATGCAAAAATATTGGACATTCCTTGTGTGTTCAGCAGCAACGGTGACGGATTTATTTTTCATGACCGAACCGCAACAGATGGAAATGTTGAAACTGAACTAAACATTGACAGCTTCCCAACTCCTGAAGAGTTGTGGCAGAAATACAAGAAATACAAAGGCATTGAAACATCTGAAGCTGAAAAGGTAGTTGCCCAAGATTACTACTTTGACGGAAGTGGCAGAAGCCCAAGATACTACCAACAAATTGCGGTCAACAGAACCGTTGAAGCTATTGCCAAAGGACAAGACAGAATTCTGTTGGTGATGGCAACCGGAACGGGAAAAACCTACACAGCTTTTCAAATCATCCACCGACTTTGGAAGAGCGGAAAGAAAAAAAGAATCCTGTTTTTGGCTGACAGAAACGCATTGATTGACCAAACACGAAGAGGAGACTTTAAACACTTCAAGGACAAAATGACGGTGGTAAAACACCGCATGATTGACAAAAGCTATGAGGTGTATTTGGCTTTATATCAAGGCTTGGCTGGGGCTGACGAACAGGCAAATGCGTACAAACAGTTCTCGCCTGAATTCTTCGACTTGATTGTCATTGACGAGTGCCACAGAGGAAGTGCAAAAGAAGACAGTGCTTGGAGAGAAATCCTGACCTATTTCAAAAAAGCAACACATATTGGTCTGACCGCAACACCAAAAGAAACCAATGAAGTTTCAAACAGTGAATATTTTGGCGACCCTCTTTACACCTACTCTTTGAAACAAGGAATTGATGATGGTTTCCTTGCTCCCTACCGAGTTGTTCGTGTAAACCTAAATGTTGATGCAGAAGGTTGGCGACCAGAACAAGGCAAAACGGACAAAGAAGGAAATGAAGTTGAGGACCGCATATACAACCGAAAGGACTTTGACCGAAATCTGGTAATTGAAGAACGAACACAGGCGGTGGCGAGAAAACTCACTGAGTTCTTAAAAGGTTATGACCGTTTTGCCAAAACCATTGTTTTCTGCACCGACATTGACCATGCAGAACGAATGCGTTCTGCCCTTTCAAATCTAAATGCAGACTTAGTAGCTCAAAACTACAAGTACATCATGCAGATTACAGGCGATAATGATGAAGGAAAGCGAGAACTGGACAACTTCATCAATCCTGAAGAAACCTATCCTGTCATTGCCACGACTTCTGAATTAATGACCACAGGTGTTGATGCTCAAACCTGTAAAGTCATAGTGTTAGATGCGGAGATAAAATCAATGACCAAGTTCAAGCAAATTGTGGGTAGAGGAACCCGAATCAATGAAGAGTTTGGCAAAATGTATTTCACTATTCTCGACTTTAGAAACGTCACGGACTTATTTGCGGATAAAGACTTTGATGGTGTTCCAATCCGAGTGAAGCCTGTTTCGGAAGAAACAGACCTTGGTGGCATTGTGGATGAAGAAGAAAACATTGACACGCCTATCATTGACGAAGAAACAGGAGAGGAAATTGAAATAGAACCTGAAATCAGATATCCTGAACCGCAGACACCAACAGATAAGGTTCATGAGCCTAGAGAAAAGGTTTATGTAAATGGTGTTGATGTTTCCGTATTAATAAGCCGTGAAATGTATTTCGACAACAACGGCAAACCTATTACCACAAGTTTGAAAGACCACACCAAAGACCTAATAAAAGGACAATACGCTTCATTGGATGATTTTCTGAACCGTTGGAATAGTACAGATAAAAAAGAAGTCATCATCAAAGAATTAGAAGACCAAGGTGTGTTGGTTGAAGCACTAAGAGATGCGGTAAATCGTGAAGTAGATTTATTCGACCTAATCTGTCACGTAGCATTTGAACAACCACCACTAACCCGAAAAGAACGAGCGAACAATGTGAAGAAGCGAGACTACTTCACCAAGTATGGTGAACAAGCCCGAAAGGTTTTGGAAACGCTACTGGATAAATATGCTGATGAAGGTGTGACCAACATTGAAAGCATGGACATTCTGAAAGTGAAACCACTCACAGATTATGGTTCGCCTTTGGAAATCATCAAACAGTTTGGCAGCAAAGCCAAATACTTAGAAGCAGTAAAAGAATTGGAACAAGAACTTTATAAAACAGGAGCTTAATGGCAAACCTAAAAGGAATCATAGACAGCATCCGTAAAATCATGTGGCAAGACACTGGGTTGAATGGTGATGCACAACGCATAGAACAGTTGGGATGGATGCTGTTTCTCAAAATATTCTCCGATAAAGACAAAGAACTGGAAGTGCTCAATGACGAATACGTAAGTCCTATTCCTGATGAACTGCATTGGGAAGCCTGGGCAGGTGATGACGAGGGCATGACGGGTGATGAGCTGCAACAGTTCGTTGACCAAAAGTTATTTCCTACACTCAAAAACCTGAAAGTGGGTATGAGTGATGATTTGGCGAACAAACGGGCGTTGATTGTTCGTGAAGTGTTTGAAGGCAACAACAACTACATGAAAAGCGGCATCAACATCCGCAAGGTGTTGAACAAGCTCAACGAAATTGACTTCAACATTGCCAAAGACCGCCATGCCTTTGGCGAGCTCTACGAAACCATTTTAAAGGAACTGCAAAGTGCGGGTAAAAGTGGGGAGTTCTACACACCCAGAGCCATTACCGAGTTTATCTGCGAAATAATCAATCCGCAATTGGGCGAAAAGATTCTTGACCCAAGTTGTGGAACGGGTGGTTATTTAACGGCTGCCATTGAGCATTTGAAAACCCAAGCCAACAGTGTAGAAGAACGGGAAAGCATTGCCAAAAACATTATTGGTTGGGAATACAAGCCCCTTCCGTATTTGCTGGCAACTACCAACCTGATTTTGCACGACATGGAAGTGCCCAACATCAGCTTCCGTGATAGTTTGGACCAACCGCTGAGTAACTACACCGAGAAGAACCGAGTAAATGCCATACTGGCAAACCCTCCTTTTGGAGGCATTGTAGCCAACAACAACGAAAACAACTTTCCGCAAAACTTCCGTACCAAGGAAAGTGCCGACCTCTTTTTGGTCTTGATGATTCACTTGCTGAAAAATGGCGGACGAGCAGGCATTGTCTTACCAGACGGCTCCCTGACGGGTGATGGCGTAAAGCAACGGGTACGCGAAAAGCTATTGACCGATTGCAACCTGCACACCATTATCCGTTTACCCAACTCCGTGTTTCAGCCCTATGCCACGGTAGCTACCAATCTCTTGTTTTTTACCAAAGGCACACCCACCAAAGAAGTGTGGTATTACGAACACCGCCTGCCCGAAGGACAAAAAGCCTACAACAAAACCCGACCGCTGCAACGCAAAGAATTTGACCCCATCAAAACATGGTGGAACAACCGCAAAGAGTCTGACCTAAGCTGGAAAGTGGACATCCAAACCATCATAGACCGCAACTATGATTTGGACATTAAAAACCCAAACAAGCAGGAAGAAGAAATTATCTACAGCAGTGCGGAATTGATGGAGATGCTCGACAAGAGTTTTTCCAAAAGTCACGATTTGTTGAACTCTTTAAAAGAAGCGGTGAAATGAGTTTGATGAAAATAAAAGACTTGTTTCATTTTGAAAAAGGTGGTTTGCAAAGCTCTAAATGCACCCCAGGTGAGTTTGATTTTATAACTGCTGCTGCAGAATGGAAAACACACAACGAGTTTTCACACGAATGTGAAGCCCTCATTTTTGCTGCTGCGGCATCTGGTTCATTAGGTCGGACACATTACGTAAACGGGAAATTCGTTTCAAGCGACTTGTGTTTTATTATTACACCAAAAGACCCTGTAAAATATCCGATTGATTTAAAATTTTACCATCTCATATTTCAAGCGTTTAAAGATGAAATCGTTCGCAACACCAAAGCTGGAACATCAAAAGAAGCAATTGGTCTTACCGCTTTTGGAAAATATGAATTGCCTTATTTCGATATAGCAAAGCAGCAAGAAGTAAAAGAACAATTTGTTACTGCTCAAGAATCTACAATTGGTTTAGATTCAGAACTCACCCACCAACTCGATTTAGTAAAGCAACTCCGCCAGGCCTTTTTGCGGGAAGCCATGCAAGGAAAGTTGGTGCCACAAGACCCCAATGACGAGCCTGCTTCGGTGCTGCTTGAAAAAATCAAAGCCGAGAAAGAACGCTTGATTAAGGAAAAGAAAATAAAGAAACAGAAACCTCTTCCTCCCATCACCGAAGATGAAATTCCTTTTGAAATACCAGAGAATTGGGTGTGGTGTAGGTTGGGGGAGATTACAGATTTCATTTCAGGTAATAATTTCAAGAGCGGAGATTTTTTCAAAGGTGATGGAGCTAAATGCATAAAAATTACCAATGCCGGTATCCATGAAATCGTTGAAACTGATGATGTCCTTCCATTAAGCTTTAGAGAAGAGTATTCACAATACTTAGTTTATGAAGGAGACTTAGTTCTTGCTTTAACTCGTCCTTATATTTCCAATGGTCTCAAAATCAGTCAGTGTCCGGCTTCCTACAATATGTCACTTTTGAATCAAAGAGTTGCTGTTATTAGGCCATTTTTAGATGAATTAAAAGACTATACGTACTCATACTTGAAGTCTGATTACATTCTTAATCATTACAAAAGTATGTTCGAAGGAAAAGGGCAACAGCCAAACCTTCGAAAAGATCATGTGACTGATTTACTAATCCCACTTCCCCCACTCTCCGAACAACAACGCATAGTCACCAAGTTGGATGAGTTGATGGGGTATTGTGATGAGTTGGAGGCAAGCATCAAAGAAAGTCAGCAACAAAATGAGTTGCTCTTGCAGCAGGTGTTAAGGGAGGCGTTGGAGCCGAAAGAAAAGGAGGTTACAGGATGATAAAGGAATTGAACATAAAAAACTTCAGAGGGCTTGAATCACTTGAAAAAATTGAGTGTGATGCGTTCAATATTTTTATTGGTGATAATGGCACTTCCAAAACCACTATTTTAGAAGCTATTAATCATGCTTTTTCTCCAAACTTCCTTGCTGGCAAAATTAAGCATACCGACTTCATAAATGGTACTGATGAAAATATTGAGACTTATCTTCAATTTACAGATAGTATTGAAGTTGAACTTCCTGATGGCTACACCTCTCAAAAAATAAATTGTGATAAGCTGTATCTTAGAATTAAGAAGAGAGATAAGAAAAAAGCAGGAAAGGTTTTTTCCGATTCTGTAACACTAGAGCACATTTTAGTACCTGATTTCCCAAGAGAGAAAAACAAAGACGGATGGAGCATAAAACGCAAAAATGGTTCTGATTTTACTTTTACAACACGCTCATTAGGAATCAACCAAATAGCGGCCTCTCAACTTCCAAAAAGTTTCTTGTTTGGTAAAGACAGAGATAGACAATTACAAAAAGGATTTAATTCCTCATTTTCAACAATCATAGACGATTTAAACTGGAAGTTTTCTAGAACAATTCGAAAAGAAACAGAAGAAGGTAAAGAACACGAATGGTTTACAAATGCAAAAACAATTTCAGATGATGCTCAATCAAAGGTTGACCTGAACAAAAATGAAGTGTTCAAAGAGTTAAAGAAAAGAACAGATAGCTTCGGCTTGGATGAAGTTAACCTTTCAATTATTGATTCACTTGCTCCTTTCGATTCCTCATTTTTATCTGCATCTAAACAGTTACTGGACTTACCGATTAAAAATTTAGGATCTGGAGTTGAAATGATCGTTTCACTATTGTTTTTAGAAACCTTAGCATCTTTATCCAAAGAAAAACTCTTAATTCTTATTGATGAGCCAGAATTACATTTGCATCCAAGATTACAAGACCTTCTTGCAGACTATTTATGGAACTTATCTCAAGGAGAAAATGGACATCAAGTTTTCGTGACTACACACTCCCCCATTTTCTATAAGAACAGTATTGGTCGTGATGGTGTAAAGACTTTTATCACGAATAAGGATGAAAACTCAAAAATTTCAGTTTCTGAGATGTCTTTGGATTCTGGTCTTTTTCCATGGAGTCCATCATGGGGTGAGATTAATTTCTTCGCTTACAATTACCTGACTATTGAATTCCATGATGAACTATACGGCTATATTCAAGAAAAGACAAAATGTTATCGAGAGAAAGAAATTGATGATTATTTAGAAGCACAAGGTTTGATAAAAAGTAAAAGTTGGACACGAGAAAAGGATGGTGTGCCAGGTGCTACTTACTACTGTACCCTTTCTGTTTTCATTAGAAATAAAATTCATCATCCGGAAAACGGCACAATGCAAAGTCAAGATTTTACAACAGAAGAGCTTTTAGAATCAACAGAACAAATGATTGAAATTGTAAAGACATTAAAATAGCCAACGCACACTTGTAAGCACATTTGCAGGTCGCTCAATGCCAACGCACAGCCAAAACCTGCAAAAGAGCTTCCAAGTCCCTGCCCGAGAAAAGAGAAATTTTAAAAAATGCCCCACCGCACAGAAGGACATAGAAAATGAAGACTAAAACGAAAAGAAAAATAAAGCACGAACGCACAACATTGGCTATACGTAATGCGGGGTTTGGTGCTAAATTGAAAGTAAATGAACTTTAACAAACATATCGGTAACCGGACAGTGAAGTGCCTTGAAATCCCGCACTACGCATAGCCGGGCCGTTGGGCACAATTAAAACAACAGAATGGAATTTGATGAAATAGATAGAGGACTTGCAACATTGATTGCTGCAGCTTTAGCGGCTGTAATATCAATATTGACGTTTATCCTCACACTATTCTTCAACCGCAAAGGCGAAATCAGAGCCGCTAGAAGAAAAACATTAGAAGAGTTCATTTATGACCTTTCTGATTCAGTTCACCAACTTATTGCCATAAGTAATATCCTGCTTAAAAATAAGACTACTGAAAGTCGCAGTAATTGGAGCGAAAAAGCCGAACAAGCAAAAAATAAATTAAAGGAATTAAGACCAAAGATCAGATATGCATTATGGGGACTTGACAAACCAATTAAGGTACTAACTAGATTACCAGATTACACGCAATATACCCTGGAATCTGTAGAAACTTCCAAGAGCGTTGTAAAAAGAGGCAGTAAACTTGGTGATGTGCTCGATAATTGCATTCGAAAATGTTACTTAAATGGTCGTTCACCTAGATTTTATGAAATTTGGAGGTTACGATTTTTGGCTTGGAGATGTGAAAAGACTCGAAATGACTATAAATCAGAAAGAGATAAAAAACTTAAAAAATAATTATGAAATATATTCAGCCAGAAGTATTTAGTAAGTCGTTTACTTGTCCTCATTGCGGTGCAATTGCAATGCAAAATTGGTGGAAAAGACGTTGGCGTGGTGATGAGCATCCTCAACTTGAACATAATCCGTTGAGGGTTGGAACTTGTCAACACTGTAATAAAAACTCCCTTTGGGTTGAAGACAAGATGTTTTTTCCAGATACAGGAAATGCACCATTTCCAAATCCTGAAATGCCAGAAACTGTCCTAAAGCTTTATAGAGAAGCAGCTGCAATCCATACTAAGTCGCCCAGAGGTGCGGCAGCATTACTTCGGCTTTCAATTCAGGTTCTATGCAAGGAGTTAGGAGAAACAGGCAAGAACATTAATACTGATATTGGAAATCTAGTTAAAAAAGGTCTGCCTGTTATAGTACAACAATCCCTTGATATAGTTAGGGTGACGGGCAATGATGCTGTTCATCCTGGTCAAATAGATACTGACAACCCCGAAACGGTAGGTCAGCTTTTTGATTTAACAAACGTAATTGTAGAATATATGATTGCTCTTCCAAAACGTGTAAGCGGAATATATCAAGGATTACCAGCGGACAAAGTGAAAGGTATAAATGACAGAGATAAGAAATAACTGTGCCCAACAGGCGTTTGGCTCAATGGCGGGTGACGTGGTTAATTGAACATTCTACCTCGCATCAACTTTTGTGGTGTATTGACAGTTTTGTGCTCCGAAATCCGCCACTGCGCCAAGCTCCAAAACGTTATGCGGTATTTTAAAAAAAGAGAAAACAAATGCATGAAAGAATATTCATAGAAAATTTATCTAGAAAAAAATCAGATTATAAGAATCCTGAACAAGCAATTGACCAGGCAAATTCTTGTGATTCATTGTCAAGTGACATTTATACAGATAGCAAAAGATTCATTTATGAATTATTGCAAAACGCTGACGATGCAAGCTGTAAAAGTGGTAAACTTGACTTTCAAATTGATTTTGTTGGTGAATATATTATTGTATCACATAAAGGAGAATCATTCTCTGAAATTGATATAAAATCTATCTGTAGTGTTGGCGATGGGAATAAAAGGGGCGATGAAAATAAGACTGGGTTTAAAGGAATTGGATTTAAATCAGTTTTTGCGCATTCTGAATATGTGATTATTAAATCAGGAAAATACTGTTTTAAGTTTGATAAGCAAGAATCAAATAATTGGAATTCAAACTGGGGAAAAGAAAGCGATTGGAAAACTGATAGAAAAGCCGACAATAAGGATGAAGAAATAAAAATACCTTGGCAAATAATTCCTATTTGGACTGAAATCCCTGAGAAATTAAAGGATTTAACAGTTTTCAGTCAAAATGAATACAATGTTTCGACCGTTATTAAGCACAAAAAAATTGAGGAATTAAAGGACTCTCTCGTAGAACTTTTTTCTAAAAGCCAAATCATATTATTCTTAAGAAGTAAAGAAATTAAAATCACAATAAATACAACAAGTAAATTAGTTCTTGAAAAAACAATTTTAAAAGATGATGTCGCTGTAATAAAGCAAGATAATGTTATCAAAAGCGAATGGTTGATTAAAAACGTACAATTTGATATTATTGATGGTATACAGTCTAAAATTAGAAACGACAACAGATATCCCCGTAAATTAAGAGAATCCAAAAAAACAGAGATTTCATTTGCAATTCAATTAGAAAAAGGGAAATTAAAGCCAGCAGACGAAGACAAACGACTTATATTTACATACCTACCAACCTCTATAAACTACGGATTGCCTTTTCTGGTCAATGCAAATTTCTTAACTGACGCAGGTAGAGAAAGTATTCACAAAGATTTAGAGTGGAATCATTGGTTATTCACTCAAATACCAATCAAGTATTTTGAGTGGATTTCAAAATTAGCCGACAAAAACAGCAAATTCAACAGACAGTTTCTAACCGTATTGCCGCAAAGGCTGAATGGATTTAATGAACTTGAAAATAAATTTAATGACGGGTTCGATGAAGCAATAGAAACAATTGCTTTTATCCCAAACTTACATGGTGATTTGCTGAAAGTTTCTGAATCAATTTTTGACGAAACCAATATATCTGATTTTATAAGTAAACAAACACTTCTGAATTTCATAAATACTGACACTAACAAAAATTTCTCGATTACTTCTTTTATTCCTTTTCTAAAGCCAATTAATACACTTAGGCAATTAGGATTAAATATATTCCGCATTGAAAAACTTGAAGGATTTTTCACTTCCGAGGTTTTTTCAAATGAACACAGAATAGAGGAAAACTTCAAATTAATTTCTTTTCTTCATAAACAAGCAAACCATAATCCAAGAAATGAGAATGAGAATGATTGGAATTATCGATTAAAAAATATACCATTCATTTTCGATGAAAATGAAAAACTACAGAGACCTGAACTTATTTATTTTCCAGCAGTTGAATTTTCAGAAGATTTTCAGGACGAACTTTGTATAATAAATAAAACTGTTCTAAATGAAATAAATGAAAACCTGCTAATAAAAAATTGGCTTGAAGATTTGGGGGTAAAAGAACCAACTGATGTGAACTTTGTAGAGAAAACAATAATCGGTGATAGTGAATTTATTAAGGAAGAAAATGCTCTAAAAATCGGTAGATATTTGTTTAATGCCCACAAAAAAGGAGTTTTAACAGATTATCACTTTTCAAAATTACACCACATTAATATTTTAACCCAACAAGGAACATTAAAAAAGACTCAGGATTGTTTTCTTTCAGATTTTTATGAGCCAGTATTGAAATTAGAAAAAGTATCTGATGTTGATTTTTTTGTATCAGAAAACTATTTTGAAAATAAGGATTTGAAAATTGAATGGAAAGCTTTCTTGCTAAAATTAGGGTTAAATGAAGATGTTGAATGGGGTTATCAAACAATAAAATTTGACTACCAAGAGGAATGGAAAAAAAGATTTGATAAAGATTACCTTGAACAAATATGGAATGAAAGTCGAAAATATTCTTGGATAGCGTGGGAAGGTTGGGATAAAAATGGGAAAGGTTATGGTTTTTATCCCAATGAGATTTCCTTTATGGGGTTACCATTTATTAAATATGTAACTGAATATGATTTTTCAAAAATGTATTTCAATAGAATCTTTGAAAAAGAGATTCCTGAATTAAACAATCGCATTAGTGTTTCGGGTAGTACTGGTATGATTGGCAGGTCGCTATCTTTAGATAGCGATGATTTGAAAGTGCTTGGAGAACATATAAATTATATAAAATGGGTATTGAATAATTTTTCAATTTTCCCCGTTCAGTCAAAAGAATGTAAGAAATCTTCGGAAGTATTCAACAACGCAATTCCTCAAATTAAAGAAATCTCAGGGAAATATCTTCCAATACTAGATTATTCAGGGATAATTTCTGCACAATGGCAAGAGATTCTTAAGTTTAAAGAACAATTAAAACTAGACGATTATCTGACAATACTTACAGAAATATGGCAAGACACAGAATTAAGTGAGGATGAACAAAAAGAGAATAAAATACGAGTCTTTTTGATTTATCAAAAAATTGCAGAGTTATACTCTAATTTGCACGTAAATGACCTGCGCAAATTGAAAGATTGGAGCAATTCTAACAAACTTTTAGCAAGAGACGGGAAATTTTATTTGCCAAGTGAACTGTCTATTGTAACTATTGATGGTTTTAATTCAGATAAATTGATTTACACTGAAAATAAAGTTGAAGATAGTTTAATCCGCCTTTTTGACTCTTTGGGTGTCAAAGTTATAGACAAGGTAACGCCCAAATTTTCTAATAGTATTGTGTCTCAAGAAAGTTTGCGCATGCAACTTGAATATATTGCACCATTAATTGCGCTTGTTGCAGTTGAAAAATCGAGAAATAAGAAAGAATGGGAAGAAGAATTCAGTCGAATTTGTAGAAAACTTTCTGAAATTACGTTTTATGAAACTACTGAAATTCTATTGACTTATGGTAATGAGCAAGACCAACAGCAAAGAAGTACATATTCCGAAGGCAACAAATTCTATTATGTAGGCAATTGGTTTAAACCAAGAGTTTTAGATGGTTTAATAGAACCATTATGTAAATTTCTAAATATTCGCTATGCTGAACGCATTTTAACAGTTCTACTTTCCGATTTATTTATGGAAGGACTTAAATACCTTGAAGAAAAAGGATTTGACACTTCATTGATTCCAGAGAGTCTGAAAAATCCTGAAACTGTGGAAAGAATACCAAATCAAACAAACAGACAATATAACCAAACTGATGAGGATTTAGGGAAAAAGGGGGAAATGATTGTTTTCGAAGAACTTAAACAGATATACTCTCAAAAATACAAACAACCAATAATTAATACCGAAAGAGGTTTTAGAATTGATGGTAGTGTTGATATTATTTGGCGAAACAAATCGGAAAATACTACTGCCAATCATGATTTTAAAATTATTGAAAAAGAAAGAGAAATATACATAGACAGTAAAGCTACGACATACAATAAAAATGTTGAAAAGTTGGCTTTGTACATTTCTGGGAACGAGTTAGATTTAATGGAGAAGGCTGAAAAATATTTAATAGCAAGGGTTTACAATGCAATGTCAGACAACTCAACCGTTGAATTTATAAAAATGCAACTTGACAATGTGACTGAATGACAATGAAAAACACCGCATAAATACAACAAGGAGCGGTAACCATGTGGGTGTATACCAGAGAAAGCCAGGAGCAGCTCACACCATCTGATGCATTGCTATTGCTGAAAGAGGGGAACAAGCGGTTTCTGAACAATCTGAAGCTGGACAGGAACCTGTTGAAGCAGGTGAACCTCACCTCGGAGGGGCAGTTCCCTTTTGCCACCATCCTGAGCTGCATCGATTCCCGCACATCGGCTGAACTGATTTTCGACCAGGGATTGGGAGACATCTTCAGCATCCGCATCGCAGGCAACATCATCAACAATGACATTCTCGGCAGCATGGAGTACTCGTGTGAGATTGCGGGATCGAAAATAATCACGGTGCTGGGACATACGAAGTGCGGCGCAATCATCAGTGCCTGCAACCAAATCAACCGGGGACACCTGACCGGATTGCTGGAGAAAATAAGACCTGCCATTGAGCTGGAAGTGGAGACCGGCGGAATGCGAAACGGTGAGAACCTCTCTTTTGTAGCCAACGTTAGCAGGCTCAATGTAGTGAACATGTTGCATCAGATAAGGGAACAGAGCTCCATATTGGCCACGCTGGAGCGAGAGGGAAAAATCATGATCATCGGGGCCCTCTATGACATCGATTCGGGAGCGGTGTCATTCTTCACGCCCTGATCCCGTGTGCTAGTATTTGATGTTCTTGAAGAGCACCCGGTTTTCACGCGCCTCATTGAGGCGTGCAAGCATCTTCTCACGGCTGTAATTCGGATACTCCGCCTCACCACTGCCGGAGATGAGGCTGAGCAGGGCACGCAGCTCCTCATCCGAGAACTGAGCCATGATCTCATCGAACGGTTCTTTGGAGCCGA
>Ga0265294_10006632_pt1 | contig 13851 bp, 16 predicted proteins | sample MunlanPumphouse3_FD_192504 | JGI IMG/M metagenome (GOLD analysis project Ga0265294, IMG submission 192504) | Groundwater microbial communities from a municipal landfill in Southern Ontario, Canada - Pumphouse #3 | ecosystem: Environmental > Aquatic > Deep subsurface > Groundwater | place... | reverse complement strand
CTTTCTTTCACCCGGGGAGGAACTAACGGTAAAAGAGATGTTACTTGGCATTGCCTTAGCCTCGGGCAATGATGCTGCTGTTGCCATGGCTGAATATATTGCCGGGACGCACGAAGCTTTTGTGGAATTGATGAACGAGAAAGCGGCAGAACTGGGAATGAAGAATACACATTTTGCCAACTGTAATGGTTTACATGATCCCAATCATTATACGACCAGTTATGATTTTTCCTTATTGGCCAGATATGCCTTGAATTTTCCGGAGCTCTTGGAGATTTGTACGGTGAAACACTATCGGATTCGGGAAGAAACCAGACATCCTTTGCAATATGATAATAAAAATAAGTTACTCTGGTTTTATCCGGGAACTGATGGTTTTAAAACTGGTTGGACAGAGGATGCTAAATATTGTTTTGTCGGTACCTGCAAAAGAGATAATTTAAGATTAATTTCTGTAGTGATGGGTGTTCCGGCTCCCCAAGGTCATTTTTCAGAGACAAAAACATTATTTAATTATGGTTTTTCGCAGTTTACTTTTAAAGAGTTTTACCAGGAAAATGAGACAGTAGGTGAAGTTTTTGTGGGTAAAGGCCAAGAGCAGAAGATTGATGTGATACCTGAGGGGAAGGTAGGTATAATTTTACCTCGAAGTGAAGCTAAAGATTTAACCACAGAAATTGAATTAGTACCTATAGCTAATGCTCCACTAAGTAAAGGAGATGTAGTAGGTTATATTTCTATTCTAAGTAATGGGGAAATTCTTTCGCGTACTAATCTGATCGTCAAAGATGATATAGCCAAAGGGTCACTTTGGCAAATGTTAAAAAAGGTTTTTAGAGCCGTGGCGACAAGGTAGCTAAAAATTTAGGATAATTATGTTAATTGTAAAAAGGTTGGCAGCTGCGCAAAAGCACCAACCTTTTTTTAAAATATTTTCCATTTTTTAGCAGGATAAATTTGTTTTATAGAGAAATACATAGTTAGTTTAAACCACATGTAGGGGGTATAAGAGATGTCGCTTATTTTAAATAGTAAGAAGAATACACTTATTGTCCGAGTGAATGGAGATTTTGACCTTGTCTCTGCCAATGAATTTCGTGATAAGATTGATAAAAGTTTAGAAGAAACAAGGTCACAGAATTTAATGTTGGATTTATCGAAAATTACCTTTATTGATAGTTCCGGTCTTGGTGTTATTCTCGGAAGGTATCGTAGGGTAAAGGGCAATCAGGGACAAGTAGTTATTTATGGGACAAAACCTGCCGTAGAAAAAATATTCGCAGTATCCGGAATATCATCTTTAATGACATTATGTGAAACAGAAAAAGAGGCTTGGGAATTTTTGGATAGCAAGAGTTTTAAGGGGGCATGAAAATGGAAAAAATAATTAATAATAAAATTAAATTAGAATTTATGAGTTTAGCAGAAAATGTAGCCTTAGCCAGAATTACAGTAGCAGCTCTTGTTTCACAATTAGAGATAACTTTAAATGATCTAGAAGAAATAAAAGTTGCGGTGTCAGAAGCTGTTTCTAATGCCATCATTCATGGTTATCAAAATGGACCGGAAGGAATAGTTACTTTGACCGCCTTGCTGAAAGGACAGACCCTTATTTTAGAAATAGAAGATCAAGGGGTGGGCATTCCGGATATTAAAAAAGCAATGGAACCTGCATATTCCACGGATCCGGAACGAACGGGATTAGGTTTTGTTTTCATGCAGTCTTTTATGGATGAAGTAAAGGTAATATCACAAGTGAATAGTGGAACGAAAGTTGTTTTAACAAAGCAAATTAGTGCTGATTTCAAAAATACAGCAGTATCATAAGAGGTAGACCTATGAATGTAAGGTTATCGGAAATGAATTTGCCCCGTTTTCCTTTGTTAAAGGATGAAGAAACTTTTGATTTATTGCAAAAGGCGCAAAACAAAGACCGTAAAGCACGGGAAAAATTAATAAATTGTAATCTACGTCTTGTCTTTAACTTAGTCCAAAGGTTTTCTAACAGAGGATATGAATTAGAAGACCTTTTTCAAATCGGCACAATTGGCTTAATTAAAGCAATTGATAAATTTGATTTAAGCTATAATGTAAAGTTTTCTACATATGCTGTACCCATGATCATCGGAGAGATTAGAAGGTTTTTACGTGATGATAATCCGGTAAAGGTTAGCCGCTCTTTAAAAGAAAATGCCTATCGAATTAATAAGACCAGAGATACATTATCTAAACAATTATCCAGGGAGCCAACTTTACAGGAAATAGCTACTGAATTAGATCTCACCATCGAAGAGATAATTACCAGTCTTGAAGCAATGCAGCTTCCGGCATCGATCTATGAAACACTATATCAGGATGACGGTGACCCGATTTTTCTCCTTGATCAATTATCTGATAAAAAAGAGGACGGCGCCTGGTTTGAAAAAATTGCGCTGAAAGAAACTCTGGATAAGCTTGCGGAAAAAGAGCGAAATATTATTATCATGCGGTTTTTCCAAGATAAAACCCAGACAGAGGTTGCCAAGCTCATGGGAATATCGCAAGTACAAGTATCTCGTATTGAAAGGCAGGCTTTAAAAAAATTCAAAAATCTGATTGAAGATGATACCAGTAAAACAGGGTCATAAAATTAAGGGAAACTTAAAATAAACAGGGATTGAAAAATCCCTGTTTATTTTTTTGGGGAGCAGTAAAGAATATTACAGAGTAGTTTTTTAATCTCTCGCTGTGTTATGGAAAAAAGGGGGGTGTCAATCTAATCGAAGAGGAAATTCGTCAAAACATCAGACAAAGAGAAGGTATCATTGCTCAAAATGTTTTATTAAAAGAACAGGAACTGACTATTTGGCAAGATGAATTACAGTTAGAACATCAAAAAGTATTATTTTGGGAAGCTAAAGCAACAGGCGAAGAGAAAAAAAAGTTTGCGGCTTTAAGACAAGAAATTGAACGGCAGCAACAAAGAATAGCTAAACCTCAGCAAATTAATTATCAAAGCACAGCGATCAAATTAGCTCCTCCTCAAACAGTAGTGAAAAATTCCTTGATGGCATTTTTAGTAGGAGGCTCTATCTGTGTAATCGGGCAAATCATTAATAATCTATTTTTACAGGGAGGTTTAAGTATTAAAGATGCAGCAGCTGCCACATCTTCATTTTTAATCTTTTTAGGTGCCTTTTTTACAGGCCTCGGCTACTATGATGAATTAGGCAAGGTGGCAGGTGCAGGCTCAATTGTACCCATTACCGGATTTGCCAACTCGATTGTTTCTTCAGCTTTGGAGTTTAAAAGTGATGGTTATATTTCTGGGGTTGGTGCTCGCATTTTTAACATAGCCGGACCAATTCTTGTCTATGGTACATTGGTTTCTATTCTGGTGGGTCTAGTCTATTATTTTGCAAGGTAGGGAAAGTTGATGGCAGAAAAAAAAATAGGGAGACAAACTTTACAGTTTAGTTCTACCCCGATCATTACCTCGTGGGCCTCTGTGGTGGGACCCATGGAAGAAAAAGGGGCATTAGGTGATAAGTTCGATCTGGTTTTAACTGATAACTTAGCTGGTGAAAAAACCTGGGAAAAAGCAGAGCAAAAAATGATGCAGTATTCTATCGAATTAGCTTTAGAAAAACAAAGTCTACTACCGAAAGATTTGGATTTTTATTTAGCAGGAGACTTATTAAATCAAATTATTTGCGCCAATTTTACAGCTCGTGCTTTGAATACGCCGTTTATAGGTTTATATGGTGCTTGTTCCACATTAGCTGAAGGCTTATGTATGGCTGGCCTTATTTTAGATGGGGGGTTTGCTGAAAGAATTGGGGTATCTGCCAGCAGTCATCATGATAGCGCCGAGAAACAGTATCGTACTCCTACAGAATTAGGTGATCAACGGCCTATGACGGCACAATGGACGGTAACTGGTAGTGCTTCCTATTTAGTAGAGAAAACAGGAAATGGAATTATGCTAACCCATGCTACAATTGGAAGAATCATCGATTTAGGCAGTAGCAATGCTCAGAATTTAGGTGAGGCCATGGCTCCGGCGGCAATGGATACAATTAAGACTCATTTTGAGGATTTAGGCAGAAGCGAAAAGGATTATGATCTGATTGTGACCGGGGACCTGGGGCTATTGGGTCATAGTATTTTAAAGGAATTACTAAAAGAAAAGGGAATTTCCTCTGATAATTTTAATGACTGCGGCATTATGATCTATAATCCGGATCAAGATACGCATATGGGAGGAAGTGGTTGTGGTTGTTCGGCTGTTGTCTTGGCTGCTCATTTAATTGAACGTCTACAAAGTGGCCAGTATCAGCGAATCTTATTTATCGGAACAGGAGCACTTTTAAGCCCGCTTTCTACTTTTCAAGGTGAAACTATTCCTTGTATTGCCCATGCTGTTGTCTTGGAATCAAAATGAGAGGTGAAAGGATATGGAACTGTTAAAAGCTTTTGTTTTGGGAGGATTAATTTGTTTAATTGGCCAGTTGGTGATGGATCTGACGCCCTTTAATTTTTCGTCTGCAGATATCTTGGTTACGTATGTGACCATAGGCGCAATTTTAAGTGCCTTTGGTTTATATCAGCCCTTGATTGATTGGGGCGGGGCTGGAGCTACGGTACCCTTATCTGGCTTTGGGCATTCTTTAGCGCAGGGTGCAATTGAAGGGGTAAAAACTCGAGGTCTCTTAGGCGCATTAGGGGGAGGTTTAGCGGCAACATCTACTGGTGTTGCTGTAGCAATTGTTTTCGGGCTTGTGTTCGCCACCTTTACCCAGCCGAAGGGTTAAATCTTCCCAGAAAGATAAAAAGGAAGGAGCTAAAATGGCTAAAGAAAAAATAGAAAAAACAGAAAAAAAAAGAGTCATTCTTGTTACCGATGGAGATAAGATTGCGCGCCAAGCTGTAGAAAAAGCAGCAAAGGTAAATGGTTGCCGTTGTATTTCTGCTTCGGCAGGAAATCCTACACCACTTACAGGTGAGCAGGTTGTCGCTTACATTAATGCTACACCTTCTGACCCTGTTGTAGTAATGGTAGATGATCGAGGAGTGCTTGGTAAGGGTAAGGGTGAAAAGGTGATGGAATATCTCATTAAGCACCCCACCATTAAAGTAATTGGTGTGGTAGCGGTGGCTTCTAATACGGAAAATGCCCATGGTGCCTCTGTGGATTCTGTAATTACGAAAGGGCAAGAAGTAACCAAGGGCCAAGTAGATAAGGAGGGTAATTTAATCTCTAATGAAGAAATAATCAGAGGTGATACCGTAGATAACCTCAATCAATATCGTAGGCTGATTCCTTATGTTATAGGAGTCGGAGATATCGGAAAAATGGATAACAGCGATAAAATAGAAGATGGGGCAAAAATCACCACAAAAGCAATTAAGCAGATCATCGAGAATTGGCAAAGAAGGGAGAATTAGTTTTGGGTTGGAAAATTGGTTTACCGAGAGGATTATCTTATTATACATATTTTCCCTTGTGGAGAACTTTTTATCAGGCTTTGGGTGTTGAGGTAATAGAATCAGCCACAACAAATAAAGCCATTTTGGATCAAGGTGTCAAAAGTGTTGTTGATGAAACTTGTTTACCGGTGAAGGTTTTTTTTGGTCATGCTGCTAGCCTTTGTTCCTGTGAACTTGATTATTTATTTATACCTCGTTTAATTAGCGTGGAAAGGAAAGCGTATATTTGCCCCAAATTTATGGGTCTCCCTGATATGTTTAATGCAAGTAGGATTCAACATCCTCCCTTAATTAAACCCGTTGTCAATAAGGTCAAGTCGGATAGAAATGAGCAATTTTTATGGGATTGTGCCAGTCCCTTTACGACAAAGTGGTCAAAAATAAAAAAAGCCTGGCAGGAAGCAGAGCAGGAACAAAGCAGCCATGAGCAGAACTTAATAAAGGACTATCAAGATGATGATAAGCTGAATATATTAATCTTAGGACATGACTATAATTTATATGATCATTACATCAATATGGGACTATGGAAAAAACTACAGGATTTAGATTGTTCAATTATTACTCCGGCTCAATTTTCCAAAGAAGAGAGGGATACTCAACTGAAAAAGTTCCCCAGATCAGTATTTTGGACTTATGGGCGGAATCTTTTAGGTGCAGTTTATTGTTTTATGCAACGTCCCGGCAAGAAAGGTGTCCTGATCCTTTCCTCATTTGGTTGTGGCATTGACTCATTTATTGATAACTTTATTATCAGGCGTCTGATTGAGCATAAAATACCATACTTGAATATAATTCTGGATGAACATACAGGCGAAGGCGGTCTGGTAACCAGGTTAGAAGCTTTTGTCGATATTATTCGTTGGAGGAGTGATTATTATCAAGATCACCTTTCCCCATATGGGCAATATGTGGGTTGCTGTAAAAGGGATGCTGGAATACATGGGCTTGGATGTGATTGTTCCACCACGTCCCACTAAGGATACTTTGTCCTTAGGGGTGCAACATTCCCCGGAATTTGCTTGTCTTCCTTTAAAAATTGTTATTGGAAATCTGATTGAAGCTAAGGAAAAGGGGGCAGATACCTTACTGATGATAGGAGGCTGTGGCCCCTGCCGGTTTGGTTTATATGGTCAGTTAGTCAAAGAAATTTTAGAAGATATAGGAATTTCTTATCAGACGATAATAATTGAACCTCCTGACACTGGTTATTGGCAGTTTATCCGCAGAATTAAAAAAGTGATAGGACCTGTTCCTTGGTGGAAAGTAATCCAAAGTATTCAGCTAGGTTATAAGAAGGCTCTCTTGATTGATCAATTAGAAAAATTTGTCCAGGAAATTAGACCAAGAGAGTACAATAAAGGTATTGCCGATCAGATTTTTAATAATTCCTTGCAAATGATTGATAACACGCAAAACCTAACGGAATTAGAGGAGGTTTTCGGACTAACTAAAGAAAAGTTATGGCATATACCTAAGAATGAATACGCTGATGTGCTGGAAATTGGCTTAGTAGGCGAGATTTATACACTTTTGGAACCCTTCGCTAGTGTGGAGATAGAGAGAAAACTAGGAAAAATGGGAGCTTCTGTGCAAAGGTCTTTGTATTTAAGTGAATGGGTTAAAGAGCATTTATTTACCTCTAAAATTTTTGGCTTAAAAGAAAATGAATATCGCTCTTATGCCAGCCCTTTTTTAAATCATTTTGTGGGCGGACATGGTATTGAAAGTATAGGCGCCGGTGTAGTCTTTGCTCACAAAGGTTACGATGGGATTGTCCAGATTGCCCCCTTGACTTGCATGCCTGAAATTGTTGCTCATAACATATTTCCACAGGTTAGTAAAAAGTGTGGTATTCCGGTACTGAATATTTATGTGGATGAACAAACAGGGCAAGCAGGTTTAGATACGCGTCTGGAAGCTTATATTGAATTGCTGCAAGCGAAAAGACACAGCTTGACCGCGAAAAATCAATATGTTAACATACCTTAAGATAAATGATTAGCGATAAAAGTGGAGTGGTTTTTGAGGTAAGATGAGGAGTGGAGAAAAATGAAGCTGCAAGGTACGATGACCATAAATTCTCAGGGACATTTATGTATCGGCGGATGTGCTGCCGATGGATTAGTAGAAAAATTTGGTACGCCGCTATATGTAATTGACGAGGAACATGTCAGAGAAATTTGCCGCGAATATTACCGAGAATTCATGGCGGATTACCCTGATAATCTTGTGCTTTATGCGGGTAAAGCCTTTTTGACTAAAGCCATGGCTAAAATTATTCAGCAGGAAGGGCTGGGCTTAGATGTAGTATCCGGTGGCGAATTATACACAGCGGTCGAAGCGGGATTTCCACCGGAAAACATCTATTTTCACGGAAACAATAAATCCTTAGCAGAACTTACTGCTGCTCTCGACTATAAAATCGGCCGTTTTGTCGTAGATAATTTTTATGAATTAGAGCTTTTAAATAGTCTTTGTCAAGAACGGGGCATCAAGGCAGATATTCAGTTGCGAATTACTCCGGGTATTGAGGCTCATACTCATGAATACATTAAAACCGGGCAAATAGACTCTAAATTTGGGAACTCTATTGCCACTGGACAAGCATCAGAAATTGTCAAAAGGGCGCTTTCTTTAGATCATCTTAACTTAAAGGGTATTCATTGCCATATCGGTTCGCAGATTTTTGAAATTGATTCTTTTCGTCATTCAGCTGAAGTGATGATGGGCTTCTTGAAAAGAATTAAGGATGAAACAGGTCAGGAATTAAGGGAATTGAATTTAGGCGGTGGATTCGGCATTTACTATTATAAGGGTGATGCTCCTGCTCCCATCAATAAATTTGCGGAAGTTATTCTGGAAACCGTCAAACAAAAAGCCAAGGAATTTCAACTTAAACTTCCCAGAGTTATGATTGAGCCGGGTCGTAGTATTATTGGCTCAGCTGGTACTACCCTTTATACAGTTGGTTCGATCAAACAAATCATTGGTATTCGTACTTATGTAGCTATTGATGGAGGCATGGCTGATAATCCTCGCCCTGCTTTATATCAAGCAGAATATGAAGCAGCAGTGGCCAATAAAATGAATGAAGAAGCCAAAGAAATTGTCTCGATTACCGGAAAATGTTGTGAATCCGGTGATATGTTAATTTGGGATATCAAGCTTCCCCCCTTGGTTAGTGGTGATATATTAGCTATTTCCTGTACCGGAGCTTATACTTATTCTATGTCCAGTAATTATAATCGCTTACCGAGACCGGCAGTTGTTTTAGTAAACAAAGGGCAAGCTGAACTAATTGTGGCCAGAGAAACGTATGCCGATTTAGTACGTAATGATCTTATTCCGGCCAGACTAAAGCAAATTAATTATTAAGAATAATCACTTAAAGCCTGCTGCATAAAATCTGCTGTAGAGAAAAATTTAAGGTTATAGGATTATTTAAGAAAGTGATGGTATATGCAGAAGAGAAAAAAACTATTTGTCTTAATCCTTTTAGGATTTTTAATTGTCATTGTAGCTCCGGTCATGATTAATCTTTGGGTGAAGAGTGCTACAGTTAGTTTTATCATCAGAAGTATTTTAGTACTGCTTGTTATTTATCTGATTTTAGAAAGCATGGAATATTTTAAGGGTAAAGATAAGTAAGTAGGTTGTAAAAATGAGTATTATTTTACCGGAAAATTCAATTATCTCCAAACTTAGAGAGTCAATAGAGCAGGAATCTCTCTTCCTGATAGGTGGTTCTGTGCGTGATCTTTTCTTAAAAAGAGAGATCCTGGATTATGATTTTCTCCTGGAAGGAGATATTTTTTCTTATGTTTCTAGGCTAAATGAAAAAATTTATGGTAAAGTAGTACTAAATAAACGTTTAATGACAGCATCTGTGAAGATTAAAAATCTAATGATTGATTTTGCCGCAGCACGTCAGGAATACTATCGTGAGCCGGGAGATTTACCGCTAGTTTCACCCACATGCTGGCAGGAAGATTTAAAAAGACGGGATTTTACGATTAATACCTTAGCTGTTCAATTACAAAAAGAGGGTTGGGGAGAGCTAATTGACCTGTGGGGTGGCAGAAAAGACTTGCAAGGTGGGTTGATTCGTATCTTGCATGAAGATAGCTTTCGTGATGACCCGACACGGATCCTCAGGGCTATTCGTTATAAAAATCGTTTGGGCTTTATCATTGAGGAAGCGACTTTAGGGAAATTACTAAAGAGTTGGGGTTATTTAGAAAGGGTTTCTCCACGTCGGAGACTTAAGGAATGGCAAGTTCTCTGCCAAGAAGAGACGGTTTGGCCAAACATTCAGGATATTTATCTTTTAGGTGGTTGGACCAGTTTCATGTCGAGCATTTCGTACAAACAGGAGATCTGGGCAGAGCAGGGTCTTTCCCTAGATGGTGAGAATATCCCGCAGGGTTTGCGCCCTTGGTTTTATTATCTTTTAATTCTCTTAGTCAAGGAGCCGGATAAACTTGAGGATCTCGCCGCTTATTGGGGTCTTTATCCTCTGGAAAAAGAAAGTCTGCAGCAAGCTTTAGACTTTATCAAGGACCAACAGCAAAGGGAAGACCTTAAATGGCGACAGTTTATAAGTAGCTTAAAAGCACTTCCCTTGGAGGCTAGCTATTATTTATTTAGGCAAAACCCGGAATGGGGAGATAATTGGGAGACTTTCCGTCAAGAAATTCTTAACTATAAAATGCCCATACAGGGTGGGGATTTATTAGCTTTAGGGATTAAACCAGGTCCTGAAGTAGGTAAATTTCTGCAACGATTAGCAGATTACTATCAGCAGAATTTTTTTAATTCTAAAAAAGAGGGAATAGAACTGGCTATCCGGTTATTGAAGGAGGAGAATAGATGAATTTCAATTTACAAGGGTTGGTTATCAGTTTGCCGGCAATATTATTAGCCTTAAGTATCCATGAATTTGCCCATGGTTATGCAGCATACCGGCTAGGTGACATGACTCCTAAACATCAGGGACGGCTTACTTTAAATCCTCTGGCACATTTAGATCCTATCGGTACGATTATGCTTATTATTGCTCATTTTGGTTGGGCGAAACCGGTCATGGTTAATCCCAACAATTTTCGCGGTAATAAACAAAAGGGGATGATGATAGTTGCTTTGGCAGGACCGCTCTCTAATGTGCTGCTTGCCATAATTGCAGGCATAATATACAATTTACTTATTAAGTTTAATGTGTCGTATTTTTGGCTGCTTTTAGTTCAATACCTAATTATTATTGATATAAATTTAGCTATTTTTAATCTGATTCCGGTGCCGCCTCTTGACGGGTCAAAGATTTTAGCCGGTATTCTCCCTTACAAAATGCATCATCTTATTTATCAGCTTGAAGCCTATGGACCGATTATTCTGATTCTTTTACTAGTTACGGGCGCGTTTTCTACGATTTTTGGTCCACTGCGTGATGGCTTATTGGACCTGGTTATGTTTATTAGCGGCTTAGTCATATAGTAAGAGGAGGTTATAAGTTTAATGAAAAAAGGTACTATCTTTAGCGGAATGCGCCCTACGGGCAGATTGCATATTGGGCATTTAAGCGTTTTAGAAAATTGGATTAAACTCCAAGCTGATAATCAGTGCTATTTTGGTATTGTTGATTGGCATGCCTTAACTACTGCCTTTGATCATACTGAAGCAATTTCAGATAATATTCGCATGATGGCCTTAGATTGGTTAGGTGCCGGATTAGATCCGGAAAAGAGCCCGATTTTCGTGCAATCAGATGTGAAGGAGCATGGGGAACTTCATCTTCTTTTATCCATGATCACGCCTCTTTCTTGGCTGGAAAGGGTGCCTACTTATAAAGATCAGCTTCAACAATTAGGCAATCAAGGTAAGGATATTTCCACATACGGTTTTTTAGGCTATCCGCTTTTGATGGCTGCTGATATTCTCGTTTATAGGTCTGATAAAGTGCCGGTCGGAGAGGATCAACTTCCTCATTTAGAATTTACCCGGGAGATTAGTCGTCGTTTTAACCATCTATATAAGTGTGAGCTTTTTCCGGAACCGCAAGCTGAATTAGCTAAAGTTGCCATGTTACCAGGTGTAGACGGTCGCAAAATGAGTAAAAGCTATAACAATGATATCTCCCTAGGGGCAACTCCTGAGGAAATATGGGACAAAGTTCAGATGATGGTTACTGATCCGGCTAGAATTAAAAAGACGGACCCCGGGCATCCGGAGGTCTGTATTGTTCATACTTATCATAATATCTACACAGCTTCAGGCCTTGAAGAACTCCGTGATGATTGTCGACAGGGAAAAATGGGGTGTGTGGCCTGCAAGAAAAGATTAGCTCAAATCATTAATGAACAAGTGGCTCCCATCCGGGAAAAACGAGAATACTACGAGAGCAAACCAGAATTACTTGAGGAAATATTACAAAATGGAGCAACTAAAGCTAGAATTAAAGCAGGAGAGACCATGGAGTTGGTTCGTACTGCCATGAAGATCTGATTATTTACAAAGAGGGGCATGATAGAATGGTCTATCAGGTAAAATTACCTGTTTTTGAAGGTCCGATAGACCTTCTCTTACATCTTATTGAAGAAAATGAATTAGACATTTATAATATTCCTATTGCTCAGGTAACTCAACAATATTTGGATTATCTTGAGCAAGCAGGGAAGATTGACCTTGAATTGACCAGTGATTTTTTAGTGATGGCTTGCACTTTGCTTTCCATTAAGGCAAAAATGCTTTTACCTAAACCTGTGATTGAAACTACTGATGAGGAACAGATGCCAGATCCGCGGGAAGAATTAGTGCAAAGATTATTGGAATATAAAGAGTATAAGGAAAAGGCGAAGGTTTTCCATGAATTGGAAGAACGCCAATCCAAATTTTTTTGGCGGGAGATTGATGATGAGCAATTAATCAAGGAATTCCCACCGCCAAATCCGATCGGAAATATCCAGTGGGAAGACTTATTTACTGTTTTTAACAAAGTACTGGAGAGGGCAGAGAAAAGAGAGCAGATATTTTCCTTAAACCGAGATAAAATTACGGTTCAGGAAAAAATAGAATATATTACGGAGATGTTAAATAAAAAAGCACAAGGACTATCGTTTTATCAATTAATTTCCAGTGCTGTTAGTAAGGAAGAAATTATTGTTACTTTTTTGGCTCTTTTAGAATTAATTAAGCTGGGTAAGATTTTTGTTCGACAAAAAGGTTTGTTTAAAGATATTTACCTTTTTATGAATAATAAAGAGGAGGATCAGAAGAATGCCCACTCTTTTTCCTGATGAAATCAAAAGCATTATTGAGGCATTATTATTTGTTGCTAATGAACCCTTATCAATAAAAACAATTGCTGAAATTACCGAACGTTCAGAATATGAAGTAGAAGTTTCTTTAATGGAAATTAAGGCGGATTGTGAACGAGAAGGGAAAGGCTTCTGTTTGCTAGAGGTTGCTGAGGGCTATTCTTTTGTAACCCGCCCCGAGTTTGCCTCTTATATTGAAAAATTAGTTAAACCTCGTTTAAATAATCTAACCCAAGCTGCGTTAGAAACTCTGGCGATTATTGCTTATAAACAGCCTGTGACCAAGAGTGAGATTGACGAAATACGTGGTGTTAATAGTGACAGTGCGATTAATACGCTGTTAGCCCGTTCTTTAATCGAAGATGCCGGACGTAAAGAAAGTCCCGGTCGCCCCATAATTTATGAAACAACGCGAGACTTTCTTAAGTATTTTGGCTTAAAGGATTTAAAGGAATTAACCGATCATAATTTAAGCTAATTACTCTTTGATCATGGTAAGAACTGCGTCTTTTAGTTTAGCTAATTTAGCAGTGGCTTCCTCTTTAGTTTTGGCCACAACGGAGAAATAAAACTTTACTTTTGGTTCTGTGCCGGAAGGACGAAAGCAAAACCAGGAATCATCATTAAACCGGTAGTAGAGAACTTTAGAAACTGGCAGAGATAGATTTTGAGTTTGTCCAGTTAATAAATTGACTGATTTACCTTCTTGGTAATTTCTTTTTTCTAAAGCTTTTAGTCCAGGAACAAGGGGTGGTTGTTCATTAAGCACCTTCATAATGTCAGCTACTTTCTTTTCATCTTGTAATTTAACAGAGACAAGATCTTCTTGAAAATAACCATGACGTTGAAACAAGCTATCTAAAACTTGCAGTAAGGTTTTGTTTTGCAGCTGATAATATGCTGTCATTTCCGCTAAAAGCAGAGCAATAATATTAGCATCTTTATCACGAGTATATGTACCGGTTAAATAGCCATAGCTTTCTTCATAGCCGAAAAGGAATTTTGGGGAACCTAAAGCCTCAAATTCCTTTATTTTTTCGCCAATATACTTGAAACCAGTTAAAGTTTC
>Ga0265294_10006629_pt1 | contig 13853 bp, 14 predicted proteins | sample MunlanPumphouse3_FD_192504 | JGI IMG/M metagenome (GOLD analysis project Ga0265294, IMG submission 192504) | Groundwater microbial communities from a municipal landfill in Southern Ontario, Canada - Pumphouse #3 | ecosystem: Environmental > Aquatic > Deep subsurface > Groundwater | place... | reverse complement strand
CTTTAAACTTCGCGCTCGCAAATGCGCGCGAGAAGTTTAAACAGATATTCTGCAGACGCCGATATGGGAAATATCAAAATTTACTTGATACTCTTTAGCAGTATTAATTGAAGCAATCAAAGTCACACGCGTGTCGTGGCATGTAGATACTAACCGTGTAAATTCCGGTCCTACGAGGTAATTTGTTTTGAATGGCCAAAAGTCAGTAACCGGTTTCGTTGGCTGCTTTCAACGCGATCTGGAGTTTGGAAATAAAATCCTCGGGGTTGTATAAATAAGCAGGCACAATTCTCCGTTTGTGCAACGGATTGAAGATAAGGGAGTTGCTATTCTTTGTATGCAGAACGGAATAACCGCCCGACGGGGAAAAACGGCTACAGAAAACCCCTCAGTCGAGGCAAGGCGGCAAAATAAATTTATGCACCATTAATTTGCCGTGGGTTGTCAGCAAAAAAAAACTCCCGTAACCGGGAGTTTTCAGAGAATGAATCTCGTTATTTGTTGTTTACGATAATCCCATCGCCATACACTGCGCTTTCGATGGAGAGACCAAAGAAAGTGTTGTAGTAGACATTTTTACTGTTTTTACCACTGGTGGGGGTGCGCAGGGAGCCGCAACCGGCGAGCGTGACCATAAGCGCGGCGACAGCAACGAGCATAATGAGTTTTTTCATGATTCTTTCCCTTCCTTCTTTATACATTTGTACTGAATCGGAAAACGCCCCATGCGAATTTCCGGCTTGTCTAAAGATATTCCAGATTGAAATCATTTGCAAATTCCGAAAAGGGAAAAATTGAAAATATGCAATTAATTTTCACATGAAAGTGCGCTGCCTCGCCCGGATTTGTAACTTCTGAACTCCCGAAGAATTTATGCCCCCTACAGGAAATGGATATGACTGCTAGGGAAATATTTGCGAGCTAATTTCAAAAGTATTTAATTGAAATTGAGCTGGAAAAAGCAGATAGAGAGTTCATATTAACCTCAAACTTTTCAAATACGAGGTGAGTATGAACAAACTATCTGAGATGTACTTTAATATGCAATGCCGTCTTTTTCCATTGGTGGAAGAAGAAATTGGTGAAATAACTGAAAACTTGCAGGAATTCCTGCGAATTATAGAGTTAGTCAAGCCCTCAAGGTTTATAGATGGAGCTTTGAGTTGGTGTGGACTTGGCAGGCGGATGAAGAGCCGGGAAAGTATATTCCGGGCATTTGTTTTAAAATCAGTTTATGATTTTCCGACTACCAAGGTGTTGATTGAAAATCTAATAGGGAACTCGACCTGGAGACAGCTTTGCGGCTGGGAATATTCCTCGCAAGTACCTTCGGAAGCAACTTTTTCCCGTGCTTTTGAGGAGCTTTCCAAGCTGAAATTACTTGATGAAATGCATGGAGCCGTAATCAAGGAAAATTACAAAGATAAACTTGTCGGTCATGCCAGCACAGATTCCACCGCAATAGTTGGACGAGAGAAGGCGTGCCGGAAAAACACACCCAAGAAAAACCACAAGCTTAAAAAGCGCGGACGTAAGAGTAATGCCGAACTTGCGGCAATGAAAGAGCAAGAGCTTGCGGAAGTAAAAACCCGTCGCCTTAAGCTTCAGCCATATCGCAGTCTGGAAGAAAATCTTGCTGATTTGCCCATGGGGTGTGATTGGGGAGGCAAGCAAAACAGCAAAGGGAAAACTGAGTATTGGTGCGGATATAAACTGCATCTGTCGCTTGCAGATGGCGGAGTCCCGTTGGCGGCGATTTTGACCTCAGCGTCTCCTCACGACAGTCAGGTCGCAATTCCAATGATGCAAATGACTTCGGAGCGGGCGACCGTGCTGTATGATCTGGCAGATTCAGCTTATGACGCACCGGAAATCAAAGAGGTTTCTAAAGCATTAGGGCGAGTTCCAATAATTGATCCGAATAAACGCCGTGGAGATGCAATTGAACTTTCTCCGGCAGAAAAGGTTCGTTACCGTGAACGCAGCACGGTTGAACGCGGCAACTCAGAGTTGAAAGACAATTACGGTGCACGACATGTCAGAGTAAAAGGGCATGAGAAAGTTTATACGCATCTCATGTTTGGGGTGATTGCCATAACGGTCAAGCAGTTATTTAATATGTTGAATTAGAAACATTTAAGTTGATTTTTAAAACTAAAAATAAGTAGAGCTCGAAAATTCGAGACAGGAGGTTAACACACAAAAATCAGGATTTTGGCGGGATTTTTAAGAAAAAGCCGCATTCGATGCGTCAAAACGGGTTTGACGTGCAAAAGAAAAAGTTATTAACAGGAAAAAGCCAATAGTTTTGAAATTGGCTCTAAAGATACTATAATCAGTGAACTCAAGTTTGCCTATTTTTTTTGAGGCAAATCACGCGTTTTTCGGAAAAAATTCCAATTCAAAGACTTCGGCATATCTGCCCTGCCCCAGATGTTTTTCAGCAATTTCCCGGTTGAGATTCAATATTCGCTGATCGAATCCGATTCCGCGGGTATTTAAATTGCGTTGCTGCTGCGACTGATGAAAACGCAACAGCGTGCCTTTTTCGGCGGCCTCATCTTCATCAAAATAAGTATAAAGGTCTTCACGCATGGCAACGGTTTTCGGATCGCGATTGAGCAAGGCCGCAAATTTTTTCTTCCCGACACCGCCCAAGCGGGTCAAAAAGGCATACATCAGAGCATGATCTGGATTTTCGTCATTGCCGTGCGGCATCACAACAACATCGGGAGCGGTCCGCAAAAAGAAATTCATTACTTTGACAAAGTTGTCGGTATTATCACTGATCAGGCCATTTTTATCTTCGGCCAGCCGCAGAAAATGAATCCGGCGCGAAGGCAATCCGAAATAAGCACAACTGAGGGTCTGTTCGCGCTCACGTGCCAAAGCTTTTTCCTGGACAAACGGTGGTGAACAAAAAGAATCTTCTACCTTGGCGGCTCCGGAGGAAGCCACGGTCAGGTAAATACGGCAGTTGGCATTGAAAAATAACTTCAGGGTAACGGCAACGGCATCGAAATCGTCGGGATGCGGCGCAAAGACCCAAACCGCAAGATTTGGCGGAATAACCAGGTCATTCAACGTCGCTGGGCAACTTTGAGGCAACCAGATAAACATAAAATGCTCCGGAGTTAGAAAAGTGTGTCTTGCGAACTTGCTTCAGGCGGCTGAGATGACGGCGCTGACGTTTGACGTCTGGCGGAACTTTCATCAAACTCCGCCCATTCACCGGCACGACCATCATCGCTAGTTAATATTTCTATCCTTTTTTCAAGTTTCTCAAGTTTTTTACGACAGAATGCGGTTAATTTCATTCCTTGCTCGAAACATGAGAGCATTTTATCCAGCGGCAAATTTCCTTCTTCCATTTGTCCGACCAGATCCTCCAGTTTTTCAAGCGCGTCTTCAAAGCTGAGCGTATTGAAATCAGGCTCCAGAACCGCTTTTTTTGTCATACCGACTCCATTTTTAGATGTTGCCAACAAACTTTAAAAGTCTGTAATTTTTGCGAACAATTTACACTAATACATATAAATTGAGTTGATGTCATTTCAAGCCGATTTGTCAATTTATTAAATAGTAGTCTGTAAAACTTTCTGCAACCGTTTTTTTTAAGATTATTCCGGGTTTGAACTTCAAGCGCGCATTATGCGCGCGCCAAGTTTAAGCGATTGCTCCGATAGCCCGCAATGCCTCGACAATATGAGCATCCCAGAAATACCAATTATGTTCTCCCGGATACTCCCGGTATTCCGCAGCCAGCTTCAACGATTTCAAGTAGTCGCGGAATTTAAGATTATCCTGATAAAGAAAATCTTCAGTTCCGCAACATTGAAAGATTTTTGGAACGGCAACTCCGGATTTCGCCAATTTCGCCGCCGCCGTTTCGAGATCATTTATCGTGCCGGCAAACTGTTTTGGGGTTCCGAAAATCTGCCGCCATTCATCAGGACGCCATCCGCGGATGATATCCATATAAGTCACTGCGGACAACGCTGCGCCGCCCGCAAAACGTTCAGGCTGATTGAACAGTAACTTCAATGTTCCGTATCCGCCCATTGATAAACCGGCGACAAAAGTATCTTCACGCTTCGTGCTGACTGGAAACATATCTTCGACAATGGCAGGCAGTTCCGCGCTGATAAAAGTCCAGTATTTACCGCCTTCTTTCATATCAGTGTAGTAACTGCGATGAACACAAGGCATAACCACCACCAGATCCTGGCCGGCAACATAACGTTCGATGGATGTTCTGCGACCCCAGATCGTATGGTCGTCACTGCAACCATGCAACAAATAAAGCAATTTATATTTTTTTCTTTTACTTTTTGCACTGGTGATACCGATCTCAGTTTTCGCTATTTGCGGAACAATCACGTTCATCTGACAGCCCATTCCAAGGACATCTGAATGAAACGAACACTGCAGAAATGCCATTTTTACTTTCTCCTCCAATTTATTTCAAAACAATTCAGTTTTCACAATATCAAAGCTCCGGCTATTGCCGAACCGAGCAACAGCCAGATAATATTTACTTTTTTCCAGGTCCGCACAGCCAATACCACGCAAAAAATCATTAAGGCGGGAATCCGTACTCCGAAAGCGCCGTCAACCGTCCATAAATTACTCAGCGGTGCAGTGAATATGGAAATTTCCGCAAAGAAAATCACGGCGGCGGCGATCAAGCCGAGCATTGCGGGTCTGATACCGAAAAGTGCCATTTTTAAAAACCGGTTTTCTCGAAAGTTATGCATGAATACGGCGGCAGACAGCCCCACTGTAAGTGAGGGAACCATAATGCCGGCAGTGCCGGCCAGCGCGCCTAATACTCCGCCTTGCTGAAAACCGATGTAAGTTGCGGCATTCAATCCAACCGGGCCCGGAGTCAACTGCGCCAGTGCGACCATCGCGGCAAATTCTTCCGCATCGATAAACTGGTGATTGACAACCAACTCGTATTGAAACAGCGGAATCATCGCATAGCCGCCACCGAAAGTAAAAATACCGATTTTGGCAAAAAGATAAAACAAGAATAAAATATGAATCATTCCCCTGCCCTTTCATCCGGTTTTACAGATTGGTTCAACGATAAAGTACAAAAAATCAAACCGACCGCCGCCGCCCCGACCACCAGCCAGATTACATTTACAGCTCCCAAGGTCATGGCCGCAAATCCGATCACCGCCACTGCTATCCCGAATCGGCCTTTGACTGTACTTTTGACAAGACTCACCACAGAAATCAACATTAACGCACAAACGGCGGAATTAATTCCGATAAACATCTTTTCAATAACAGGATTGTCCCTAAACATCTGAAATCCCGTCGCAATGGCGATGATCGCCAGAAAAGGCGGCAAAACCACCCCGAAGGAAGCCATAAACGCACCACGAAAACCGGCAGTACGAAAACCGGTCATAACTGCCATGTTAATGGCAATAATGCCTGGCATTGACTGTACCGCCGCCGTTATATCAATCATTTCTTCATCGCTTAACCAGTCACGTTTTTTTACAAATTCATCGACAATTACCGGCAGCATCGCCAAGCCGCCGCCAACAGTCACTGCCGATATTTTGAAGAAAATTGTAAAGAGTGTGATAATCCGTTTATTGCATCTTGCAATCACATCATTTCTCCGCATAAAAAGATAAAAAACTAAATTACCCTTTTTCGTTCGGAAATCAATATTCATTGAGTTGAAATAACCCATGGAACAGCTATTTTTTAAATTTAATCATTGATGAGGATTTTAAAATGAGAATATTATCCGGCATTCAACCGTCCGGCAGACTTCATATCGGCAACTATTTCGGAATGATGAAACAGGCTGTCGAACTTCAGAAGCAAGGCGAGACTTTTCTATTTATCGCCGACTATCATTCACTGACTACGCTTCCGAAACCGGAACAACTGCGCGAACGCGTAACAGAAGTAGCAATCGATTTCTTGGCATGTGGACTTGACGTGGAAAAAACTTGTTTTTTCCGCCAGTCCGAAGTTCCACAAGTTTGCGAGCTGACCTGGTTGCTGAATGCGGTTTGCCCGCTCGGTCTGCTCCAAAGAGCTCACAGCTATAAGGACAAGATTGCCAAAGGATTCGATGCCAGCAACGGTTTGTTTTCCTATCCGGTGCTGATGGCTGCCGACATCCTGATTTATCAGTCAAACCTGGTTCCGGTCGGCAAGGATCAGAAACAACACCTGGAAATCACGCGTGATCTGGCTATCAAATTTAATGACCGTTTCGGTGAAATTTTTACCATCCCGGACGGTTATATTCCGGAATCGGTGGCAGTAATTCCCGGCATTGACGGACAGAAAATGTCAAAAAGCTATGATAACACCATTCCGATTTTCGGAACGGAAAAGGAGATTCGCAAGGTTGTGATGTCGATAGTCACTGACTCCAAAGGACTTAATGACTCCAAGGATCCCGATAAATGCAGTATTGTAGGACTCTATAAATTATTTGCCAACCCAGAACAGGTTGAGGAAATGAATGATAAATACCGTACCGGAGGATATGGCTACGGACATGCCAAACAGGCATTATTTGAATCCATGTGGAATTATTTCGAGCCGATGCGCAAACGTCGCAATGAACTCATTGCCAACCCCGATACCGTCCGCGAAATTCTCCAAAAAGGAGCGAAAAAAGCTTCAGCAGAAGCAGAAAAAACGATGTCAAAAGCGCGGCAGGCAGTGGGATTGCGTTAATTATGGAATACTGCAAACTGGAAATTTATGTTCCCGCCGATTATGCCGAATCGGTCAAACAGGCCGCCTTTGAAGCAGGAGCCGGCAAACTGGGGAACTATGAATGCTGTTGCTGGCAGACCACCGGCACCGGTCAATTTCGTCCACTTCCCGGCAGCGCGCCATATATCGGCAGTCATGATAAACTGGAACAAGTTGAAGAAATAAAGCTGGAAATGATCTGTCCCGGTGAGCTGCTGAATATTGTCATTGATGCCGTGCGCCACGCGCACCCTTACGAAACTCCGGCCTTTCAATATTGGCCGGTCAAATTGGATTGAAAAAATATGTTTATTCGTCATTTGTGGGAAAACCCGTCACTTTTTTTTATGCAGATCTGGGTAGTAGTATTTTCAATCTGCTGTCATGAATTCATGCATGCCTGGGTCGCGCTCAAGCAAGGCGACAGTACGGCCGCGGATGCAGGTCATTTGACCTTGAACCCATTTCGCCAAATGAAATTGCTTTCATTGGTGATGCTGGTTTTCATCGGACTTGCCTGGGGCATGGTTCCGGTAAATCCGAACCGCATGCGTCACCGCTGGAGTAATGCCCTGGTCTCTTTTGCCGGGCCTTCGGTCAACTTGGCATTATTTGTTTTATCCGGGCTGGCCATAGGAATAAACGCCGCTTTCATTGCTAATCCCAGTGTCCATTTGCTGTTTTTGATTTGCGGCGGTATCAATATGGTATTGTTTGTGATTAATATGATCCCGGTACCAGGTTTTGACGGCTGGCACGTCGTTTCATACTTTTTACCCAAAATACAATCTGGCACCAACGAACTTAAAACCGGAATCGGATTATCTTTGATTATTTTAATTTTTCTGTTTATTGACCGTATTTCAAGTTTCGGTTTTAATGCCACTCTCTGGATCGGCTCGAATGTCCGCGATATCTTGTCATTGACGTAATAAAAAAATAACCGGGTACAGACAGATAACCATGACATCAGATAAAGTGATATCTTCCACAGTCAATATCCATCATCAGGTGTTAATTTGAAGATTTCTAAAATATTTAATAAACTCAGTTTTTTGCTTATTATTCTGATTATATTATCAGCATTGCTTTATCCAGTCAATATTATTGGAACACGCCTTTTACTGCTCTTTGGCATTTTGCTGGCCTGGAGCTTGATAATCCGTTCGATTTGGCGGCTACGCTGGCTCAGAATCGCCTTATTGGCGTTCTCATCATTATTCATAGTTTCGCTAGCATTTATTCCGGGCGCATCTCATGTGCCAGAATTGCATAATTCATACATTCGTGAATTGCGACGCTATGAAGGTTGCCGCTATATTTGGGGCGGCGAAAATTGTTTCGGCATTGATTGTTCGGGTCTACCTCGTAAAGCAATTAGAACCGCAATGTTCCGTCATGGTCTTACCGGTAATTTCCAGATGTTTCGCTATTCTCTAGAAAACTGGTGGTTTGATGTTTCTGCAAAAGCATTGGCATCAGGATATCGTGAATATGTCAGACCGCTTAATCTCTCCGGGACAGTGTTAACAGCACCAAAATCACAATTAATTCCTGGTGATCTTGCGATCACAGAATGCGGCGTTCATGTTATGGTATTTCTCGGCAAAGAAGAATGGATATCCGCGGATCCCGGTCAGGGAAAAGTTCTCATCGAAGACCCGTCAAAATCAAAAAATCCGTGGTTTACTTGTCGGGTTAATTTTTACCGCTGGAGCATACTGGATCATAACTGAAAATTGCAGGTTTCTACTTTTTTCCAGTGCTGCCAAAGCCGCCGCCGCCGCGAAGCGTATCACTTAAGTCATCAACTTCAACCAGTTCAACATCAGGCAGTTTTGATATCACCATCTGGGCAATACGGTCGCCGCGATGAATAATAAACGGTTCATGCCCCAAGTTGAACATTATCACCCCGACTTCGCCGCGATAACCGGCATCAATCGTTCCCGGAGTATTAGTAAGGGTAAGATTGTGTTTGAGCGCAAGACCGCTCCGGGGACGCACTTGCGCTTCATAGCCAACCGGCAGTTCGATAAACAATCCAGTCGGCACCAAGGTACTGGCAGCGCATGGAAGTTCAACATCAATACGAGCGCGTAAATCATAAGCAGCATCATCATGGTGTGCTTTGCGAGGTGCAAGATCAGAACATCCTTCCAACATTTTTATTTTAACAATGATTTTCATTCAAAATCCTTACAATTTGAATTGTGGGTAATTCCGGTTACTTTATTACTCTAATAATCTTATTTCAATTCACGCTCCGGAGATTTTTATGAACACTATTGCCGGGTTGCTCCAAAAAACATTTGATGATCAGGCTTCCGATCTTTTTATTGCTGCCGGTAAATCCCCGCGATATCGTCGCCAAGGTATTATCATCTCAATTCCCGGGGTTGAAAAATCTCCGCAGCACGAAGAGGAAATCAGTATATTCAGAAATCAAATTCTGCGCGCAGATTTGCAGGATAAATACCGCATTGACGGCAGTTGCGATGCCGGATACACACTTCAATCCGGCAAGATGCGTTTCCGCATCAACTTTTATCGCAGTCAAGAGCAGAGCGCCTTGGTCGCGCGTCCAATTCCATTGGGGTCTTCGCTATCTTTTGAAGATTTGAACTTGCCGCCATTACTGAAAGAATTAGCAGAATGTCCGCGTGGTCTGATTTTGATTGCCGGTTCTTCCGGCAGTGGCAAATCTACCACCATGTCAGCCATGATAAATCATATCAACAACCAATTCCAAAAACACATTGTCACCATCGAAGATCCGATTGAATATATTCATAATGATTTAAAATCCTGGATAAGTCAACGAGAAATCGGAGTCGATACTGCCGGTTTTAATGAAGCATTAACCAATGTAGTCAGGGAAAGCCCGGACGTTATTGTTATTGGGGAAATGCGTGATCAGGGTACCATGCAAACTGCGATTACTGCCGCGCTGACCGGACATCTGGTTATTTCAACGGTTCATACCTCAGATGTAGTTCAGTCTCTGGAGCGTATCATCAATACATTTCCCGAACACCTCAGAAGCCAGGCAGCGGATGATCTGGCACTGGCGCTTCAGGCCGTAATTGCTCAAAGACTGTTGCCGTCCTTATCCGGGGAAAGCATGATTCCCGCCGTTGAAATCATGCTGGCATCTCCGTTAGTGAGAAGTCTGGTGGCAGAACGCAATTTTTCCGACCTGGAACAGGCGATAAAACACGGCGGCGACGGAATGGTGACATTTGACCGAGCAATTCTGGCTTTGCTCAAAGAAGGGAAAATCAGTCATAATGCGGGCGTTGCCGCCGCTGCGCATCGGGAAGAATTTTTGTTGCTGACCCGCGACATGGAGTCAGGAATAGATACTTTCAGAACATCTTTTGGCGGTGAAGATACTGACAGTGAAACGTTAAATATGAAGCGTCTTCTCCATTCTGCTGCGGCAAACTCTGCCAGTGACCTGTTAATCACCACCGGTACCTCGCCAATTTTACGCATTAATGGTGAACTGGTACACTTGGACTTACCGCCGCTAACCGCAAAAGATACCAGACGGCTGTTTTTCAGCATTATTACTGAACGTCAACGGCTGGAATTTGAAGAACAGCGCGAACTTGATTTTGCATTGACCACCAGAATTAAGACCCGTTCAGACCATGAAGAACGCAATTACCGTTTTCGGGTTAACGGCTTCTACCAGCGCGGCTGTATCGGCGCCGCATTCAGGGTTATCCCGAATTCGATACCTTCTCCGGAGGAACTGTCATTACCGCCTCAACTGCTTAATCTAATCAAGCAGAAGCAGGGATTGATTTTAATTACCGGGCCGACCGGACATGGCAAGAGTACCACTCAAGCATGCCTGATTGACCAGATCAATACTAAAACCGCCTGTCATATTGTGACCATCGAAGATCCAATCGAATATGTTCATGTCAACAAAAAAGCAGTTATCGAACAGCGCGAAATAAATTCTGATACGCTCAGTTTCGCCAATGCGCTCAAGTTTGTCTTGCGCCAGGATCCTGATGTTATTCTAGTTGGCGAAATGCGTGATCCGGAAACCATTGCCACCGCATTAACCGCAGCTGAAACCGGGCACCTGGTTCTTGCTACCCTGCATACCAACAATGCCCCGCAAAGTATCGACCGTATAGTGGATTCTTTCCCCGCACACCAGCAAAACCAAATTAAAATTCAGCTGGCCGGTTCATTGTTAGGAGTCGTAGCACAGCGTTTATTGTCGAGCAAAGACGGAACCAAACGCATTGCCGCATTTGAAATTATGCTCGGAACATCAGCTGTCCAGACGTTGATACGCGAAGGCAAAACCAGCAGTTTAAAAGGGGTAATTGAAACCAGTTATAAAGATGGTATGGTTACAATGGAACACGCGTTGACAGAACTTTACAGCCGGAATCTTATTTCTCAGGAAGAGATTCACACTATTGTTAAAGACTATAAAACCAATCGGGGATATTAAGCATGCTAAGGATTGGACAAGGATTTGATGTTCACCGACTGACTCAAGGACGCAAACTGATTTTATGCGGGGTGGAAATACCTCATTGTTCAGGATTGCAGGGACATAGCGATGCCGATGTCGCAGTTCACGCCCTGATTGATGCTTTTCTTGGAGCACTTGCGCTCGGTGATATCGGAAAATGGTTTCCGGACAATGATCCGAAATACAAAGATGCCGACAGTATGAAACTTTTGGAAGCAGTTATCAATGACAAGAATATTTCAGCTTATCAGCTTGTTAATCTTGATTTGACAATAATTGCCGAAGCCCCCAAAATAGCGCCATACATTGACCAGATGCGTTCAAAACTGACCAATGTTCTGGATTGTGGGCCGAATCGTATCTCCATCAAGGCCACAACGACTGAAGGACTCGGCTATTGCGGTCGCGGCGAAGGCATCGCAGCCACGGCAATAGTTTTACTGGAAGCTTGAAATTTAACTTATTTGCTGAATATCTCTTCCGGAGAATCAATATACGGCATGCTATTTCCATGAGCGATAGCTTGCAAAATGTAATCGTGCATGGTTTTGCAATACAAGTTCCCAAGATGAGCGCCGTATTGCAGAAAAACAATACGCTCTCCGAATGTTTTTGCCAGCCATTTACGTTCAGAATCTTTAACCAGAAAATCATCCGCAGAATGTATGATGCGGATTTTGTTATTGGCAGCCAGGCTGGTTTCAATGGCGTGAAGGTCAGCTAAAGCTGAAAACTGCTTTAAAGAATAATCAGACTGGTTATTGCGGTTAAATTGTTTAAGCATAATTTGTTCAGCATAATTTTTAAAGTTCATTCCGGCTAGCATATTATAAAGTTCTTGACGATTGAACCAGCCGTAATTAACTGCTTCCGGCAAAGCGTCATTGCGCGACAGCAAAGCAGCCATCACTTCAACCAAGGAGCGTTTAAAGCTATAGCCGATCAAAAGTTTTGCTTCATCATTTTCGATATGCATTAAATATTGTTTATGATCACCAGCCAACGGCGAATAGCCATGCCACTGGAAGCTGTCATTCCAAAGACCGTAATGTTTGGCCACAGACATTAAAACACGTTCATATGCGAGTTCTCTGCCCCATTTTTTCCATGTATCATAATATTCATCCAGCTGACATATTCCAGAAACCAAATTTACCGGAGGGTTTATCGCCAGATACTTGTCAATTCCCAAAGAATTATTGCGTTCTTCCTGCGCAGCCACAAACAATGAATAAATTCCGCCCATAGAATAACCGGCTAAAACTTTGGCTGCAGGTCGGATTTCATAATTATTTTCCAAATCTTCAATGATTTTTTGTATTGCATGCCGCAGGTCAGCCGCATCATCAGGCGGGAAACCGGGAGCCATGGTTGTCCCGGCAGACTGAACAAATTCCCAACTGAATGGTGAGCTCATTATGACCACAGAATAGCCATTCTCCCAGAGCATCTCCGCCAATGCACTGGAGGTTGTGCCGATATAAGAGCTGCCAAACCCGGGAACTAAAATTACCAATGGCGCATTTTTTTCATTTTTCTGTTGGAGATAACGATATTTCAGTTGGGGACGTTCAGCAATAACCGCTACTGAACGATTGTCAAATTGATGTACTAAATCGGTAGTATTCCATAATGACAATCTTGGCCAAAGATCACTATTGTGAGCTTGAACCTGAAATAACAGTATGCGTAAAGTGTCGGTAGGTGCACCTTGTGATTCATAGCGTGGCATCGGCTCATATCGAGGTTTCAACTCATTGCTACATTGTCTGACAGGTAATACAGCCGGGGACACCGAAGCGCCTTTGAGCTTGATTTCATCTCGAATAATCGTTTGGGGCTTGTCCCAGTCACGAACTTTGATATCTCTTGCCATTGATCCGAAATCACGAAAAAGATAATATGCATCCCAATTTTCCAGTGATGCCTGATCGTAAGCATGATAATCTGACATAACACGATTCACAAAGGAGAAATACTGCCCGCCATAAATATAAGTTTTGGGGTCAAGAGCGGTATCAAATATCATACCGACAGTATCGCGAACATTATTTCCGTACATGGACGGAACCCCGACATAAAATCCACGCCCAATTCCCCAGGATGCAAAAGCCTGTCCGAAATCTTCTCTTACCGGCTTCATATTAAACCAGTAATCGGCAGGATCAAAAAAGCCGGCAGTCATAATGGTATTTATCATGAAGCGGGAAAAAACAATGCCCCCGTCTGCAAATTTGGCTTGCAAAAACGAACTGAGCATCGGAGCGGGAAAAGCAACATTGGAGGTGAAGTTGTTAAATGATTTAATCACCGGACGCGGCACTATTGAGCCGTAAACATAACCGACAGGACGGAAGACCCAACGCATAAAAATACTTTCAGCCCCGCTCAAAAAACGGTTTACCGGCTCAATAGGATCGTTACCAACGATAATTTGAGAGAAATCTAAGTCTGATTCATTTCTCCCGAGTTCATTTTCTTCGGCATATGTTATTCCTGCAAACAAAAATAATGAAAAACACACCACGGAAATTTTTTTTCTCAACATAAATTTACCTAAGTTTGGCTGATATTTAAAAATTGTCCAGTATATCAAGTGGTT
>Ga0265294_10006628_pt1 | contig 13853 bp, 10 predicted proteins | sample MunlanPumphouse3_FD_192504 | JGI IMG/M metagenome (GOLD analysis project Ga0265294, IMG submission 192504) | Groundwater microbial communities from a municipal landfill in Southern Ontario, Canada - Pumphouse #3 | ecosystem: Environmental > Aquatic > Deep subsurface > Groundwater | place... | reverse complement strand
TGTCAGGCCGCTTAGAGCGGCTATGTCACCGGTTACGGACGTGCTGTACAAGTACAGAACCTTCAGCGATGTCAGGCCGCTTAGATCGGCTATGTCACCGGTTACGGACGTGCTGTACAAGTACAGATACTCCAGCGATGTCAGGCCGCTTAGATCGGCTATGTCACCGGTTACGGACGTGCTGCCCAAGGACAGATACTCCAGCGATGTCAGGCCGCTTAGACCGGCTATGTCACCGGTTACGGACGTGCTGTGCAAGGACAGAGTCTCCAGCGATGTCAGGCCGCTTAGATCGGCTATGTCACCGGTTACGGACGTGCTGCCCAAGGACAGAGTCTTCAGCGATGTCAGGCCGCTTAGATCGGCTATGTCACCGGTTACGGACGTGCTGTACAAGTACAGAACCTTCAGCGATGTCAGGCCGCTTAGACCGGCTATGTCACCGGACAAAGCGGCGGTGTTGTATCTTAAATATGTAACCCCGTCCAAATCGCCGGTGATCATGAACGTGTAGGCGTCCGAACTTGCGTAATTGTGCGTATAGGTCTGTTCGGTTACGGCCGAGTTAATCACCGTGGACTCGCCATCACCCCACCACAGCGTAATGGTTTTGCCCGCCGCCACGCTTAACTTTGGCGCAAAGCTTGAGCCGGTATAAGTTAGTTCGGCATAATCTGACACGGCATATTTGCCGACCGAATCCGAGTACGTTTTTACCGGCCCCATCAGAGAAGACACCAGATCAACGGGTTCGAGATCAACCGCTTTAAGATCGACTACATTAAACATTGCTCGGCTCCACGCCCGTGTTTAGGATCACATTATAGGTTTTAGCCGCGTCAAAGCTGTTCGGCGTAATCCGGATTGACTCCGCCGTCGCGGTGAACCGCACCAAATACGGCCCATTAACCAAATCAATTGTGCTCGATAGCGTCGCATACTCCGAGGCCCCGACCGATTTTACCCCGATAGAGAGCGTCCCTGCTGTTGGGGTTGCGCTGACCTCTACTTGGAGCTGGTGTTCTTTAAGGCCTTGGAGGGCCGTCGGGATGCTAAACACGAACGCCCCGCCCGCTTGAGTTTTACTTGTTGCTGTTTGCGTATGTAAGTTTCTTGGCATTTTAATCCACCCTTATTAAATCGATTGTGATTAAGTATCCGTCTTTCTGGACGATGCCGGTCATGTCAAACCGCCACGTTGAGCCGCCGATAATAAACTTGTCCCCGTGCTGAAGGTTTGGGACATCGAGCGCCGAGACTGTGAGCGTCCCCGCCGCTGTCCACCAACCTGAGACATAGGGCTCCTGATTCGGGAGGCCCTGTTCAAACACGCCGATGATCGTTGCCTGTTCGCCCGCCACAGGAACGTATGTAATCTGAGTCCCGAAGGTCGTAAGCAAGCTTTGAGCCGCCGCTGAAAGGCCTGTGTTTGCTGCCGTCTCTGTTTCGGTCAGTTCCCGTTCGGACGAGTACTCGCCAATCAGGTCAGAGTTTATCCTGCCGATGGCATCATATTTTCCGGTCACGTCCGAATGGGCCAGGTTCCGTAGGCCAAAAAGCGCGACGACATCGCCCTGCACCAGCCCAAACACGTCAGCCTTACCGATCAGATCCGAGGAGAGCGCATTCAGCGCTTTAAACCGTGAGACCGAGTTGCTCCCGGCGATATTACGCAGGTCGTACAGCCCGAGCAGATCACCACGGACAAGGTTCATAATGCCGAGCTTCCCGGCCAAATCGGAGGTAAGGGAGTTCAGCACTTTGAACTGCAGGATAGCGTCAGAGGCCAGTACGTTCAGTGTGCCATATTTTCCGATAAGGCCAGAGGCCACCAGCCCGGCCATCTTGTAAACGCCCGTCGTACTGGACCCCACTCGGCCGATCTGGTTGTAAAGGCCTATCAGGTCGCCCTGAACCAGTCCTTGGATGCCAAAGGGGGCTATCGAGTCAGACTGGACAAGACCCCGCAGGTTAAGCACTCCGACCACATCCGCCTGGCAAAGACCGAACGTATCAAACAGCGCTACCGAATCGGATTGGATCAAGCTCCTTGAATCGTACAGCCCGATTGAGTCAGATTGCACTAAGCCAGCCAAACTAAACAAGCCCTGCAGGTTAGAAATCAGGATGTTTCGAGAGCTATACTCCCCGGTCACATCCGAGGCCATCAGCCCCGCTGCTGTGTATACGCCGACCACATCGCTTTGCACCAAACCGGCAGAGTCATACAACCCGGCCACATCAGACCGCACCAAGGCAAAGGCATCAAACTTCCCGACTAACCCACCGTAAACGACATTAAACAGGTCAAACCGGGCCAGAGCATCAGACTGGACTATATTTAAAAGAGCAAACTTTCCTGTGCTGCTTGAGCCTACAATATTGAATACATCCGCCTCGCCGGTCACGGTCGCCGCCACTGTGCTGAGTGCGTCAAACTTTCCAGTCAGGTCAGAGGAAACCGTTGTTCCGCCCGACTGCTCATTGACGATGCCGCTATCAGGGACCAAGGGCTCAAATCCGGACTCGGAGTCTTGATGGACCCCTTGCCCGGGTATGATATACTCGGTGGTCAATGGCTGACTCCGATCTTCGGACACACGTAGACGGTCGTTGATGGTTTCGCCAGACACGCCCACACGGTGTAAACGCCAGCGTTGCCCGTGATCGCCGTCTCGATCTTTTGCGCCACTTCGCCCGTCAACGTCTCGGTCCATGCCGTGAGGTCAGGGGACAGATCCGCAGGGGTGGCCCGAATATCAGCTGCCCGGCTTCGGGTGATATTACCGAGGGCCCGCGTTGTGCCGTCCGGGGCCTCGACCTCAATCCAGAACTCATCGTCCTGGAGGGTCACGCCGGCGGTCAGGGTATGCACCGTCAATGTCGGGTTTGCTGCTGTCCAGAGGTTCGCCAGCCTGAACCGGAGGGGGGTGGCCCATTCGGAGGCGTTCGCGTTGCTCGTCATCTTGGCTGAGTAGTGATTCTCCCCGTCGTAACTGGCCCCGCCCGTCCGGTAGATGGTCGTTGACTGCTCAACTGATCCAGCTGAGTACTCGTGGTGGAGGTTGAAAAAACCGTCTGCATCGTCGCAGGATTCCAGCGCCACGCGGCCCCCGGGAAGCGTCCCGAGGATGGGTTCCACCGCTGCCCCGATCTTACACCGGGCAAACATGGCATCCGCGATGCCCGAGGAGTCAGGCTTTAAGAGGTAGTCTGTCTGTGTCGACAGGTCACAATCCCGCACGAGGACGCTTATCGAATCTGCCCCGCACTCGAAAAGTTGGCCGTCCATAGCTGTGAGGAGAGATCCCCCAGCCCATGAGAACGAGCTGGCGACGTTGAGCTTGCAGGTCGTGGATGCCCCCCGGGTAATGTCGGTATCAAATAGCTCGATAGTCGTTGCAGTGCCGCCAAGCGCGTTGACGGCTTCCGCACCGGCAACGCCGAGGCCGAGGGTGCAGTCATCGAAAACCAGATGGCCGGTAATCGGTGAGTACGTCAGGTCATCGCCTACGGACAGGTACGCGCCTATAAACTCAAACGATCCGGAGAGGGTGATGTCGTCGGTGACCCCGGAATTTCCGATCTGCGGAGAAGCCCCGGCAGAGTAGGCCCCGGTTGTGCGGTCCACGCTGATGACTCGCACGGGGGAAACCAGCGTTCCGGCCCCGGTCCATGTTCGAGAGCCGACGGTCGCGGTCTCGTTGTGGTCTGACGCCAGATAAATGATATCCCCTGCCGCCGCGCTTCCGATAGCGGTCGAGAGCGCTTGAAAGGCATTGCTCCAGTTGTCAGCCGTTGCAGGATTATCTTGGTCGGTTGTGCCATAGCCCGGGGAGTTATCGCCGCCTGAGTAGACGTACCAGTACGGAAGGGCATTGTATGAAAGATCCTCGACATAGATGTCGTCAAAATACACTGAGTCGTTGAAACTGCCTACCCCGATCTGCCCGGAGCCGAACGTGGTGTCAGTCGTTGAGAGCACCTCCACGTCGTCGAAATAAACGGTGATCGTATCCCCGGTACGGTTAACCTTGATATCGTGGTAATTATTGTCCGGGATCGCCGCGTCCGCAACTGTGCCGATTTGCGTCCGCGCCCCCGCCACGATCTTAAATAGCTGGCTCTCACCGGCATAAGCATTAAACATCATGTAGTAATAGTTATTGGCATCTTGATAGCCGAATACGATTGAATAATCAGCTGCAGCGTTTGTTTCGAAATCTTCTGGACTTTTTGCGCTGCAAGTGAATTCAAAATCGGAATATGTGTGGGAGTTGATCAACGCATACTCGCCAAGCCGTGACTCGGAGAGATTGTCGTAAAGAGAAGTGTCGATGGCATATTTGTAGTTACTGGCGTCTTCGATTACAGACCACCGGCCCGATGTCAGCTCTGTATAGTTATCCCTGTCTCCAAAATATGCGACGGCGCTAAAAACCGTTTCGCCTGGGTCCGGGTCTTCTGCGGGTGCTTCGTCGCTACCTTCAACTACCGCAGAATACGTCCACAGCCATTCTTCCCAGTTCAAGTATCCGTCAGAATCGTCATCGCTGTTCGGGTTTGAGGGCAAATCGTCTAACGCTCGGTAGTTTTGTGCAAGAATCGGATATCCACTGGAGTCGTAGCCGGGCAAGGTGGCAAACTCAGACGGTGAATCGACGTGACGCCCTGTTCCCGCCGTTACGTCCGCTACTACCCTTACATCAGCTACGTCCCTATCCGCTGGCCGCGCCCCGGCATTGCTCAGAACCGATGCCTCAACCGTTGAGCTTGCAGCCGCCGTGAAACCAGACGGCCACACGGGGGCAGTCTCGACTCTTACGTATTGCTCATTTCCGGACCTGTCATCAACCACATCCCACGCATCCGATCCGGACGTGGGAGCAATGTTGTCAGACAAATAAATATGCGTGCCGGACAAGTGCGCGAATTCGTTTTTTAAAGACAGCGCATAGTCCGCGTAACTCTCCGAATCTAAACCTCTGATGTAATGATTCCCGACCATTGAAAGCTCGACGGCATTCTCAATATCTTCAATGTCAGCGCCTTTAAGCCCGTGGTTATAAATTAAATTATTGGCCATCTGTATCCCGGAACCTCGCATATATGGATTCCGGAAATAGTTGTGGGCGAACAGATTCCCGATCAGCGAAATGTTATCGATCCCCGGACCTACGATTAGTCCAGCGCCATGTGGGATAGCATCCTCCCCTATAGATTTGGGATGAATAGACCATTTCAGTGGTTCAGCTATGATTGTGTTCGAAACAGTACAAGAGTCTGTTGTGTCATACCAGAACTCTATGGTTTCATCGACCGCCCAGGACAGCGTGCAATGATCTATGACAATGTTTTCTACAGAGTATGTCCCGTCTCCGATAGGGAGACAATCTCTATACTCCGGTGTATGCCAATCAGGGTTATCCCCATTCCGGATACGGATATGCTGTATAAGCACATCGTGGGTGCGGATATGGAGAGTTGCTCCCCGAAGCGTGATACCCGGAGAGGGCGCTGTTTGGCCTGCAATGGTGATGTAGGGATTTACGATGGACAAGTAGCCGTCAATCGGGATCTGACCGGAAACCTCAAACACTACCAGTCGAGGCCCGGAGGCTTTCACCGCCGCATAAAATGACCCGGTGCCGGAGGTGTTCAGGTTCGTAACTTTGTAAATCGTCGTGCTGTTGTCAGTCCCACGCCCAGCTACAGTATCAGTCCCGAAACCCTCAGCGCCGGGATAAACAGCAAGGCCCCACACGGTAGCAGGGAATAAAAATATCAGGAGTGCAATAAGCAGTCTTTTCATTCATCAATCCTCACCAGTGAAATATCCACCAAGTATAAGTTTTTTTCGACAATGCCATCTGAGTCCAGCATCCACCATTCATCATCGATAATGAAGCGGTCGCCGTAGACCACGTTTCCGAGGTCGTCAGCCGTGCCGGTCAGGGTCCCCGTCGCGGTATCAAGCCCCCGCACGTACGCTTCCTGGTTCGGTTCGTCGCGCTGGAACGCCCCCTGAATTGTAGCGTTGTACCCATTGGCCGGCCTAAAAAACACATCGCCACCGAGTACCGCCAGCATATCCACCACGGCCTGCTTAAGCTGATCGTCGAGCGCTGTCAGGATGTTGAATTTTCCGATGGAGTCGGAGGCCAAGATATTCCGGGCGTCGAACTTGCCTGCTACGTCTGAGGGTAGGATATTTCGGGCGTCGAATTTACCGACCAAATCGGAGGGGATAATGTTTCTAATATCCTGCTTGCCGGTCAGGTCGGAGGGCACGATGTTTCTGGTGCCATACTGGGCGATGATATCGGACTGAACTAAACCCAACAAGCCATACTGGGCGATGATATCGGAGGTCAGTACGTCAAGGGTGCCGAATTTACCGGTTAAGGCCGAATAGGCGACCCCAAATATATCGAATTTTAAGACCGAATCAGACTGAAGCGCGTTGAATAGATCAAACTTGCCAATTGAGCTTGAGGTTACTGCGTTGAATAGGTCGAACTTTCCGACTGAGTCAGAATTTACGGAGGTGAGAACGCTCTCCGGCGTCCCCGCCACGGCGAACGTGGACGGCGAGCTCAGGTTATTATATTCGGTTGAAACCCATCCGGAGGCAAGGGCTGTATTAGTAATCCGCACCTCGTCGATAATCCCATCAAACGGGTATAAGCTCTCACTGCTCCACGCGCCGATGTATGTGCGGATATTCGAACTATCAAACCCGGAGTAGCTTGCGTCATTTTCTGACGACCCGTTGACGAATAAGCTTTGCGCTGCCCCGCTGTTTGTGAAGCCAAGGTGATACCATGTGTCATTGGCCACTGTTGTTGAACCAGACAGGTCACGGACTGTGCCATCGCTGTCTTTGAAGCGGTATCGCCACTTTCCTAATGTTTGGCTTCTTGAAAGCCACCATGTATGGTAATCAGAGGAATATCTGCCCAACACAGACGGGTTGCCGTTATTGTTTGAACCGCTCTTAGCCCAAGCTGTTGCACTCATCGCCGTGACCGACGTAATCAAAGTGGAGACTACCGATACGTAATCGTCTGTGCCGTCAAAGTCCAGCCCCTTGCCGAGTTTGGCATCCACCAGATCAGCCGTCAGCATCGTCCCCGCTGGAGTCCCGTGGTTATCGTTTGAAGTCGAGTCGAGGATGCAGGCCCCCGAACCCGAGGGGTCTTGAGATAAATGATATACAGCTTTGTAGCTCGAGTTCCAGACGTTTTCGGAACCATAAGTGCTATCTGCCGCTGGCTGGGTCTCCCCGCTCTTGCGATACCAAACATAGATTGAGGTGTTGGCGCTGGAGGAGAGCGACCGCTTGACGTAGATCTCCGCCTTACCATTTGAGGGGTCGTTATCAGTCACAAACGAGACGACCTCGCAGGGCAGTTGGCTGGTTCCGGCCTCATCGGACGTAAAGCGCAGATCACCGCCGCCGTTCAGGGCGCAGTAGCTCCCGTCAGCGTCAAAAATCTCCGAGTCGAAATTGTCCTCGTTCAGGTAGACGGGAAAATCAGTGCACGTCGCGTCTACTTTTGAGTACGGGATCTCGATCTCATGTTTTCGGCCCCAGCCAGTCGGAAACGCCATTATGCCGCCGTATCGCCTTCAATCCTGATTGTAAAATTTACACCGCTGGCCGCTGCCGCTCCGGGCCCGATGACTCGTTTTATCCAGACATAGACAATCTCGTCTACGCCCAAATTGGCATCGTGAGCGTTAATGTTAAGCGCAACACCGCCCGCAAAGGTTGTGACTGTGCTCCAGTCGGACACGTTGCCGGAATTGACTGTCGGAGCTGTTGCCTCGTTAGCTACAGCCGTCTGAGCGCTGCCGTTGGTTTCTGATCCCGCTGCCGGAACCTCAACAGCGAATGAGAGTGTGTTGCCAGATCCGATGTCGGAATCGGCCATGTAGACTTTTGCGTTTTGAAGCTCAAGGGTGTCGTGTTCGTTTTTAAGACAAATACACCGGTATTCGGTATCTCCGGCCGATGCTTCGGCCCCGGATACATCGTCAAAGATGTTGTTGTCGGAGTCGTCGGTGATTACGGTTGAGGATCTGAACCCGCCAAGAGAGGCGTCCGGGTCGGATTGTGTGCCACCGTCAGAGCTTGCGCCGGTCAAATATTTTTTGATGTCTGCCGCTACTATTGCCATATTATTTCTCCTTTAGTCCCCCCAAGGGACCGGGGGCGATGTTCTGCCCCCGGTTGTCAGGGAGGAATGGTGGTTAGCTGAAGTCGTGTACTCGATACGTTATGTGGACGGTTACAGGGCTATCACCCGTGATGGATTCGCCCGTTGCCATGGTCAGTACGAGGGGTACGTTAGCCGTCATCGAATAATCAGCTGCAACGGGCGGAACGAATTTGACGGTGTCTGCTGTTTTTGCGAGGAAATCATTTAAAGCTACGGTATCAGACACCACAGTTCCGTCAGAGTTGGTTTCATATACGCCGAGGATGCCGTTGTTCGCGTAGGCCGCTGAACCATAATCGAGGAACATAACCGCGCTGATAAACTCGATGTATGTGCCTGCGCCCTGTGCCGCTACGAGTGTTTTCGGGGCTGCGTTGATTGCTTTAATTTCAGCAGCGGAAACCTCAATAGTTGCGGTCTGGATAGTGTCTTCTGCGAGTTTCGCGGATGTAGCGGCGTTATCTTCGAGCATAGCCGTAGTGACTGCCGCCGCGCCAATGTTCACGGTGCTATCACTCTGTAGCACCTCAATTGTCGTTGTTGCTCCAGAAACCACTGCTTCCAGTGCGTATCCGAAAAACACGCCGGATTTTTTCTTACTCAAAACCGGCGTATCCCCTACGACGTAGTAAATTTCGTCTCCGATTACGACCGCTGAATTGCCGTCATCATTAATACCCTTTACGGATAGATCATACACACCGCGCATATCAACGGACACGTTACCGTCATCGTCCGTGTCAGTCATACAAACCGCACACATCCTGCCATTAATGACAGGATCGCCGGAGGACTTGGACGCTACCGCCCAACTCTGATATCGCCCGTCAAGCATTATTAAATTGTCAGCCATTGGCTTTTCTCCTTATATTTTTTAAAAATTATAAAAATTCAGTAGGCTTAGGGTAAAAATCAGGTTCCCGCGTTGTAGTACAGGCCTGCCCAGTGAAGCGCCTTTGCGCCGGCATCGATGCGAACCTTGCTCTCGAACCCGTCAACGGTGAAGCCTGTGCGGTTTTCGAGGTACGGGGTTTTCTTGCCGTCGAGATAAAACATTTTCACGGTTTTGCCCTTCGGTCCAGCCAGATACCACGCGGCCGGGTCAGCATCATCAAGACGAGGCTCGTATACACGAGTAAAGTAATTGCCGGCATACGGGTTGTTGCGAGTTGACCCGAGGCTTGAATCTGTCTCTATGGTGTCGTTGTCGGAAAAGCTGCCAGACCGGAAAAGAACCTCACACGTGCCTTCGAGGGTACATGGAGCGATAAAAAATTGCGGCCGGATATTCAAGCGCCGTAAGCCGAGCAGATCTTTCTGGAGTTTCATTGCCAAAATTGCAGCGGCCAGCGTAGCGATTCCCGGAGGATCGATATCCGCGCCGGTTGCAATATTGCTATGCCCGGCAACGAACAGAGCCGCCCCATCACCCATGTCTGCGTTTGCGGTCAGTACGGCATAAGCGATATCACCGAGTTTGCGGGCGCAGGCTTCGCCGTGGGAGGCTGCGATGGTGGTCAGGGCGTTCAGATCATCATTGATTACGCACTGCCGGGAAATTGCGAAGATCTTCCCGTAAGTAGCGATTTTATACGTTTCCTGCGCTTCCGTCCGCTTTCCGTACTTGTACTCGGTGTCTTCCGGGATCTCGTCAAGATCTGAGGACTCGGACACCCTCGGCATATAGTTGGTCTTGAAATCCGGTACGGAGCCGGAATTATCTACCCACGTCTCATACGTTTCCGCCGCGGTTTCAAAGCCCTGAAAGAGGGATTTATTCGCAACATTGGCCAGCAGGTACGGAAAATCGGAGGTGGTCATGGCTCGACCTACCATCTCCAACACGCCGCCGCCCATGGGACGGTTTGCAATCTGGAGCGAGTGCCGCGCAAGTTCGCGCAGGCTGTAGCCGGTCAGGTCGTCCGCGCCCACAGCGGGTTTTTCAACGATCATGCCGGCCCGGATCAGGATCGCGTCCTCAGCAGCCGCCCGGAACTTGTCCTTTTCGTCCGCCCCGTGAGTTGCCGGGCCACGATGGGCGAGTTCTTTTTTCTGTGCAATCATCTTATCCATCACCTGCCGTCTGGCATCCTCAATGGATACCGCGTCTTTGATCAGCCCATCGGCCATGTCGCCCATTTCGAGCTGGTCGCACATCGCGCGGACTTCAATTACCCGTTCACGCTCTACCCGTGCGGCCTCGGCACGTTCCGCATCCACGTCCGGCCCCTCGGTCTTCACGTCGAGTTTTTCCAAATACTTCCACGCCTCATCTTCTGTAGCATCAGCCCGGAGGCCCTTGCCTTCCAGATATTTTCTTAACTTCTCATTCATATCGGTTTTCTCCTGTTTTGGTTTTGGTGTTGGTTCTGTTCTGGCCTTGGCCCTCTCGTCTGCCCCGATAGGGCAGATAGAAAGCTCCTTGACCCGCCAGCGCGTTACCACACTTACAGGCCCGTCAAACGTCCTGCCCCCGATCACTGCTTTCTCGCCGTCATCCACCCACGTCGACTCAATCACACGGTAGCCCACGGAAAAATCCGTTAAATGGCCCTCTTTCATCTTCAGATAAGGGCCCTCTGCTTCCGGTGCGGTTGAAAAATAACTCCTCCCCACCAGCTGGTCTGCCTCGACTCGCATGTCGCGGTAAGACCCCAGGACGCTGGAGGAATCGTATCTGCTATGAGTGTCTAAAAGCGGAACCTGCCGGGAGGCCGGCATCTCGCAGCCAGTCATTAACAATATTTCGTCGATCACTGCCCAACGTTGCCAGTCAAAGACCTGTACTCTGTCCTCAGTTGTCCCGATGACCTCCACTGACCGGTCCTCCTCGTTGAGTGTCGAGGGAACGCCGGTCGGCTCGGCTCGAAGGGAGAGCGTTCGATAATTCAAATTGCTTTTCGGTTTATTTCTTTGGTTTAGCTTTGCCATCTTCTTTATCCTCTCCGGTGATTGCTGCCGGGTTGTTGACGACTGACGTCGAAACGGGTTGATCTTCAATGCCGTATTTTTCTCGAAGCTTCTTTGCTATTTGACGTTCCCGATAGATGTCTTCAAGGTCTCGGCCCCTGGCTTTCGCGAGTTCAAACTCTGAGGTCAAATTCCGGTCCAAATTATCCGCGTTGGCTTTCGCTTCTCTCAACGGATCAAGGGAGGCCATGCCGGGGATCTGCCATTCGGCTTTCAGGTATTGCGCCGGGTTGGTGAAATAGTTGGGAAATGAGAGCTTATTCATCAACACCGCCGAGTCCATGAAACCGCGCAGGGTCGGCTTACAAAAATGTCTGATGTGCCGGGTCTGAAGTGGAACGAGCGTCTTTTTGAAATCTTCCCGAACGATCTTGCCGTTGGAGTACGAAAGGCCTTGATAGTCACCTGAAATAATCTCATACGGTACGCCCACAACGATTGAGAGCATCGTCAACACCAGCTTTACAAACGGAGGGAAGTTCGCGCCGGGGTTCGGGTTGGTGGCGATTGTGACTTCCTCGCCCTGTCGCAGATACTCGACGATGGCGTTTTCCATCTCCTCGATCTTCTGGCCGGTGTCTGAGTCTGTGCCCATAAGTGCGCTTTGGCGGCCGACGGGGTCCCCAGTTTTCACAAATGCCAAATATTTCGCCGACATCTTGGCCGTGTCGATTGTCGCATCCATGTACGTCGCCAGATCGTTGGCCAGCAACACACCCGCAGCAAACGGTGTGATGCCTCGGAACTGCCCCGGCCTGAGCGTTTCAAAACCGTGGATGATCTGGTCTGCCGGAATGCGTTCGGCTTTTCCCCATCCGTCGGGGTCTGTGATATGCGCGGCCAACACAATACCGGTATTCGGATCGTACTCGATGCCCTGCTCTATCTCGGCGCCGGCAGCGGTTTTCTGTGCGTTATCGCTCAGCCAATCTGGTTCGATCATCTGGAGTGCATAGGGGATATACCGCCCCTGTTTCCGGTATCGCTCGACGATCAAAAACTCTCCGCACTCGGAATCCTGACTCTTTGCGAGCCGCATCATCTCGTAGTAATGAAGTTTTTTTGAGATGTCCGCCTCGTCTGCCCAAAAACTGAACGCATCCTCGGCTTGCTGGATCTTCTTTGCGTCCAGTTTTCCGGCAGCGTTGGTAATCCGGGCCTGATAATGCAGCCCGTCGCCTACCGTGTAGTCAGTCAGCGACCGAACGGCCCGGGCAAAATAGGGGAAATCTCTGACCAGCTGCCGGACCCGTGCGCGGACTGCTGGGGAACTGGCCCCGATGATATCGTTTATTGTTGAGTCGGTCGGTGCCCACGCACCAGTCATCCGGGTTGTTTTTGCGGCGGCATACGACGCGGACCTGGCACGGTCCCGCTGCTCCCGGTAGTACATCCGCGCGAGTTCAGCTTTCGGAGAGAACAGGCCGACTGTCTTGTCAATCGCCGTCGCTATGGCTTTGTAGACGTTCAACTTGACCGCCCCCCGTTTTTCGCGTACGTCCGGCGCTGTGCGAGGCCGAGCGCAAACTGCATATCGGTTCGAAGCGCGAGCATATCTGAGAGCGGGACGTCCCCGTATTCGATGTATTTCCCCGCGATTGTGGCTTTTACGATTCGTTGACCCCGGTTCTTTGCGATGATTGCAACTTCGAGGTTATCGAGGTCTGTTTGTGTCCATGACATGAGCGCTCCTTAGATTTGTGGATACTATCCACATATCATGGGCTTTTCGCTGTTTTGGTGGATAGGGATAAAACCGGGTAAAAATGAGTTTTAAGGGGGTAAAAGAGGGTTTTTTAATAGATTTTAACTGTTTTTATACTTGACAGGGTTTTAAGTACTCGATTTTAAACGGTATTTTAACGGGCTCCTTAGAGGCTCTACACGGCACGATCTCGGGTAGGTGCGTATGGTAGTATGGGTGTTTTTAGAATATGGGGCTTAAAACTGATATGATTTTAATAGATTGTCTAAAAATATATGATTTTTTGCATGATTACCATTGACATCATGGTAATCATGTATTATATTATAGATAAAGAGAGAGGGAACTTAACCTAAAACTTTGAGAGGGGAAAACAAAATGACAAAATTTACAGCGCTCGAAGAAAAAATAATAAACAATATGTTCGGAGATATCGAATACAATTACGAAGAAGACAAAGACGACGAAGATTTCAACGCGGGCGAATTTTCTCAAGAAATGTTTCGTGACCAAAAAACACATTTTAACCTTCATCCTTCAGCATGGGCGGCAAAAATAACAGAAGGTATGAAATTTGAAGAAAAAAATAAACTCTTTCTTGAACTTTTCAAAACAGCATGGGCAAAATTTGTGGACAGCGTACAAAAATAAACCCTTATCCTTCCCGGCGGGCGGTCAAACCGGGGGAAAGGTTCGCAATGATCAAAATAGCAAACAACGCTCTTGAAAATTGTCAAAATGTCGGACAAGTCGTAGCCCTCATAAATGATGAGTTCGCGACAGACGCAACCCCGGAAATGGTTGCGGCATCTTACGCTCAATCCGCCTCCGAGCACAGGGGAAGAATCTTCGAAAACATCTAACTCATTGCCCACAAATGCTTTTTTGGCCTTTCGGCGCAGGACCGCCGTGGCCAGAATCGAGGCGGCTGACTGGAGCCTCGCCTCACCCGA
>Ga0265294_10006627_pt1 | contig 13854 bp, 8 predicted proteins | sample MunlanPumphouse3_FD_192504 | JGI IMG/M metagenome (GOLD analysis project Ga0265294, IMG submission 192504) | Groundwater microbial communities from a municipal landfill in Southern Ontario, Canada - Pumphouse #3 | ecosystem: Environmental > Aquatic > Deep subsurface > Groundwater | place... | reverse complement strand
CGTCTTTTTTACGTCATGGATGTTTCATTATTATTTTTTTTTAAAATTAGAATCCAAGATTCAAACCAAATACGAAACTTTTAAGTGTTGTTGATGAACCTGTAGATGTTGTATTGTTATTATAACCAGAAAGGTCAGTATCTAAATAATCACATTTAGAATATATTGTAAATGGATTCATGCATTGAGCATACACTTTAAGTTTGCTAATTCCAAGTTTTTTTAACTGATTAGAACTAAAGTTATAACCTAAACTGATATTACGCATTTTAATAAAAGAGCCGTCTTGGTAATTCATAGTGCTGGCATAGGTATCAGCTCCTTCTCCATTTGAACCTGGAGAATAATATTCTGCATCTTCATTTTCTCCAGCAATCCAATAATCAATTTTACGCATTGAAAAGCGACCGTCCAATGTTTCTTTACCACTTTTGAAAGTATTTCCCCAGCGAGAATAGATAAAGAATGATAAATCAAATTTTTTGTAAGTAAAAGTATTGGTCATACCACCAGACCAGTCCGGGCGTTTTTTCCCAACAATCTGTCTATCCTCGTTGGCGTCAATAGCACCATCATTGTTAAGGTCTTTAACTTTTATCTGACCTGGATTACGTCCATATGTAGCTGCTTCAGTAGCCTCAGAAGTTTTCCAGATACCATCATATACATAGTCGTAATAAAGACCTATATCTTCACCAACAAACCAAGCATTGGTACGATCTTCAGTTTTCCCATTATTTAACTTTGAAATTTCACTCTTATCTTTGGACCAGGTAATACTGGTTTCCCAGCTGAAATCATTTGATTTTATATTTACTGTATTAATTTGCAAATCAACACCCGAACCTTTTGTTTCACCTATGTTTGCCCAAGTTGAAGTATAACCGGTTAAACTTGGTATCGACATAATCATTAATAAGTCGGTGGTTTTTGTTTTATATACATCAACACTACCACTTAATCGGCCGTCAAAAAAGACATAGTCTACACCAAAATTATATTGGGCCGTTTTTTCCCAACTAAGATCAGCATTTGCCATTTTAGGAGGATATTTAATAGATGGGTCTGATGATACATAACCTAACGAAGAGGATGTAGTACCCCAATTATAGTATAAAGAAGCTACCGCACCTTTAGTATCATATGCGTCAATTGCAGCGTTACCTGTTATACCAAATCCAAAACGTGCCTTTAGTCCATCAATCCATGAGATATCGCTCATAAAATCTTCCTGATCAATACGCCAACCTAATGCCAAAGATGGGAAACTCGCCCATTTATTACCTTCAGCTAATTGAGAAGCACCATCCCAACGCATAGATGCAGTCAACATATATTTATCATCAAAAGTGTAATTACCTCTAACCATATACGACTCCATTTGTTTCTCGGCTAATCCTGTTCCAAGACTATAATCATCTCCTCCTGATGATAAATTATACCATAATTCAGAAGATGAAGCAACATCTGTCGCTTTCATATCTCCATTTTCATAATGATATTTTGAAAAAGATTGCATTGCAGTAATGCCAACTTTATGAAGTTTTGAAAATGTTTTATTGTAATACAGTAAATTATCTACCGTGTAGGCATGTGTATTTTTGGTATTATATTTGGCAGCATTGTTACCATCTCCATTAATACCTTCAGCATCATTAAATACACCCAAACGATAGTACTTAAATTCTGGGCCAAATTGAATGCGGTAACTTAAACCGTCTAAAGGTTTCCACATTTTCCCAAAATCCAATTGAGAATAAACACTTCCGGTTGCACGCAAAGTTTGACGGTTATTTGTGTTATAATCTAACTCATTGATAGGGTTAATGATATTAACATCTCCTGCGGCAGGATTTCTGATATATTCTCCATTTTCATCATAAGGGACTGTCCATGGAAGCATAGATTTTAAAGCAGAGTAGTAATCTCCGGCACCAGTAGTTGATTTGGTAAAGCTATAACCATAGTCTTGATCTCCCCAGCTAATGTTCATTGTTGTTCCGAACTTAAACCAGTTTGTTGGAGATATTTCAAAATTAGTTTTAGCGGTATATCTTTGATAAAGTTGATCTGGTTGTGTTCCTTCCTGACGTAAATATCCGAAAGAGCCATATCCCTTAAACTTTTCAGTACCAACCGATGCACTTATTGTATGTTCTGTTGAGACAGCTGTTCTTTTACCATAGTCACCCCAATTATAATTTCCAACTTTACTTCTGTCCCAAACTCCATCTACCCATCCTTTTTCAATGTTTGCGAATGAGGCTCCAACTGATCCCCATGTTGCTAAATCTGCTTCATAAGAAGGTGTAGCAGATGCATAGCTACCCATATTGTATTTCGCCAGTCTTGCATAATCCAACCATTCTCCAGCGTCCATCATTTCGGTTACATCGTACATTTTTTCGATTGTAACGGAGCCAGAATAGTTAAAAGTTACTTCACCAGTTTTCCCTTTTTTAGTAGTCACTAATACCACACCGTTTGCACCTCTTGATCCATAAACAGCTGTAGCAGAAGCATCCTTTAGAATATCAATACTTTCAATATCACTTGGATTAATATTGTCAATTCCTCCGCTTTGAAGAACCATTCCATCTACCACATATAATGGACTCTGACTGGCATTTAAAGAACGAACTCCCCTAATGCTAATACTTCCAGTTTCACCAGGTCTTTGATTGGAAGTAATGTCAACACCGGCAGTTTTTCCTTGCATAGCCTGCACAGCGTTTTGAACAGGCATCGCTGTTATTTCATCTGCACTAACTCTGGTTACAGCACCTGTTACATCGCTCTTCCTTTGAACTCCATAACCAACTACAATTAATTCATCAAGATTTGTGGTTTCTTCACTGATGACAAAATTAATTACTGATTTCCCGGCTACATTTATTTCTTGCTTTTTATAGCCAATAAAACTTACAACCAAAGCAGCATCTTTCGATACTTTAATTTGGTAATTTCCATTAATGTCGGTTATTGTACCATTTGTTATCGATCCTTTTTCAACAATCGTGGCTCCAACAATAGACATACCTGATTGATCTTTCACATTACCTGTAACGGAAATCGTTTGTGCTTGAGCACAAACGTTGACGTTTCCAGCGATAATGAAGCAACCAGTAAGGAGTGTAATAAAAAACACTCTAAATTGATCCTTTTTTAATTTAAATAAATTCATACACTTGATTTAAATAGGTTCATAAAAACTTTTGAACATAAAAACTTTGAACAGAGATTTAAGCTTGAGTTACTTATCAACTTGTTCAATAACTGTAAAAATAGTATGGGAACACACGATAAAAAATGGAAAGTAGTACTAAAACATGTATTTCTTTAAATGTTTTTTCATTGTGGATGATATTCTATGTATGTGTATAATTTTCCTTTTTTTCATATTTGTGATGTAATACATTTGGTGTTAAAATTTCTAAAACATTAAATGAAATGGGATTATTGAGAAGAATGTGCTTATTGCGATTTATTTTACTGATTGTTACAATAACAATTAATTTTTCTACGGTTAGTGGACAAAAATTGTCCAATCGGGAACAAAGATTAAAAAAAATAATTAAAGTGAATGATTATTTTATGGAAAAATATAGTAATTATAAAGCACCATCAAATGTAGGAAGAAAAAGACCAAGCAATATTTGGACGAGAGGGGTGTATTATGAAGGATTAATGGCTTTGTATTCGATATTGCCAGAAAAAAAATTATACGATTATGCGTATCAATGGTCAGATTTCCATAAATGGGGTTTTAGAAACGGTTCAAATACAAGAAATGCAGATGATTATTGTGCCGGTCAAACTTATATCGATTTATATCGACTAGATAAAAACCCCAAATACATTAGAAAGGTAAAAGCAACTTTAGATATGTTGGTGAATACGCCGCAAAAGGATGACTGGACATGGATAGATGCCATTCAAATGGGAATGCCTGTTTTTGCGAAGTTTGGTGTTACTACAAACGATGCTAAGTATTTTGATAAAATGTGGGATATGTATGCCTGCAGTCGAAATGATATAGGTGGTGGTCTTTTTAATAAGGAGGATGGTTTATGGTGGCGCGATGCTAATTTTGTTCCTCCCTATAAAGAACCTAACGGAGAAAATTGTTATTGGTCAAGAGGCAATGGATGGGTGTATGCCGCTTTGGTAAGAGTATTGAGTGAAATACCGAAAGATGAAAAGCATTATAATGACTATGTAAATGATTTTATGACAATGACAAAGGCATTGGTGAAATGTCAAAGAAAAGATGGCTTTTGGAATGTTAGTTTACATGATCCAGAAAATTATGGTGGGAAAGAGATGACAGGTACTTCTTTATTTATATATGGTATGGCATGGGGAATCAATAACGGATTCTTATCTAAAGAAAAGTACATGCCAATTGTTACAAAAGCATGGAATGCTATTGTAACGGATGCGATTCATCCAAATGGTTTTTTAGGTTATGTGCAAGGAACAGGAAAAGAACCTAAAGACGGACAGCCGGTACTATTCGATAGTATGCCTGATTTTGAAGATTACGGTATTGGTTGTTTTTTATTATGCGGAGTAGAAGTCTATAAATTATAAAAGTATAAAGAATACTTTTATAATATGCGTTATAGAAATGTAAAAAGAAAGGCCTTATAATTGACTGATTGCTGTTTTTTTAATCATAGGATTTCAGTCGTGTGTTGAAAAACACACAGGTTTTAAGATCATAGATACTTTAAATAAAGCTTTTGTTACTTTTAAAAATGCACCGGATAATAAATTCAAAGTACATATGAGATTCGGATCTGAAATTATAGAGAGAAATACAGTTATCAGAGGGGGAATACAAAAGAATATTTTATGATGGAATATTCACAAAGAAGGAAGAAATCAAATATATATATTCCAATATCAATAAAAGGAATACAATTATTAAAGAAGGCGAAGTTGTTAAGATAAAGAGAAATAAACAAATTAAATTGGGATAATAACCTGACTTTTGAGTTTAACGGTAAGCCTCCGATAAATAATTTTAAATGGTATCCGAATCCATCTATTTAAATACAAAAAACAGACGGAAACTAAATAACTTATGATGTCAAAAAAAATAGTCGCCTTTTTACTTGCTTTCTTATGTATAGGTTTTTTAGATGCTCAAAATCCTGATTGGTCTTTACTGACACCAAAACTTGCAGGGACTTTAAGGATAGGTGTTTCAACAGATGGGAATAGTAAGTGGGTTTCTGAATTTTCAAGTGTAAAAATAAAATCATCCGAAAAGGAAGTAAAATACACTCTAAAAGATGAGATTATAGGTAAGGGAGTAATCGAATTTTTAATTCATCCTTTAAACGACAGCAAAGGTGCTGTGATGAAAATAAGCGGTACTGGTTTTCCTGAGGATCTAAAACTTATATGGACATACGGAGGAGCTTCAAATAAGGATATTAATATAGAGGCATGGATGCCTAAAATCTTGCCTAAGGATTGTTATCAGAATGTTTTTAGTATTGAGGGAAACTCATTTACCCTTTATTATGGAAATAGTCGTAAGCTTAAAATTTTGGAAGCATTAACTCCTCCTGGAGGAATATTGAGATTGGCAGATGCGAATAAACAGGCAGATCCAACTCAATTGCTGCAATCCGGGAAAAAAACCGTGGCGCAAGTATTGGCTGCCGATCTTAAAATAGTGGCCAAAAATGATTATTATTTTTGTTTTTACTTCCTGAATCCTATGGCCGACTACAATTATTTTATGCTTCCAAAGCTTTTTGAAGAAGGGAAATACAGGGTGAACAAAGAAATTAAATGGATGAAATCAACACCTGATTGAGACTTAATCAGGTGTATTTAAACAAAATATCATGCGACAATTATTAATATGTATTGCATTAATATACAGTCTCACTTTAAAGGCCGAAACTTATAATATCAAAGATTTTGGTGCGAAGGGTGATGGACTTACTATTGATTCGCCCGCTATAAACAAAGCCATTAACGAGGCTGCAAAAAATGGAGGAGGAACTATTTATATTCCTTCAGGTACATATGCTTGCTATTCGATACGTTTAAAAAGTAATATTACCATTCAAATCGAATCTGGAGCTACCATTTTAGCCACTTTTCCGAAAGAAAAGGAAGGTTATGACGAAGCAGAACCAAATCCTAATAATACCTTTCAGGACTTTGGACATAGTCATTGGAAAAACTCTCTATTTTGGGCAATTGGGGAGCACGATGTAACGATTTGTGGATTTGGATTAATTAATGGACAGGGTTTATCAAGAGAAGAAAGCCGACTTTTGGGAGTAGGTAATAAGGCATTGTCTTTTAAAGAGTGTCATAACATTATAGTAAAAGACGTAGCGATGCTAAATTGTGGTCACTTTGCCATTTTAGCAACAGGTGTCGATAATTTACATATACTCAATTTAAAAGTGGATACAAACCGCGATGGTTTTGATATTGATTGTTGTAAAAATGTTCATATTACTGATTGTAATGTAAATTGTCCGTGGGATGATGCGATAGTTTTAAAATCAAGCTATTCTTTGGGATATTTTAAAGATACGGAAAATGTAAGCATTAATGGGTGTTTTGTTTCTGGCTATGATAAAGGATCTGTATTGACAGCAAAGTGGGAAACCGACGAGGATGTAGCGCCAGATCATGGTTCAAATACAGGCAGAATTAAATTAGGAACCGAATCTAGTGGTGGATTTAAAAATATCACCATCACTAATTGCATTTTTGAACGAAGTAGAGGTTTGGCCATAGAGACAGTTGATGGAGGTTGGCTTGAGGATGTTGTTGTTTCGAATATTACCATGAGAAATGTGGGCAATTCTCCATTTTTCATTCGTTTGGGAGCTCGCCAACGCAGTCCAGAAGGTACTCCGGTTGGAAAGTTGCAGAGAGTTCAAATTAGTAATGTGAATGTTTATAATGCTGATTCACAGTTTTCAAATATAATTAGTGGCGTACCTGGACATCAGGTTGAAGAAATTTCATTCTCAAATATTAACATTCATTTAAAAGGTGGGTATACTGCTAAAGATGGCGAAATTATCCCACCCGAAAGAGAAAAAACATATCCAGAACCATGGATGTTTGGAACAATTTCGGCATCAGGTTTTTATGTAAGGCATGCTAAAAATATATTTTTCGAGAACATCCGATTTTATTTTGAGAAGAAAGATTATCGCCCATTATTCATTTTAGATGATGTTGAAAATTGCGATGTTAATCGTATACGATTGGAGGGAAAACTAGTCGGTAATCCATTCGGAATTCAATTATAACAATTCAAGCTTTCTAGCTAAAAAAACATTGAAAATGGAATAAATTAGATATGAAAAAATTCATATCTAACCTAAAAAACTATATTTAAGTTAGTTACGAAACAATTACAATATTGCAATAACCAAAAGTTACGAAAAAGAACAGCTTTTCAGGAAAAAAACATATCCAATTATTTGAGAGAACTCTTTATTGAGATTCTTAACGGAATAGGAAATCTATTAAAAATGATTGCATTAGACTAATATAAAAGGTAGTCAATGACAGTCAAATAGCAGAGGAGATAATGAATTTTATTTTCCCCTGCTTTCAGGTAGAAACTAATTGTGTGATACGCCAGTAACGCTGTATTTTATTGTATGTCTGGCATTTATTGTAAAATATGTGCGAAATTTTAAAATATAACAACTTGAATAACAAAAAATTAAAAACTAGAAAATCTTAAATAATAAGAATTTTATTCTATTAAATACATACGTCACAACTATCTGTTGAGGCAATATAATACAATCAAAATGTTTCATATTTCAAATTCATTGGCAAATAAAGTTTTTGTTTTTATTCTTTGTGGACTACTTCAGTCTTGTAGTATAAAGTCTTCTTCAAAATGGGTAAAAGGGCCAAATTATGCACCGTCAATTCAGAAAGAAAAATTAGGTAGAGGCTTGGTAGCCATTCATCATGGAAATGGATTGGTAACACTTAGTTGGCGATTCTTAGATACAGATATAGTGCAAAAATCATTTGATTTGTATCGCAAAGTTGATGGCAAAAAGGAACGTAAGATTAATGAATCACCCATAATAATTTCTACCTTTTTTAAGGACAGTTTGGTTGATGTTTGTGTACAAAACAAATACATTTTAAAAGACTCAAAAACACATGAGATATTAGCCACTTATTTGCTAATGCCAGCAAATGCTGAGCGACCATATTTATCTATTCCTATTAAACAGTTTCCTGGAGATTCATTATGGCAGTATAGTCCCAATGATATAACTGTGGGAGATTTAGATGGTGATGGTGAATTGGAAATAATACTGAAACGCGAAAATAGTGGAATTGATAATTCTCAGAGGGGAATATGTAATGGAGGTACATTGTTAGAAGCATATAAGCTTGATGGTACATTTTTATGGCGTATTAATTTGGGAATAAATATTCGGCAAGGGGCACACTATACTCAATTAATGACATATGATTTTGATGGCGATGGAAAAGCTGAAATTGCAATTAAAACAGCAGAAGGTACTCGTTTCGCTGACGGCCATGTTATTGGAGATATAAACAAGGATGGCGTAAGTGATTATGTTGATAGAGATCCTTCATCGCTAACTTATGGTAAAATAATTACTGGTCCCGAATTTTTTTCTGTTATAGAAGGAGCAACGGGTAAAGAGTTGGCAAGAGCGAACTATATCCCAAGAGGGACTCCAAATGAATTTGGAGATAGAACAGGTAATCGAGTGGATCGCTTTTTAGGAGGCGTTGGTTATTTTGATGGTATGCGTCCTAGTATTTTAATTTGTAGAGGTTATTATGAGAAAACAGTGTTGGAAGCTTGGGATTACAGAGATGGAAAATTAACGCGACGTTGGCATTTTAGTACTTCCGCTGATAATGGCAAATATAAAAGTTTTGAAGGACAGGGAAATCATCAATTAAGCATTGGGGATGTAAATGGAGATGGTAAAGATGAAATAACCTATGGCGCTTGTTTAATTAATGCAGACGGAACCGGTGGGTATAATACTCAGTTAGGACATGGTGATGCCTTACATTTAACGGATATTGATATTGAGCGACCCGGTCTTGAAATTTGGGATTGTCATGAAAATGTTCCAAATAGAGCAGGTTCGGAATTGCGTGATGCATGCACGGGGGAGTATATTTGGGGTATTCCTACTTATGAAGATGTGGGTAGGGCAATGGCGGCTGATATTGATTCTCGATTTAAAGGTTGCGAATTATGGACAACTCACTCTGCTGGTGTTTATACTGCTAATGGGGAATTTATAAGTGAACATACGCCATCCATTAATATGGGGATTTGGTGGGATGGTGATTTAAACAGAGAATTACTGAATGGATCTGGGGTTACCAATCAAGAATTTGTGCAAATTACAAAATGGAATGGCGATGGTGTGGATGTATTACCTATTCCATTTAGTAAAGATTTGGCTGCCAATAATTGGACCAAAGGGAATCCATGTTTGCAGGCAGATATCCTAGGAGATTGGAGAGAGGAAATATTGGTTCGAACAAAAGATAATAAAGAAGTACGATTGTATATGACCAACTATGATACTCCATATCGCTTTCATACACTATTGAGTGATCACATATACCGAATGAGTGTTGCAGATCAAAACATCAGCTACAACCAACCTACTCAACCTGGTTTTTATTTGGGTTCAGATTTAGGCAAATTTTGGAACAATGAATATAGACTTCGAAAAGGAGCACATTCTAAATCGGGTAGGACTGATGACGGAAAACCTAATGGCATGAATGCTCGTTACCACGAAGCTCAACGAATTATTCTTGATACAATTAATTGTTCGCAGGAAACTTACACCTTAGATGCTGGTTACGATTACGATGAGTATACATGGACAGTTAATGGTTCTGAGATAAATTCAGATAGAATGCTTAAACTACAAAAGAAAAATTATTCGGCAGAACAATTGGTTAAAGTTAAGCTACAGGCTCTTTATAAAGGATGTATATTTAAGGATAAGGTTGTTATAATATTTACTAAGAAAAATAAATAGTTTTAAAACCGTACCCTATGCATGGAATCAAAATGAAACATTTAAAGTTTCAATCCATGAATTATCAACTGGAAAAGCTTGGCATCGTAAATATTTTTAATTACCAAAATCTGACAAAAACGAATTATTTAACATGCCAATAACGATGTATTTTTTATATATTTGGTATTTTATGTACAAAATTCTAAAATACAACAACTATAAAACTTGAATTAACATTTAACAAAATAAATTTAAATTTATAAAAGTCAACAAAATGAAAATAAAAGTATTTTACCTGCTAAGTTTATGCATAATATCATTATTATGCTCATGCAAAAATTCAAAATCTTCCAAAACGTCCGAATCTGCATCTGTTAAATCAATAACTACAGAATCAAAAACTAAAAGTGATAAAGATATAAATGATTGGTTTACTGCAAAAGTATGGAAACAGGGATGGAATGTAAAAGCAGATGAATCATTAAATATAAAGGACTTTGCTTATTATTATTTTAAAAATCCTGACCGTTGGAACAAAGCTTTTAAATTTTTAGCAAAAAATAATCTAAAAGCTATAAAAACAGGAAAATACGAAATTGATGGTAAAAATTTATTTGCTGCAGTAAGTGAATATGAATCAAAAGATGAAAATAATGCCAAAATTGAAGCTCACAAAAAATATGCAGATATACAATATGTTATTACAGGCGAAGAACAAATAGGAGTACTTCCCTTAGAAAATATGAAACCATTTATACCATATAGCGATAAAAAGGACGTAGAGTTTTTTAAGACAGACATGACAAATTATTACCATCATGCTGATTCGTCTAATTTCTTTATCTTTTTCCCAAATGATGCTCATCGCCCGGGTGTAAAAATTGATAAAAACACACCCATAAAAAAAATAGTAATTAAAGTAAAACTGCTATAAAAGACATATACAGAATAAAATCAATACAAACTGAAGTTAACTTCAATTTGTATTGATTGATAATTTAATTAAGGAATTTAGGTATAGAAATATCCATTAACTAAAAACAACCCATCCCCTATTTTTATCTTTTTTTCTTTAATTTATTTACAGCTTTATCCAACGTTTCTGTTGGTTCAAGTATATTATAATCTTCCCAAAAATCAGGATCCACGAAATCATCCACCTTGTCGGTTAGGGAGTGATAACTACGAAAAGTCCGACGCCAGGGTATACGTCTTTCTGTTTTTTTATAATCTGTTATAACCATTTCTGAAGTGACATCGTATTTTGTTGCAAAGATGCGACGTTTCCAGTCACATTTAAAATAAATATCATTGCGTATGTATCTAAGATAAGTTCGTCCGTCAGATCCTGTTTCATATGTAACTACAAAATCTACATTAAGAGGATCGAAATGCAATCCACTAGGCTTTTTCTTTAGAATCATATCCGTAGCTTTATTTTTATCTTTAAGATCCAGATGGAATATAGCACGGGTTATAGCAAGACTTTCCTTATCTATGTATAACACTCCGGTATATAAGGCATAAGGAGTTATAACACGTGGCACAAAGGCAATAACATATTGCGGACGTTTATCTATGAATATTATTTTTACAAAACTGTAACTATAATTATCTATCATTTCCGGAGATAATAATAAATCACGATTTTTAACAATATCTGCATATATTGCGATATTAGGTCCTCCAAGCAATTTAACAGCTATAGTGTCATTTGTCTTTTGACTAAGCAGACGGCGACCTTTGTATATTTCTGTACGATCACCACCACCGGAGGAATATTTTTGTTTAAAGACACCTGTCACCGCCTCAGAAATACTAATATAATGGTTTCTTTTTTTTATTGTCTCGCGATAAAATCCGGTTAATATATTATTAGTATTACTATAATTATCAGAAATTTTTAGAACTGATTCATTTAATATTTTACGAACATCAGGCACCTGTACTATAACTTCTTTTAGTTTAGTTACAACAGGAACAAGTCGAATACTTATTTCTTCTACATCTCCTTTGGAAAAGGAAAAAGAAAAGCTCTTATATCCTATGTGCGAAACCGTAATTTTTTTTACCGCAACAGAATCAGGTATTTTAAGCATAAATTTACCATCATCATTTGTTACCATACCAATATTTGTATTAGGAACCGAAATATTGGCATAAATCAATGGTTCCTCATTTCTTTCATCTACAATGTATCCGCTAATTATAGAATATGTTTTCTCTGCAATCTGAGCAGATAAAGAGAAAGAATAACAAAGGGATATAACAACAAAAAAACACAAACAGAAAGATTTTTTTAAATGTTCCATATGGCTTTGTATTTAGTGAATAAATATTAATAATAAAAAAAATAAGTTACGAATAATTTTTCCAATTTTCATAATTTATATAGTTAATAGTGAAAAATCATTATATCCCTAAATTATGCTTATGACATTAAAATTGTTACACAAAAGGAGTTAAAGATTTTTTTGTTTCTGAATCATTGCTATTTTTGTTTAATTCTTTAACCGTAATTTAGCGAAATGATCAGTGTCATTGTTTGTACTTATAACAGAGAAAAACTACTGGCCTCCTGCATAGACTCTTTAGTCAATCAGGATTGTCATCCGGGAGATTATGAGATTATTTTAATTAACAATTGTTCTACAGACAATACTGAACAATTATGTATAAATAGTATTCATGAACATCCGGGTTTACAGATTCGCTATTTCCTAGAAACAAAACAGGGCCTTTCAAATGCGCGCAACCGGGGCATAAGAGAATCAATGGGTAACATAATTACTTTTATTGATGATGATGCCTTTGCTGAAAAGGATTATATATATAATATAAAAAAAGACTTCAGAACATCAGGCATAGCAGCAGGAGGAGGAAAAATTATTCCTCATTGGGAAAAAACACGTCCTAAATGGATGAGTCGATTTCTTCTGCCACTTGTTTCTGTAATTGACATGGGCGATCAAATATTAGAATTTAAAAGAAATAAATATCCAATTGGGGCAAATATGTTTTTCAGAAAAAGTCTTTTTGAAAAATCACATTTTTTTGATCCAATGCTTGGTCGCAGCTTAAAAAACTTAATAGGCAATGAAGAAAAAGATCTGTTCCTGAAAATAAAAAAACTTGGATATAAAATCAGTTATTTTCCAAGTATAACTGTCCGCCATTATATTCCTGAAGAAAGGACTAAAATATCTTTCATAAAAAAACAAGCATTGGGAATTGGACAAAGTGAAAAAATAAGAACCAGACTGAACAAAAAAGATAGAATTCGTGTAATTTTTAATGAATTTATAAAATGGGGAGGCACTATTATACTTTCGTTTTTTTACATCCTATTATTTGATCCGCAAAAAGCAAGGATGCTACTTCTTTTCAGATACTGGGTTAGTAAAGGATTATTATATACACAAAATAAAAATGATTAAAATACTTCTATATATACAGAATTTCTGCAAAAATTTATTAGCCACCTTAGAAACAATATTAAAATTTTTAATCCTATCCAAAAGAACAAATTTAAAGCATCTATATTCAACTAATAAAGAAGTTGTTATCTTAGGAAATGGTCCTTCTCTTACTAAAATGATAAAAGAGAATTCTTCTTTTCTTAAAGGAAAAGAAATTGTCTCTGTCAATTATTTTCCTTCTTCTGATTTATATGAAAAGATTAGGCCTAAATATCTTATCTCTTCTGCAGAAGAACTTTTTTTAGAAAATGTTGACGATGAATATATTAAAAACAGTAATAAATTATTTCAGGATCTTAAAGAAAGAACAACATGGCCAA